>Ga0209101_1000582_pt1 | contig 29756 bp, 28 predicted proteins | sample ConPoolayeCmetaG_FD_185481 | JGI IMG/M metagenome (GOLD analysis project Ga0209101, IMG submission 185481) | Hot spring microbial mat communities from California, USA to study Microbial Dark Matter (Phase II) - Cone Pool mat layer C metaG... ...
GCTCAACCCCAGCCCCAGCCCGCCCTGATGCCGGGTCAGGGGGTCTTCTACCTGATAGAATTGTTCGAAGATGCGTTCTAACTGATCAGGCCGCATACCGACGCCGTTATCTCGTACCTCAACCCATACCTCTCTGGGCCGCTCTTCAACTGAGATCACGATCTTGCCGCCGGCGGGCGTGAACTTGATCGCGTTGTTGACGATGTTGGTCAGTGCCAGCTCAGTCTTGCCGCGGTCAACCTTCACCTCGATGGGGTGGGGCGGGCGGTTGCACAGCATGTCCTGTCCTTTGGCTTGAGCCAGCGAGATGGCATCGGTGTAGACGGCATCCAGAATCTCGTTCAGCATGACCGGCTGTAGTTTCAGCTCTGATTCGTCAACTTGCACATAGCGCAGGTTGGTCATTCCCTCGATTAGATTGCGCATGTGCAGTGCACTGTTGAGGACAGCCTCCGCATGGGCGACGGCCTCCTGATCCTGTATATCCTCCTTCAAGAAGGAGGCATACCCCAGAATCATGGCCAGCGGGGTGCGCAATTCATGGGAGGCAATCGAGATGAAATCGTTCTTCAGCTTGTGTAACCTGTCAAGGTCTTCGTAGGCCTTATGCAGGGCGGCGATGAGCTGGGCGTTCTCAATGGCTACCGCCGCCTGAGAGGCCAGTATGGTGATGTGCCGTGTATCATCCTCGTCGAAACGCCCCTCGTGTTTGTTCAGCACTTCCAGCACCCCGACCAGCTTATCCTTAATCCGCATGGGGACACCCAAGATCGAGCGGGTGTAGAAATCTATCTTCTCATCTACCTGCCCGAAGTGGCGCGGGTCGCTGTGCGCATCGTCAATGATGAGGGCGCGGTTCTCCATGATGATCGTGCCGGCGATACTGCCCTCGATAGGCACAATCATCCCAATTAGGTTCTTGGCGGCTGAGCCGGTAGCGGCCGCAAAGCGTAACTCTCCGCTGTTTTTATCCACCAGCAGGATCGAGGCGGCCTCGGCGCCGGTGATCTCAGTAGCAGACTCCATGATGTACTGAAGGAGCGGCTGGAGCTTGAGCGTTGAGTTCATCACGAGGCTGACCTCAACCAGGCGGTTGAGGGCGTTGATTTTACGTTCCAGCCCCAAGGGACTGGCTGTTAGTGGTGTTCCCTGAGCAGACATGGCGCACCGCCTCATATGGCCTGACACAGCACGGGATGACCCTGTTGCAACTGTACATCACATTAGCAGGCGGCGCAATGGAGGTGAGTGTGAAAGTCAGCGGCTTGTGTCCCCTGTCAACCGTGCCGGTAAAAGATAAAATAGGGACCACAGCCATATCATCGAGGGCAAGGAGGAGAAACGACATATGCCAGTTCCCTATGTTTATGTGGCCGGCCCGCTCTTTAACTCTCATGAACGTGAATACATTGAACGGATTGCCGCCGCGCTGGAGGCCGCCGGTTACAGAACCTTTGTGCCGCACCGGGACGGCGATCATCCCGCACCTGAAAACGAGACGCCGGAGGAGCGCTTTCACCGTATCTTCCACACCGACCTGAATGCCATGATACAGGCCGACTTTGCCACTGCCCTGTTGACAGGCGCTGATACTGACTCAGGCACAGCCGCCGAAGTGGGCTGGATGGCCGCTATGGGGAAGCCGGTTTACGGCATTACAGATGACTTCCGTAAGCCGCTGAACATTATGCTGTGGGGCTTCTGCAGAGAGGGCAAACTAGTTGCCCGCACCATTGATGAGTTGATCGAAATGGTCAAGAAATATTCCCCAATCACGGAGAGTTGAAGCCGCACGCCCCGCATTGACTCCGCATCCATATCGGGCTATTCTTTACGTGGGGGTGGTTCGGTCCCGGTGGACTGCGCGGTCTTCAAAATCGTTGGTGGGTTGTGGAACAAGCCACGGTGGGTTCGACTCCCATCCACCCCCGCCTCCGAGTGCTATCTCGAACCAGCAATGGTTTAGGGATGGCACTCTTGATTCCCCGCCGGGCGACCTGACGGCTGACAGGTGATCATTGTCACCCTATAGTTGTGATCTTCCTCGTAGTGAAGTATCGCTGGAAGATATATTCTCATGGTGAATGTGTATTCGTATAGTTGAATAAGGTTTGGCCCATGGAAGGCTATGACGCTCTGGCGAAGGTGATGAAGGCACTGGCTCATCCGGCGAGGCTGAAAATCCTCCGGGTGCTTCAGACACATGGGGAAGCCTGTGTATGTCACCTTGAAGCTGTGCTGGGATACCGGCAGGCTTACATCTCTCAACAGCTCATGCGTTTGCGTGAGGCCGGCCTTGTCATGGATCGGCGTGAGGGGATGAATGTGTTCTACACGCTGGCAGATGAAGCCATTGTACGGATGCTGGATGTCGCTCAGGAGACTGTCAGCACGCTGGCCAAGGCAAAAGGCAGGAAGGTAGAGCTCTTTGTGCCACCTGAAGGCTCTGCGGTGAACTGTTCTTGCCCCCACTGCCGTCCGCAACTGGACGGCCTAATTGCACCGCCGTATGCCAGCACAGCGCCGCGTGCCCGCGTTGGAATTGGGAAGACAAACAAAGCAGAGGTATAGGCAATGACCCCATCAAGCAAGGCTCCTGTCGCTGGCTGTTCATGTACCTCAGACCCGTTTGCTGACTTGCCCCCAGAGCTTCGCCCGAGCGGGGGTGACGAGGCGGAGAAACGACAGCGGTTTGGCTTAAGAAAGGTTACCTGCCCCGGTTGCGGGATGGTCTATACCACCAATCGAGCTACCGATCTGTGCATGGATTGCGAAAGAAAAGGAGTGAAAATAGCTCCTCCAGTTGCTGAGCCGAAGGGGAAGGTCAATATGCTTACTGTGAAAGTTCTTGGGCCGGGTTGTTCAAAGTGCGAGTTTCTTGAAGAGCGTACACGGCAGGCCCTCGACAAGATCAAGGCCGAGTATCCGGATGTGGAGGCTACCATTGAGAAGATAGGTGATATAGAAGTGTTCATGCAGTATGGATTGCTCACAACGCCGGGGCTGGTGATCAACGACCGGTTGGTGTGTGCCGGCAGGGTGGCCTCGACTAACACTATCGTGGACTGGATGCGGGAAGCTCTCAGTGACCATTCTTAGGAATTGGCTGAGCGCCTATATAGGGCGCTCTTTTGGCGGTACACCATATTCGAAAAACTAGATATAGTTCGAGGAGATAGAGAATGATAGCGGAATTTGCCTTGCGTCTGCTACAAGGCGGGCTGGGTAATCTGGCGGCCTATTTGGCCGCCCATGTCCTGCTGTGCCTAGTGCCGGCTTTCTATATCGCCGGCGCGATGACGGCCTTGATCCCCAAGGAGTCAGTAACCCGCTTCCTGGGGCGCAACACCCCTAAGTTCATCTCTTACCCGGCGGCGGCGCTGGCGGGGTCGGTGCTGGCGGTTTGCTCATGTACCATCGTGCCGCTGTTTGCCGGCATTTACAAGAAGGGGGCAGGGATCGGCCCGGCCATCACCTTCTTGTTCTTTGCTCCGGCGGCTAATGTACTGGCGCTGGTCTATACCGGCGGTGTGATTGGCGTTGATTTGGCCTTTGCCCGCCTGTTCCTCTCGCTCGCCTTCGGGATCGGGATCGGCATGATCATGGCGCTCATTTTCCGCAAAGAGGATATTGCGCACGATCAGGCCACCGATGCCCTGTTTGCCGGTCAGAGCAAGAAGGGGATGAAGCGGGCGGCCTTGATCTTCTTGCTGGTGCTGGTGGCGTTGCTGCTGTCGGGAACGTTGAAGATCGGCCTGCTCACCAACTCCTACGGGCAGGTGACAGTGCCCGTGGCCGGTGTGGATCACTTCCAGGGGGTGCTGGATCAACTAGTGCCGCACGATATGAGCCGGGGCGAAGAAGGGCTGGCTGTGCAAGGGGTGATCCTGATTGGCCTGCTGGCGCTCATTGGCCTGTCTGCATGGAAGGGCCTGGAAAATGTCTTCGAGGGCTTCAATGCTTGGACGTGGGCGGCATTGGGACTGACAGCGTTAACACTGCTGGTTGCCGCGCTCGGTATGCAGGCACAGCCTGAGGGGTTGGTGATCCGTTTTACCGGCAAGTTCTTTGGGGTGATACTGGCCCTGCTGGTGCTGTTCTACATCGGGTGGAAGCATCTGAACTTTGAGGAACTGAGCGACTGGCTGTGGGAGTCGTGGCGTTTTGTCAAGCAGATCTTTCCGCTGTTGGTGGTCGGCGTGTTTGCTGTGGGCGTCATCCGTGTGCTGGTCCGCCCGGAGTGGATCGAAACGCTGGCCGGCCAAAACACGCTGTTGGGCAATCTGGCGGGCGTGGTGTTTGGCGTCTTTATGTACTTCCCGACGTTGGTGGAAGTGCCCATTGCTAACATGTTCCTCAGCTTAGGGATGCATCGCGGCCCCCTGCTGGCCTACTTGATGGCCGACCCGGAGCTGAGCCTGCAAAGCATCCTGATCCTCATCCCGATCATTGGCCGGCTGAAAGCCTGGACTTATGTGGGGTGGGTAGCGCTGTTCAGCACACTGGCCGGGTTGATCTATGGCTTTTGGATAGATGGTGTCAGCATCTGGCTGATCGCGGCGGGCGTGATCGCCCTGCTGGCCGTGCTGGCAGTCGGGTTATGGCTGGCCAGCCGGCGCAGTCGTTTAGCGGCTGTCACTCAGCCCGCTGGGCAGGACTAGCTGGAAACAATATTTCTGTCCTGAGAACAACGTGTGTAAAATGGGGTTGATTCCAAATTCAAATCGAGGAGAGTTTATGCTTACCATTAAGATTCTGGGTACGGGTTGCCCTAATTGCAAGAAAGTTGAGGAGGTAGCCCGGAGGGCAGTTGCCAGTCTGAGCATCCCCGCTCAGTTCGAGAAGGTGACCAGCATGGCTGACATCATGGCTTATGACATTCTGGCTACGCCGGGACTGGTGATCAATGAGCGGGTAGTCTGTTCGGGCCGTATCCCGACCGAAGCTGAGGTGACTACGTGGCTGGCAGATGCGCTTGAGTCAGCCGGGTAACCTCTGAACAGGGCAGGTTGTCCAATTATTCAGCCGTTCGCGGATGGGGCATCCTAAGGGATGCCCTGTCCACTGAGCTGTGTAACAGAGAGAAAGAAATGAAAATAGCCGCTGTAACCGATGATGGGATCACCATCAGCCGGCACTTTGGCCGGGCGCAGTACTACGTTGTGATCACAGTCGAGGATGGCAAGATCGTTTCACGTGAGATGCGTGATAAGATGGGACATGCCCAGTTTGCTGGACAGCATGAGGAGCACGCGCGTGAGCCTGACCCGCGCGGGCACGGCTTTGACCCTGCCGCCCAGAATCGTCATGCCCGTATGGCCGCCGCTATTGCGGATTGCCAAGTCCTGCTTGCGGGCGGTATGGGGATGGGGGCTTACGAAAGTATGCGTCAGGCGGGTATTCGTCCTATTCTTGCCGATGTGGCTGTGATTGATGAAGCCGTGCAGGCTTACCTTGACGGGACTCTGGTTGACCATACTGAGCTGTTACATTGATGGCAGGATTCCTCCCGTGCCCTGCTTGGGTTCTGTGCGATCTGTTCTGCTCGATGAGGGCGTTCGGCGGGAGGGTGACTGAGAAGGGCGGTACGAGCATGAAGAAAGGCATCCAGCTTTGTCTTGAAGATGAGGAGCTGATTGAGCTGGTGCGTATTTTGGTTGATGAAGATGCCGAGGCGGCATTGGCCTTCCTGAAGAAGCATTTCAAGAGTAAAGCCCGTGAGTTGCTGGAGGGCGGTTGTAAGGTCCTGATCGAGGTCCCCGGCGCGGGAATCCAGCAGGTGAGCGGTAACATCTTCAAGAAGTGAAAGGGTATCATGTATCTGAGCGCCATCACGTTGACCCGTACTTTGCCCTGTCTGGCTGAGCCGGGCAAGATCATCGTCGTTGGGAAGCCGTCCAGCCCGTTAAATGAGGTAATCCCTTATCTGGCGGCATTGCCGGACGTGATCGCTTTTAACCCGGATTCTCTCACCGTCACCTTCCGCCGCCCGCGGGGTTTTCTGACTGTGTACACCGATAAGGTGTACATCACTCAGGTTGCAGACACTGAGGAGGGGCTGGCGCTGTTGGCGGCGCTGAAGGATGCCGTCAATGCTACGTGGGAGCACCGCGACCGGCTGACGGCTGTGACTCAGCGCCGCCATACCCCGCGTCCTCTTGATGTCTATACGCTGTTACCGCAGACCAACTGCAAGCAGTGCGGTGAGGCAACCTGCATGGCCTTTGCGTTTGCACTGCTCCAGCATAGAAGGGGGTTGGACGAATGCCTTCCTCTACAGGGCGATCATGCTCTTGCTGACCGCCGCGCCGCGTTAGAAGCTATGCTATGAGCGGGGTGCCCCACATCGTTATCAAGCATTCTCGGTAAGTTCGCATTCGAACGTCAAGTTGACATTGCTAGGCAAGGAGATCAATCACCCATGTCAGAAACTCCTCTACCCATAACTGTTCAACCGGGGGTCATGAAGCGTCTCTCTCTGCTTGACCGTTTCCTGACGCTGTGGATATTTGCCGCTATGGCGCTCGGTATTGCATTGGGCTATTTCATCCCCGGCGTCGAGGGTTTTATCAACCGCTTTCAGGTAGATACGACGAACATCCCCATCGCCATCGGTCTGATCCTGATGATGTACCCGCCTTTCGCCAAGGTGAAATATGAAGAACTGGGCAAGGTCTTCCGCAACTGGAAGGTGCTGAGTCTGTCGCTGGTGCAGAACTGGATTGTCGGGCCGGTGCTGATGTTTGTGCTGGCGATCCTGTTTCTGCACAACTACCCGGAGTACATGGTCGGCCTGATCATGATCGGGCTGGCTCGTTGTATTGCGATGGTCATTGTGTGGAATGAGCTGGCCAAAGGCGATACTGAGTACGCCGCCGGGCTGGTGGCCTTCAACAGCGTGTTTCAGGTGCTGTTCTACAGTGTCTATGCGTGGGTCTTTATCACCAAACTGCCGACCCTGTTTGGCCTGCAAGGGAGTGTAGTGGAGATCACCATTGGGGAGATCGCACGAAGCGTCTTCATTTACTTGGGCGTACCAATGATTGGCGGCTTCCTGACTCGTTTCATCCTGTTGCGCTTCAAAAGCAGGGAGTGGTACGAGACGAAGTTCATCCCCCGCGTCAGCCCGATCACCCTGATTGCTCTGCTGTTTACCATCGTGGTGATGTTCAGCCTGAAGGGCAACCTGATCGTTCAGATTCCGCTGGATGTGGTGCGGATTGCCATCCCGCTGGCGGCCTACTTCGTGATCATGTTCCTGGTCAGCTTCTTCATGGGCCGTCAGCTTGGGGCGGACTACTCCAAGACGACTACGCTGGCCTTCACAGCGGCCAGCAACAACTTTGAGCTGGCTATTGCAGTATCGGTGGCGGTGTTTGGCATTAACTCTGGTGCGGCCTTTGCGGCGGTGATCGGCCCGCTGATCGAAGTGCCAGTCATGATCGGGCTGGTCAATGTGGCACTGGCCTTCCAGCGGCGCTTCTTTAAGGGCGAGGTCAGCCCGGCCTAGCCCGGCAGGAAGGGCGGACAGCCTGATTGGCGCGGGGCGCTGGTGCAACAGCACTCTGTTGTGTCAGCGCTCTTTTGTTGTTCTTTGGGCTGGGCATCCGGTCTGTGTCTGTAACTTCCCATCGGCTTATACGTAATGATCGTTATGACATCACACGCTCAGATCGCTGGAGAGGCAGATTCCTGATGGAAACACTGGGCCGCGTTTTATCTACCCTGCTTAAATCGCTCACGCAGTTAATCCCGCGCAGTGTCACCGACAGCATTGACTCGGTGGTTGACTTTGCCTATGCCCGCTTGTTCGGACTGCCGTTTATTGTGCTGGGCTATCGTCAGACTGGCAAGACGACCCTGCTGGAGTGGCTGAGGCATGACGCCGCCTTTCTGGCTGAATTCAGCCCCGATCCGACCGCCGCAGGCGGCGAGCCTGTGCCCGCCTTCACCACGCGCCTCAGCGCGGACGGCGGGGCACTGCGCCTGCGCCCCCGTCGTGATGTGGGCGGCGAGTACTCGATGTGGGATACAGACTGGGCAGAGCTGTTCCGCCAGACCAAACCGAGAGGGATCATCTTCCTGATCGATCACACCAACCCTGCCCAGCACAAGGACGCGCTCAACTTCGTCCTGCAAATGCTGGATGATGAAGAGGCCGCCCGCAAGCCGTTGCGGATGTTCACCTTGCTGGTCAATAAGAAGGACCTTTGGGGCGAGGATGTGACGGTGGAATCGATTCTGGAGAACTACCGCAACGAAACGCGCCGTCTCAAATCGCAGGCTGTACGGCTTGGCTACCGCTATACGATCCGTTCCACCAGCCTCGTGACCGGTGAAGGGGTCAGGGAGGCCATGATTGACTTCTTTGATGCCATCCGCCCACGGTCCCAGCAGGCCAGCCAGCCGAGGCCGGCGGCTGAGGGCATCGGCGCATGATGCCTGATCTGGTCATCGAATACGGGCTGGACGGCGGCCAGCCCGGTTACCGCTTCAGGCCGCCTGTCAGGGGCTTCAGTGAGGAGGTCCTGCGGGCGATCTGGCGGTGTGCGATGCCGCGCGGTCAGGGGTGGGGCGGCAATGACTATATCGGGGCACGGTCGCTGAAGTGCTTCCCCGTTGATGCCCGCACGGCGGCGCTGTCGCTCGTCACTGTCACCGATCAGGAGGATGAGATGGGGCGGCGGGGCATCCGCCGGGCTGAGATTACGCTTGTGCCGGCCCGCGAGTATCTGGTTCATCTGGAAAGGCGGCTGGAGACCTACCCCCCTTCCGTCTATGCGGCGGCGCACCGCCGGTTAACTCCCTACCTGTGGCGCCGCATTCTAGATAAGGCCGTGCCCAAGCTCAAGCGGGGCCAGCCGGTTGTGCTGGCTCATCCGTACACCAGCCCGGAGAGCTGGCAGGTCATGGAAGCGCTGATGCTGAAGCTGATCACCTCGCGGGCGGTACGGCTGATCGAGGGGTGGGGGTCGGTCAGCTCGTTTACCACGCTGGCGCTCGACTGGCGGGATGAGTCGCGGCTGGTGGCGCTCCCGCTTGACAGGGCGCAGACCCTGCGCGGGGTGACGGTGATCGTGATCCCCTGAGGCGGGACGGGGCTGTCTTTTCTACCCGTTCAGGATCATCTTGGCCGCTAGTTTCCCCGACAGCATCACCATAGGCACACCGCCGCCCGGATGGGTCGTGCCGCCGGCAAAGTACAATCCGCGCACATGGGCGGCCCTGTTTGGCGGGCGGAGGAAGATGTTGGTTGCCTTGTTGTTTGAGATGCCGTACAGCGCCCCGCGCCGTGCGCCCGTTATCCGTTCAATGCCGGCAGGGGTCAAGTGGTGCTCAACCCGAATCCGGCCCCGAACATCCAGCCCATACCGCTCGGCCAGCAGAGCCAGCACACGGTCACGGTAGCCGGCGGCTTCTTTTTCCCAGTCGAAGGCTGGCCCAAGCGGCGGCGCGTTGACCATCACAAACCAGTTTTCACATCCCTCCGGTGCGTGGGAGGCATCGGCCTTGGAGGTGATGGCGACATAAATAGTTGGATCGGCAGGGGGGATGCCCCGCTTAAAGATGTCATCGAACTCGCGCGGGTAGTCGGGTGAGAAGAAGATGTTGTGCTGGGCCAATTGGGGATGCCGGCCTTCGACGCCCAGCAGAATCACAAAGCCGGAGCAGGACAGGCCAGCCCGCTCCAACCGCTTGACCTGCCGGCGGGCGGCTGGGGTGGACGGCAGGAGCTTTTCGTAGACAGTTGCCGCATCCACGTTGGCGATCACGGCGCTGGCCGGCTGGTAGACGCCGTCGGCCAATTCAACGCCCTGCACCCTGTTATCCTTGACCCGGATGCGGCTTACGGCTTTTCCGGTGTGGATTTCCACCCCCAGTTCTTCCGCAAGCCGGCTCAAGGCACGGGCGATGGCATACACCCCCCCGCGCGGATACCATACCCCGCCGACCATCTCAACATAGGCGATCACGTTAAAAGCCGCTGAGGCCTGATAGGGGCTGGCCCCTGCGTAGGTTGCAAAGCGCCCCAGCAGTTGCCGCAGGTGCGGCGAGCGGATGTAATGCCGGATGGCGGCGTCCATAGTGCGCGTGACATCCACGCGCAGGACGTCGCGCAGGGGGACTTGGGTCAGCGTGCGCAGGGTAGGGGGATCGCTGTAGAGGAAGACAGGGGCGGTGATACGGTACTGGCGCGTGACGTGTGCCAGAAAGGCCAGATACCCCTCCGGGGCATGGGCGTCCAGCGCGGCGATCTGGTCAATCATGCGGGTCAGATCGCGGGTGGCATCGAGAACTATCCCGTCGGGGTAAAAGTAGCGCGTCGTCGGCTCGACGGGCATGAGCGTCAGGTAATCATCTAGACGGCGTCCCGCGGCGGCGAACAGGTCTTCTAACACGTGACGCATGGTGATTACTGAGGGGCCGGTGTCCCATCGGAAGCCTGCCTCAGTGACCTCGCCCATCTTGCCGCCAAGAAAGCTGTTCTGTTCGTAGATGATCACAGGCCGTCCCGCGGCCGCCAAACGGATCGCGGCGCTTAAACCGCCTATGCCTGCGCCAATGACAACGACAGGGTTGCTCATCTGTGGATGCTCCCAAGGGCAGATTCCGGACAGCTAACAGGCCGCCAGACTGCCAGGCTGGGCTGGCGGCCTGGGTCGTCTGGCATGATAATATGCGGCAGGCAAATCCGCAACAGAGGGGCTGGGGCAACAGCTTCTGTCAGATCAGGGCGGCGGGACCTTTGCGCGGCTCTTCCCGAAGAGGCGGTTTTTTAACTGTGCTATAATGGTGCTAACTTTGTCCGTGTTCGTATTTTTGTAGTTGAGGGCAGGCCGATGGCTCACAACTCAGCAGGTGATCGGCGTCTGTGTTGGTGGCCCCTTAGGCGGGTTCTGCCCGACAAAGACCGGCATAGCCGTCTTCAAAAGCGGTATGGTCAACTGCTTGAAAACCTTGCTGACTTCTGCCTCATCATTGACCGAAACTGGCGCTGTCTGTTGGCAAACAGGGCTGTAGGTGCTTTCACTGCTAAGCCGTACCACGAGGTGGTAGGGGCACGGCTGACGGATACTTTTCCCGATCTGGATCAAACTGACCTTTTCAAAGTCTGCCGGCAGGTGATGGAGGAGGGACATCCGCGGCAGTTTGTCACGACTCTGCTGTTGCCCGACGGGCCGGAGGGGTATTTTGAGGTGCGTGTCTGCCCGATTGAGGAGGGCATTCTGTGCCTGGCACGCGACATCACCGCCGAGCGCCGGGCTGAGGTGGCCCTGCGTGAAGTGGAGAGACTCCAGCGGATGGTCCTCTCCTCAATCTCTGACTTCGTCTGGAGCGCCCGTGTCAAGGATGATCAGCAGGAGATGATCTACTTCTCGCCTGTGGTCAAGCAGATCACCGGCTATTCTGCCGAGGAGATGCTGAAGGAAGGGAATCTCTGGGAGAGGGTGATCCATCCTGACGACCTGGCTCGTTTTGCAGTGGCTGTGAGGAACGCACTCGGGGGGCGGCCTGTTCAGATCGAACATCGCATTGTGCGGCGTGACGGGGAAGTGCGCTGGGTGCGCAACAGCATCAATTCCTCGGGATCTGAGGCTGAGCTGGGGGTTCGGCTGGATGGGGTGGTAGCCGACATCACCGAGCGGAAGGAAGCTGAGGCCAAGCTTGAAGCCCGTGCCAGCCAGCTTGAGGAGGCCGTGAGCGTTCGCACAGCCGACCTGCAACTGGAGAAGATTCGGACTGAGGCAATCCTGTCCAGCGTGGCCGACGGCGTAGTGATACTCGGCCAGAATGGTGAGGTCCTGTTGGCCAACCCGGTTGCGGCTCGATGGCTGGGAACGCTTCAACCGCCGGAGGATCAGGGGCGGCTGCGCGAAGCTCTGCAAGACATCGCCAAGCAGTTCATACACCCCCGTAAGGAAGACATCAGCCAGATCAGCCTGACCAACCTGGACTTGGAGGCCTGTTCTGCCCCCCTGATTCATGACGGGCGTCAGGCAGGGCTGGTGGTTGTGCTCCATGATGTCACCCGCTTGAAGGCTATGGATCGGCTGAAGACCGAGTTTGTGTCCAATGTATCGCATGAACTGCGTGCCCCGCTGACCGCACTGAAACTGTACATCAACCTGTTGCGGCGCGGGCTGGCCGAGAAGCAGGAGCATTATCTCTCCCAGTTGGAGGATCAGGCTAACAAGCTGGCCGCGTTAGTCAACAACCTGCTTGACCTGTCCCGCCTCGACCGCGGAGCTATCCCCTTTGCGCCGGAGATGATCACGCTGACACCCCTGTTGCATGAGGTCATCAACACGTTTGCGGATGTGGCCTCCGATCACGGCCTGCAATTGATATCCAGCCTGCCCCCTGACCTGCCGCCTGTATATGCTGATCCGTTACAGATACGGCAGGTGTTCACCAACCTGCTGAGTAATGCAATCAACTACACCCCCGCCGGCGGCACGGTTGAGGTCAAACTGGCTTACGAGGCAGAGTGGGTGCGCTGTACGATCAGCGACACCGGTATCGGCATTCCCCCCGCTGAGATGCCCCGCCTGTTCGAGCGCTTTTTCAGGGCCAGCAACGCCCGGCATCACCACATCAGCGGCACAGGGCTGGGGCTGGCGATTGTCAAGGAGATCGTGGACCTGCACGGCGGCTCTATCTCGGTGGAAAGCGTGTTGGGTGAGGGGACTACCTTCCACGTCAAACTGCCTGTTTCGCCCCCGCCTAAGGAGTAACCCCTCTTGATCACCCCCAGCGGCCACGAACCCTTTCTTGGCGGCAGACCCGCTCCTCCTGAGCTGAGCGGTCAGGAGCCGATGCTCAGCGGCGAGCGGCTGGTTCATTTATACCGCGACTGGCTGATCCATCAGCTTAACAGCCCTCGAATCACCCACCTGCGGCGGGGCGTCATTGGCGACTGGCTGGCTCAGAATGGCGACACCCGTCCGGGGGTGGGGCTGGCACCGGACGGCCTGCCCGACATCGTCTGGTGCGCTGTGCCTGCCGGGGAGGTGTATCTGCGCGACTTTGATGAGCCGTTTGAGGTCAGGCGGTTCTTTGTCGCTAAATATCCCGTGACGTGGGAGCAGTACTGTGTGTTTCTGGAAGACCCGGAAGGGTTCGGCTCGCCGCAATGGTGGGAAGGACTGCGCTGGCGGGCCGAATACGACCGTGAGGCCCGGCTGGTGAACAACCGCCCTGCTCAGGAGGTCTCATGGTATGATGCAGTGGCATACTGCCGCTGGCTGACCAGCAGGCTGGGCTATGAGGTACGCCTGCCGACCGAATGGGAATGGCAACAGGCGGCTACCGGCGGCAATGCCGAGAACGTCTATCCATGGGGGCGGCGGGGAGACCCTCTGCATGCCAATACCCGTGAGAGCCGGCTGCGGCGGGCTACTGCTGTCGGGATGTACCCGCATGGCGTTTCGCCGGTAGGGGCATTGGATATGAGCGGCAATGTGCTGGAGTGGTGTCAGAATCAGTTCAGACATCCCCATCACCTGGACCCCGATGGCGATGCTCACCGTACCCTGCGGGGCGGCTCGTGGTTTTTGATCCTGCATTTTGCCCGCAACACCTTCCGCACGGGCGATGACCCTTACCTGCGGTTTAACTCAGTAGGCTTTCGGCTGGCGGCGGATAACCCCCTGCCGCCTGAGTCTCGCCTGCCGGCACGTGCGCCGGCGGCTGAGACAGCGGAGGTGCCGGAAGGTGAAATTGTCCAGACAGAAGAAGGCGGCACCCCCTGAGCCAGAGAGTGCCGCGTATCTCTTCATGTGTTCCCTTGACTTGAGCTTCCAGCCAGACGAGGAAGCTCACCTGCCGGCTACAGCGTCTCCAGATAACGCTCCAGCTCCCACTGGGAGACCTGTATGCGGTATTCTTCCCACTCCGTGCGTTTAGCCCGCAGATAGGCCGACATGATGTGCTCACCCAGTGCATCATGCAGGAGGCTGTCTGCTTCCAGCTCCTCCAATGCCTCACCAAGTGTGCCCGGCAGTGTCTTGATCCCGCGTGAGGCTAGGTCTTCCGGTGAGAAGTGAAAGACATCCTCGTTGACCGGCTCTGGTGCTTGGAGGCCGCGCTCAATGCCGTCCAAGCCGGCCCTCAGCATGGCCGCAAAGGCCAGATAGGGATTGCAACTGGGGTCAGGGAAACGCAATTCGGCGCGGGTGGCCTCCTCACGGCCCGGTGTGAAACGCGGGATACGGATCAGGGCCGAGCGGTTGATCTGTGCCCAGCAGATGTACACCGGCGCCTCATAGCCGGGGGTCAGGCGTTTGTAGCTGTTGACGGTCGGAGCGACCACGCCGGCCAGCGCCCGCGCATGTTCGAGTTGGCCGGCGATGAACCCATAGGCTACCGGCGAGAGCTTGTATTCGTCGTCAGCCTTGTAGAAGGCGTTACGCCCTGTTTTGATGTCCACCAAGCTCTGGTGGGTGTGCATCCCAGAGCCGTTGATCCCAAAGATCGGCTTGGGCATGAAGGTGGCATACACGCCGTAAGTGGCCGCAATGGCTTTGACGGTGTACTTGAACGTCATGGCGTTATCAGCGGCGGTCAGGGCGTCGGTATATTCGAAGTCAATCTCATGCTGTCCGATGGCGACCTCATGATGGCTGGCCTCGACCTTCATCCCCATCTGCTCGAGTGCCAGCACAATATCGGCACGGATGGACTGGGCTTCATCTTTGGGCGAGAAGTCGAAATAGCCGCCTACATCGTGAGGCACAGGAACAACGCGCTCTCCGTTGCCCTTTTTGAACAGGAAGAACTCCAGCTCCGGGCCGCACTGGTAGGCATATCCCTTCTGGCGGGCATACTCAACGGCACGCCGCAAGGCAGTGCGCGGGTCGCCCAGAAACGGGTCGCCGTCCGGGCCTTTGATGTCGCACAGCAGGCGTGCGCGGCGGCGTTCTGGGGACGTCCACGGCAGGACACGATAGGTGGCCGGGTCTGGCATCAGGAACATGTCGCTTTCCTGAATGCGGGCAAACCCCTGGATGCTTGATCCGTCAAACCATACTCCGCGTTCCAATGCGCCGTTCAGTTGGGCTACGGGGATCGTCACACTTTTGATCGTCCCCATAATATCAGTGAACTGAAGGTCAATGAAGCGGACACCGTCCGATTCGGCCTGTCTGGCGATCTCATGCATGGTTGCCTCCCCCTCGCAAAAATTTGGGCTATTCTACACCAACAAATAACTTTGTCAAAAAGAGACCTCTATGGGCTGATTCGAAAGACACCAGTGGGGGTATAATGGTGAGGGAACTGTAGATACACCAACCGGGCGGGCAATCGGAAGAGAGAAGATAAGACATGAGCCTGTGGTCGGAAATCCACGAACAGCCCGAAGTGTTACGCCGTCTGCTTGATACGCAGATGGATGTAGCCCGTCAGATCGCCGCGGCCATCCGTCAGCGCCCTATCTCATACGTGTTTGTCGCGGCACGCGGCTCGTCCGATAACACGGCGATCTATGCCAAGTATCTGTGGGGGGCGTTTGCCGGACTGCCGGTTGCACTAGCCGCCCCATCCCTGTTTACGTTGTATGAACAGCCTCCCCGCTTGCAGGATGCGGTGGTGGTGGGGATTTCGCAGTCTGGCAAGTCGCCGGATATTGTCAAAGTGTTGACGGAAGGCCGCCGGCAGGGCGTTCTAACTGTTGCGCTCACGAATGATGTCCATTCGCCGCTGGCCACTGCCGCTGATTATGTGCTTGACATCAGCGCAGGGCAGGAGCAGGCCATTGCCGCTACCAAAACATATACTGCTTCGCTGATGGCAATAGCCATGCTGTCTGCCGCCCTGACGGATGGGACAGATCAAATGGAGGCTCTGTCCCGCGTCCCTGATGTCATGGCGGAGGTGCTTAGGCTGGGCGAGATAATCAAACAGGGGGTGGAGGCGTTTGCAGGTATGACGCGCTGTGTCGTGCTGGGGCGGGGATATAACTACGCGACAGCCTATGAGTGGGCGCTCAAGATGAAGGAACTAGCCTATGTGGCCGCTGAGCCTTACTCTCCGGCTGACTTCCGGCATGGCCCGATTGCCATGATCGAGCCGGGCTTCCCGGTGCTGGCGGTTGCTCCGCGCGGCAGAGTTTCACCCGATATGCTTGAACTCCTCAAGACGCTGGCCGGCAGGCATGGCTCTGAGCTGGTGGTTATCTCGGACGATCAAGAGGCACTTGCTGATGCGCGAATGCCTCTTCATCTGCCCGGCCAGTTGCCTGAGTGGGCTGTCCCGCTGGTCAGCATCGTGCCTGCCCAGCTTTTCTGCTATTACCTGACGCAGGCCAAAGGCCTTGACCCTGAAGCTCCGCGCGGCCTGACAAAGGTAACCGAAACTTACTGAGGGCTGGCTGACAGCAGGGGCGCATGGACAGACCTCCCTGCATTGTTTTGTCAGCACAAAACGATACTATACTGGAGTATTAAGGAAGACCCCCATTCACAATGCGAACAGCAGTGCGCTATGGAGGCAACATCCATGCCTAACCGCTACGCCATTGATAAGACCCTTACTGTCAACAACCTGCGCTTCCATTATCGTGACTGGGGCGGACGGGGGTGGCCGCTTCTGCTGTTACACGGCTTGGCCAGCACCAGCCATATCTTTGATCTGACGGCCTCCCTGCTGGTTGAGGAGTTCCGGGTCTTTGCCCTTGACCTGCGGGGGCATGGCCAGTCAGACAAGCCCGATGCGGACTACACCTTCGAGGCTGTCGGCGGGGATGTGCGTGGTGTAATCGAGGCGCTGGGGCTGGAGCGGCCTATCCTTGTGGGGCATAGCTGGGGTGCGGCAGTAGGGCTGTGGCTGGCGGCTGTCTTTCCGGCGCTGATCGGCGGGCTGGTGATGGTGGACGGCGGCCTTGCCGACTTGTCAAGTCTGTCATGGGAAGAGACCCTCAAGCGCCTCAGCCCGCCGCAACTGGCCGGAATGCTGGTGAGTGACTTCCGTGAGATGATCGTGGAGCGTGCGCCGCAGGGACTCATCACGCCGGCGGTGGAGGCGGCTATCCTGGCCAATTTTGAGATTGATGCTGAGGGGAAGATACAGCCGCGCCTGCCGTATGAATATCACCTCCGCATTCTGCGGGCCATGTGGGAACAGCGCCTGCCAGAGTTGTATGAAAAGGTCATCTGCCCGGTTCTCATCCTGCCGGCGCGGCGGAAGGATCACGAAGACCCGGCCCTGCTGGCCGCCAAAGAACGCGGGGCGGCGCAGGCCGAGGAGCTGGTTGCCGATGTGGAGGTGGTCTGGCTGGATAATACTATTCATGATGTACCGCTCCAGCGCCCGCACCGGCTGGCAGAGGAGATCAGGAGGTTTGTTCAGGAGCGGGTCTAGACACCCGCAGGCAGTCTCTCATCATCTGTCTGGAAATACTTCTTCTGTTGCTCCGGTAGTTGACCTATCTTCTCCTCTGCTTCAATGGGGCAAAAGCCCCATCTGTTTGTGATGTAATTCACAAAAAAAGGTGATAACCATCAGGCGGGTTTTCTCCCCCCGCAGGGTACACTGAAAGCAGGAGCAAACTGTTGCTTTGATTGATATGGAGCCAGAACTATTATGAGTTTCAAAATCATGCCAAAGGCCGCCTTCCCTGATTGGGTAGCCCGTCTGACGGAGAGCTACCGTGTGGCCGGGCCAAAGCCCATCCATGGACAGTATATCTTCGGTGAGGTCCATTCTGCTGATGAGTTCGATCTGGACTATCATACGACTGTCCTGCCGCCCAAGAAATACTTACTGCCGCCGGTAGAGGAACTGTTCCACTTCCGAACGGACGGCAGTCTGATTGAGCCGGTGTTGAACCCTCAGCCGACTGTGGTGCTGGGCGTCCATACCTGCGATCTTCACGCTGTCCAGCTACTCGACCGGGTCTTCGAACGCGGGTTTGCTGACCAGCATTATCGGGCACACCGTGAGAATACCGTGCTGGTCAGCATCGAGTGCCTCAAGCCCTGCATGGAACACTCATTCTGCAAGAGCATGGGCACACTCAGCGTGCCGGAGAACTTCGACCTGCATCTGACCGATCTGGGCGATGATTACGGCGTGGATGTGGACTCTGAGAAAGGGGCCGCCCTGCTGGAAGGCTTCGACGGGGTACGCGAGGCCACTGAGGCTGACTACAAGCGTATCAATATGGTATTGAGCGAGAAGTGGTCGCGCTTCCCTTACCGGCTGGAATGTGACGTGACCGAACTGCCCAGCCTGCTGTCGGTCAGCTACAACAGCGACCTGTGGACGGAACTGGGCGAGCGGTGCGTGTCATGCGGCATGTGTACCAACGTCTGCCCGACCTGCTACTGCTTCAATGTGAAGGATGAAGTTGAGCTGACGCTGAGCGCCGGTAAGCGCGTGCGCACATGGGACTCATGCCAGATTGACGAATTCGCGCTGGTGGCCGGCGGGCATAACTTCCGGCCCAGCCGCGCCGCCCGCCAGCGTCACCGCTTCTTCCGCAAAGGCAAATATCAAACGGATGCCTACGGGCTGGTCGGATGTGTGGGATGCGGACGTTGTGCGCAGGCCTGTATTGTCAATATCACGCCGGTCAACACATTCAATGAGTTATACCGCCGTCATATGGCCGGGCAGGATTAGGAGGCCAGAACAATGACCACCCTATTGAGAGACGTACTGGAGACTACTTCTATCTATACACCCGTTCCGGCCCGTATCCTTTCTGTACGGCAGATGACGGAGCTTGAAAAGCTGTTCACGCTGGAACTGCCGGATGGCCTGTCGCTGGGGCATCGGCCTGGCCAGTTTGTTGAGGTGTCTGTGTTTGGTGTCGGGGAAGCGCCGATCAGCATCTCGTCGTCGCCCAGCCGAAGTAACGGCACGTTTGAGCTGTGTGTACGCCGTGCGGGCGACCTGACCAGCGTCCTGCACCGCATGGGGCCGGGCGATGTGGTTGGTATTCGCGGCCCGCTGGGGCGCGGCTTCCCCTTTGAGCGCTTCCGGGGCAAAGACATCCTGTTTGCGCCGGGCGGGCTGGGGCTGGCTCCTTTGCGTTCGCTGATCAATCAGGTGCTCGATGAGCGCGGCAGTTATGGCCGTGTCATGATCCTGTATGGCGCACGGACGCCTGCCGATCTGCTGTTCACCGATGAGCTGGCCGAGTGGCAACAGCGCGGCGATGTGGAACTGCATGTCACCGTTGATCGCCCTGACGAGAATTGGAAGGGCAACGTGGGTGTCATCACCACGCTGTTCCCTAAAGTGCAGATTCACCCGCGCAACACGGTAGCTGTCACAGTCGGCCCGCCGGTCATGTACCGCTTTGTGCTGGTCGAACTGCTGGGCAAGGGCATCCCGGAGGGCAACATCTGGTTCAGCCTTGAGCGGCGAATGAAATGCGGTGTCGGCAAATGCGGCCATTGCCAGATCAATCACCTGTATAGCTGTCAGTCTGGCCCGTCCTTCTCGTACGCCGAGATCAAGCATCTGGAGGAGGCGTTCGCATGAGCACAGCGGCTAAACCCAAGATCGCCTTTTTCGAGTTCACAAGCTGTGAGGGCTGTCAGCTAACGGTGGTTGACTCGCTTCAGACACATCCCGAACTGCTTGATGTGGTTGAGATCGTCCAGTTCCGTGAGGCAATGAGCGAACGCGGTGAGGATTATGCCATTGCCTTCATTGAGGGGTCGTGCAGTCGCCCCAGCGATGAAGCAAGGATCAAGGCGATCCGCGAGCAGGCTCAGATTGTGGTGGCGCTGGGGGCATGTGCCCATCTAGGCGGCATCAATGCCATCCGCAACCGGCAGGACCTTCAAGATGTGCGCCGGTATGTCTACGGCGACAAGGCTGACTGGTACGAGACTTATCCAGCCCGCCCCCTGGAGGCGGTGATCAAGGTAGATGCCTTCATCCCCGGTTGCCCGATTGATCGCAATGAGTTTATCCGGGCGGTCCGTAATCTGTTGCAGGGGCGGATGCCCTATATCCCGGATTATCCGCTGTGCATCGAATGCAAGCTCAAGGAAAATGTGTGTATGTATCTGCGCGGGCAGACCTGCCTTGGGCCGATCACCCGTGCGGGCTGTGATGCGATCTGCCCGACCTATGGCGATGGGTGCGAGGGGTGCCGGGGGCTGATCTCCAACCCGAATATGGAATCGCTCAAGAACGTCCTGTTGGAGCATGGCCTTAGCTACGAGGAAACAGTTGCCAAGATGACCATGTTCCTGACCTATCAGATGATGCAGAAAGAGGCGTCCGGCGATGACAAGCACGGTTAAGATAGACGTTCATCATATCACCCGCGTTGAGGGGCACGGCAACATCGTCGTGGATGTGCAGGGCGGCGAGCTGAAGGAATGTAACCTGCACATCGTCGAGACCCCGCGTTTCTTCGAGGCCATGTTGCGCGGACGCCCCTACAGCGAGTCTTCTCACATTACCTCGCGTATCTGCGGCATTTGCGCCGTAGGGCATGCGACCGCCTCTCTGCGGGCGACTGAGAAGGCGCTCGGCGTTGAGCCAAGCGAGCAGACCGTTCTACTGCGCAAGCTGAACTTCCACGGCGAGATACTCGACAGCCATATCCTGCATGCCTACATGCTGGTTGCGCCGGACTTTCTTGGCGTGGGGAGCGTGATCCCGCTGGCCAAGAGTGCCCCGGAAGTCGTGTTGCGGGCGCTTCGCATGAAGAAGCTGGCCGGTGACCTGTGCGCGGCGATCTGCGGACGGCATACTCATCCTATTGCTATGACAGTGGGCGGTTTCACTCACTATCCTTCAGCCGAGCAACTGGCCGCTCTGCGCGAGCGGCTGGAGGCGGCGCGTACCGATGTGGATTTGACCGTTGAGCTGTTCCAGACGCTTTCCATCCCGGCCTTTGAGCGCGACACTGAGTACATTGCTCTGCATAAAGAGGATGAATACTGCTTCATTGACGGCGTGATCGCCAGCACGGACGGCGGAAGCTGGCCTGTTGAGTCCTACCGGGATGTCACGAACGAATATCTCGTTCCGCATTCCTCGGCCAAGCACACCCGCCATCAGCGCGAGTCGTACATGGTGGGGGCGCTGGCCCGCTTCAACGTCAATCACGACAAACTGCATCCGAAGGCGCAGGCCGCCGCGACGGCTCTCGGCCTGAAGCCAAAGTGCGTGAACCCCTACATGAACACCGTTGCGCAGGTCGTTGAGATCGTGCATTGTGTCGAGGATTCCATCCGCCTGATTGATCAGTTGCTGGAGCGCGGCATCACGTGGGAACAGCCTGCCCCGCCGGCGCGGCTCTCCGGTGAGGGAGTAGGGGCGTGTGATGTGCCGCGCGGGACGTTGTTCCACAATTACGTCATCGAGGATGGCGTAGTGGTCGGTGCGAACTGCATCATCCCGACCGGTCAGAACCTCGCCAACATCGAGGCCGACATGCGTGCGCTGGTGCCGACCATACTGGATCGTCAGCCGCAGGAGATCACGCTGGCGCTGGAGATGCTGGTGCGGGCTTATGATCCATGCATTTCCTGCTCGGCACACATGCTGGATGTCAAGTTTGTTTGAGCGTCCTGTTTACGCCGGCCCCCGCCACCTCATGCGGCGAAGGGGGTATCACACCATGCCGGGCGGAACGCTGGTTCTGGCGCTGGGTAACCCTCTGCGCGGCGATGACGGGATTGGCCCGGCGGTGCTGAATGCGTTGTCCGAACAGAAGGGTATCCCGCCGGATGTGACTCTGCTCGACGGCGGAACTGCCGGGCTGGAAACAGCCCTCTTGCTTGAGGGCTACCGGCGGGTCATCATTATAGACGCGGCTGATATGGGCCGTGCGCCCGGCGAATGGGCACGGTTTACCCCTGACGAGGTGGTATTCCAGGCAGATGACCCGGCTCTGCGAGGCTCTCTGCACAGCGCCGGTCTGGGCGAGGCGCTTCAACTGGCTGAGGCGCTTGGCATCCTGCCGGATGAGGTGATTATCTTCGGTATCCAGCCGCTGGATACCAGTTACACGGCAGGGCTGAGTGAATCGTTACAGGCGGCCATTCCAGCCCTCTGTGCCGCTGTCCTTGAAGAGTTGCGCCGGTTGGAGTGACCTGCTTCAGCCCGCTGTTTTGTACCTGCATGTAAACGAGGGAATAGATGGCAAAGATTCTGATCATTGACGACGACCCTGATATGGTGCTGGCGGCCCGTCTTTGCCTTGAGCGGGCGGGGCATACTCTGATCGAGGCCCGTAATGGCACGGAGGGGCTGGAAAAGGTCAAGACCGAGAACCCTGACCTGATCATTCTGGATGTCATGATGGACAGCACCACCGAAGGATTCCATGTGGCATTGGCGCTCCGCAGTCGTGATCCCAACTCAGAGTACGCGGCCTATGCGCACATTCCCATCATTATGCTGACCGCCATCCACAGCACCCTCTCGCTTCGCTTCGGCCCTGAGGAAGACTACCTGCCGGTGGATGAATTCATTGACAAACCGATTGACCCCGACGATCTGGTCAACAAGGTTGAGAAGCTGTTGAACAAGGGGAAGTAGGCCCGCCAAGAGGGTCCTCCTTTGCCCGCCCGTCTTAGCAGGCCGGGAGTCTGAATGGAAACCCCTGATTCATCCGCAGACCTGATCGCGACCTATTTGCCGGAGGACGCTACAGAGGACATCCGGCGGATTGTCACCACACGCTGGCTGATGGGGGGCCTTGTGCTGGCGGCGACAGCCTTCTGTGCCCATGTCCTGCGCCTCCCTCTGCCTGAAGCCGGCCTGTACCTGACAGGTCTGGTTATCCTGGCCTACAATGCCCTGCTGGTATGGTTGATCCGGCAAAGGCCTCTCCGCGCCGGAAGTCTCCGCTGGACGGTTGATCTCCAGATCGGGCTGGACTGGCTGGCGATGGTGTTCTTCCTGCACCTCACTGGCGGGATTACCAGCCCGGCTATTCCCTTCTTTGTGATCCACATGCTGTTGGTCACGATTCTACTGCCGGGCCGTTCGGCCTATCTATATCTGGGGCTGGCGGTGGCCCTGTTGAGTCTGTTGGCCCTGCTGGAGCGGTCAGGTCTCCTGCCCCATTACAATGTCATCCCCGCCCTGCCTTCTGAGCTGTACCGCGACTTGAATTACATTGGGGCGCAGGTGGGCTTTTTTACACTGGCCTCTTGTGCCATCGTGTATCTGGCTACCGCTATCATGGCGCGTCTGCGCGAGCGCGAGCGGCAGATCGGGGCGCTGTTCGAAGCTACTCAGGCCGTCTCATCTACACTCAGCCCGAATGAGGTGTTGGAGCGCCTTGCCCGCAACGCCGCGCATGCCCTTTCGATGCCCGGAGCGGCCATCCGCCTGTTGGCAGAAGACGGCAAAAGCCTGCGCCTGACGGCGGCTTACGGCCTCAGCCGGGCTTATCTGGATAAAGGCCCGGTTGAACTGCCCCGCAGTCGGCTTGACCGCGAGGCGCTATCCGGCCAGCCGGTCATTGTCAGTGATGCTCCCCGTGACGAGCGCATTCAGTATCCTCGTGAGGTAGAAGAGGAGGGCATCAGGAGCATCTTGGTTGTGCCGATTGCAGGGCGCAGAGGCCCGCTGGGGGTATTGCGTATTTACTCTGACAAGCCCAATAGTTTCACCCTCTCTGATGCCGGCTTTGCACTGGCGATAGCCCGTCAAGGGGCGGCGGCTATTGAAAATGCCCTGGCCTATGAGGCTCTGCAAAAATCCGAGCAGGCACGTGCCCAGTTTGTCCGTACCGTGACCCACGAACTGCGTGCCCCTGTCGGCGGAGCGCAGAGCCTGTTACGGGTGATGCTGAGAGGGCTGGCGGGCGACCTGACTGAACAACAACGGGACATCCTAAACCGCCTTGAGGTGCGGCTTGACTCGCTAATGACGCTGATCAACGATCTGCTGGAGCTGGCTGCGACCAAGACCGCCATCCTGAGAGAGCCGCTGATTGAGATGCCGCTCCAGCCGGTAGTTCAGCGGGTGGTTGATCTGCTCACCCATGAAGCGGCGGAAAAGCCGGTTGCCCTGACGCTGGAAATGCCGCCGGAGCCATTGGTCGTTCATGCTACTGAAGAGGGGCTGGTACGCATCTTCTCTAACCTGATCGGCAATGCTGTCAAATACACGCCCGCCGGCGGCCAAGTACAGGTGAAAGCGGCTAAGGTAAACTCCGGCGTGGAGATCAGGGTGGCCGATACAGGGATTGGCATCCCCGCTGATGAACTGCCCCGCCTGTGGCAGGAGTTCTTCCGTGCCCGTAATGCCAAACAGGCCGGTATCTCCGGCACGGGGCTGGGGCTGAGCATCGTCAAGCAACTGGTCGAGCAGTTTGGGGGGACGATCCACGCTGAGAGTGTGGAAGGAGAGGGGACGACCTTTACGATCATCCTGCCGCTGAGAGAGAAGTAGCCCCATGCCCTCTGTTGACAGCCGTTCCCTTTTTCTTGTTCTGCAAACCCTTTCCCCTGATTCAGACTATGCGCGGGGCGCGTTGGATGTTCTGGCCCTGTTGGGCCTTGTCCGTGTGGAACAGGGCCGTATGGTACCCGCCGATGAGGTCGCCGCCATGTTGCTCAACAGCTTGCAGGCTCATGTGCAGGACGGCGTGACGGTTGGCCTGCGCTGGGCCGATCTCGACGCTGAGAGTCCACGCGGCGTGGACATCCTGCGTGCCATCGAGACAGCCCGTCTCCAGCATGTGCCGCAACCCTCGCCTGCCCGTGTGGTGCGGGCTGTTGAGGCGGTCATCAAGGCGCGGCAGGGCGGGCAGGACCTTTACCTGATGCAGTATGATGGCCATGCCGGGCGTTTCCAGCCCATCGGCGGCAAGCAAGAGCCGCACGAACGCGGCCTAGAGGACACCCTCAGGCGTGAGATGGCTGAGGAACTCAACCTCAGCGCACCACCTGGGCCGGATGACTGCGTCCTGACCTTGTTGCGGGATGACTGGCACGTGACGGTTCTGAGCGCTACCTATGGCGTGTTGACCTGCTACACCATTGCCTTCTATGCGGTCAGCCGTGTGCGTTTCCCCATTCGGACGGATCAAGATACCTGCTGGCTGACGCGCGAGGAGATCGCGGCAGGCCGATCCCATGACGGGCGGGCTGTTTCGTCCGCCTATGCGGACGGGCTGGGTCTGGAGCGGCTGGATCAGATCGAGCCGGGGGTAGAGATCACAGCTTAGCTTGCCGGTGCAGGGCAAATCCATTCCCTGTCAGAACAACCTGACCGATCACATCGAGCAGATGAAGAGCATGACGTTGCAGACTCCCCTGCTTGTGCGCTGGCTGTCTGCTCAGTAAAGCGTGTCTCCGTTCAGGCTGGGCTTGCCGGGGACATAATTCTTCAGAATACTGCCGCCGATGAACTCACGCAGGAGCGAATTGTCAGGCACAGAATCAAGCCGTTTGAGCGGCTCTACCCAGCTCAAGAACGACAACAGGCGTTTAGCCTCAATGTGCAGGGGGGAGTCCGGCTCTACTTGAAGCAGAAGCGGCTCAGCCAGCGGGCGCAGGACAGCCAGTTCGTAGACCAATGCCGAGTTAAATATCAGGTCGGCGTTCTCTTGATAGGGAAAGATCCAGCGGCGTTCACCCTCGCGGACGCTCTCCCAGCGGGCAAGGGTCTCAATCGCTGTGTAGCCTCGCGAGGCGGCATCGCGCACGATGCGCCGCAATAACCGCACATCGGTTGTCGGGACGCGGTTGTGGCGGTCAATATTCAATTGCGTCAGGCAGGAAACATACAGCCGGAAGACACGCTCCGGCGGCACGGCACGCACTAATTCCGGGTTCAGGCCGTGGATGCCCTCCACGATCAGGATATGCTCGCTGGTCAGGCGGGCTGTCTCTCCTTCTTCGCGGTGGCCGGTGACAAAGTTGTAGCGCGGCATCTGGACTTCCTGCCCGTCCATCAGCGCCAGCAGGTCATGGTTAAAGCGCTCTAGATCAACCGTCAGCAGATGCTCGAAGTCGTACTCGCCGTGTTCGTCACGGGGGGTCTGCTCACGATCAACGAAGTAGTCGTCAATGCCGACCGTGTAGGGCTTCAACCCATGTGCCATCAACTGCACAGCCAGCCGCTTGCTGAAGGTTGTCTTGCCGGATGAGGACGGCCCGGCGATCAGCACCAGCCGTACATCAGGCTGGCGTTCGGCAATGGCGCCGGCAATATCGGCGATACGTCCCTCGTGGAGGGCCTCTGCCACCAGAATCAATTCCCGCGCGTGCCCGCCGCGGATAGCCTGATTCAGTTCCCCGACATCCTCAATGCCGAGCAGTTTCAGCCAGCGTCCTGTCTCATGGAAGACTGCCCTCAGCTTGGGCATGGCGGTGACTGGTTGCAAACGTGTGGGTTCGTGGCGGCGCGGGTAGTGTAAGATGAACCCGTCTCCGTCGTGGGTGAGGTCAAAAACGGTCAAGTAGCCGGTGCTGGGCACCATGTAGCCGTAGAAGTAGCCGCTGATACCATGAAGCCGGTAAAGCACTAGGTAGTTCTTCTTGCGGCTGGCAATTAACCGTAACTTGTCTTCGTCTCCCTGTGCCATGAAGATAGCCATGGCTTCTTCCAGCGGCACAGGTGTACGGGTGATGGGGGCGTCCTCAGCTACGATCTCCCACATGCGGGCCTTGATCTGTTCCAGCTCTTGCGGGGTGAAGGGATCGCCTCTGACGACGGCACAGTAGTATCCGCCAAACGGCAGGGAATGGTCAATCGTGATCTTACGCTCTGGGAACAGCTCGGCGGCGGCGGCGAGCAACAGAAAGGACAATGAGCGCCGGTAGATGCGCAGGCCGTCTTGATCGCTGAGCCATATGGGGCGCACATGCACATCCCGATTAACAGGGTAGGTCAGCTCGCGCAAGGCCCCATCTACAATGGCGGCTATGATGGTATGTTCAGCCTCAGATTCAGCAGTGCGGAGGGAAGGTATCCACTGGGGGTATGCCTCTCTGAAATAAACCTCCAGCCGCGTTCCGACCGGTGCACTCCAGATTGTCCCGTCGTTGTCCATTGTTACCCGCGCTGTGCGGCGCGGCCTTGAAGGTATCACCTTGACGGTCTTGACCATGGTTACCACTTTCTCGTTTACAATAAGCCTTCTGATTATAGCAGGGGTAGCAGGAGGTGTGAAGGCGGTAAATACCTACTTTTTGCCCAGCACCAACGATACAAACCCGGCCTATAGGCCGGGCTGTGCGGCGATTCTTCTGTGGATGGAAAAGGAGCAGGCGCTTACAGCGAACCTTTGTACATCCCCCCATCTACCGGCAGCATTACGCCGGTGAGATAGGAGGCGACCGGGGAACACAGGAAGGCTGCTACATTGGCAAATTCCTGGGGGGTTGCCATACGCCCAAAGGGACTACTGGCCGCCTGTTTGGCGATCTCCTCTTCGATGGTGGTGCCGTTGCGGCGGGCGCGGGCATCCATCAGGTCATGGACACGCTCTGTCTCGGTCCAGCCGGGCAGGATGCTGTTGAAGCGGATGCCCTCCGAGCCAAGCTCCAGCGCCAGCGTTTTAGTCAACCCGATCACTGCCAGACGAATGCTGTTGCTCAAGATCAGGTTGGGGATCGGCTGTTTGGCGGCATAGGAGGTGATCGTCAGCACTGCGGGCGCATCGGATTGACGCAGGTGGGGAAGTGCCGCACGGATCAACCGGACGGCGCTCATCAGCGTCAGGTTGACGGCATCCAGCCATTGTTCGTCTGTGATCTCCTCGAAGGCCATGCTGGGCGGCCCGCCTGCGTTGGTGACCAAGATGTCCAGCCCGCCGTATTCCTCGACCACCCGTTCGATCAGGCGCTCAATATCAGCGGGTTTGTTCAGATCGGCTGCGACAGGCAGAACAGCCCGCCGTGTCTCAGCAGAGATGGCATCGGCGGCGGCGTTGATGCGGGCTTGATCGCGTGAGCAGATAGCGACCAAAGCCCCTTCACGCGAGAGCTGGAGGGCAGTAGCATAGCCCAGCCCCTGACTAGCGGCAGTTACAAGGGCTACGCGGTTATGCAGTTTCAAGTCCACGTGTCTGGCTCCTTACAAAGGGGAAGTGATTTTCTCTACACTGTACATTGTATCACTACTGTCAACCAGTCTGAGCAGGGGGTAAGACAAAAAAGGCACAGCCGCCTGACGGCGGGCTATGCCTTGCCGGGAAGTCTCGTGCCGCTTAGCTGTTTGCCTGACTGCCGAAGGCGTTGAGCATCACTCCCAGCCCGATCACAATCAGGAAGACAGGCCAAATACGGCCCCAGTTCAGCTCCAGCAGGAAGATCAACGCCACGGTCAGGATCAACAGGCCGCCGACAATCTGGTTGCGCACGTAGTAGGTGACCTGCCCGCCTGCGGCACGGTAAGCCCGATAGGCATTGCTGAAGATGGCAATCACCGGAATCAGGATAAAGAAGGCCCACCAGTTATGAAGCTGAAACGGCCCTATGCCGAAGTTCTGGAGCAGAAAGAAGACGCCCAGCAACAGCAGGACGATCCCCCCTATAATAGGCGGGTTGAAGGTATGTTGGGCGGCATTCTCAGTGTGCGGGGGACGCTCATTAGGCGGGAGCGGCTGTTCGGGTATTTTCTCGTTCATGTTTTTATCCCCTTTCCTTCGAATACAAGGTTGAGCGTTTATTGCTCTCTACAGATAAGGTACGCAACATAACAGGCTCAGGTTGCAGGATCACCCCATTTGTAGAAGATGGTACAGGCGGCGGCCTGATGAAAACGGTTCTCTGGCAGGTATAATTCAGTTAATGTCAGAAGCATGGAGATCAGCCATGACCACAACACAGGAAATCCCTTCTTTCACAGATACGCGCGAACAGCCCGATGTGATCCCCGTGACCAGCCCGGTCACAGGCCAAGAGGTGGGCAGAGTCCCCCGTCATTCTCCCGACGATGTATTCGAGGCGGTCCAGCGGGCGCGTGCCGCCCAGCCTGCGTGGGCATCCTTCTCGTTTCGCCAGCGGGCCAAGGTGATCATTCGCTTCCATGATCTGATCCTGCGGGAACGTGAAAACCTGTTCGATGTGATTCAAGCAGAGACGGGCAAGTCGCGGCGTGACGCTTTTGCCGAGTTGTTTGCCGTTGTCAACGAGGCGCGTTACTGGGCCTATCACGGCGAGAAGTGGCTGCGTCCTCAGCGTATCCGTCCTGCTGTCCCCCTGCGTGAGCGTGCCCGAGTTGTGTATCACCCGCTTGGCGTGGTGGGCATCATCAGCCCTTGGAACTTCCCTTTCGTCCTTGCGGCGGCGGATGCCATCCCGGCCCTGCTGGCGGGCAACGCCGTCGTGCTTAAGCCTGCCACCCTGACGCCCCTGACTGCGCTGTGGATGCGTCAGAGGCTGGTGGAGAGCGGCCTGCCTGAAGAGGTGCTCCAGATCGTCACAGGGACGGGCAGTGCGTTGGGGAATGCGTTAATTGACTCAGTGGATTTCGTGATGTTCACCGGCAGTACAGAGGTAGGACATAAGGTGGCTGAGCGGGCCGCTCGGCGGCTGATACCTTACAGCATGGAGTTGGGCGGCAAAAACGCTCTCCTTGTCTTGGCGGATGCCCACATCAAGCATGCCGCCCAGATTGCCATTGAAGGCACGTTTAACAATGCCGGGCAGGTATGCATCAACTTCGAGCGGTTGTATGTGGAGTCAAGTATCTATGATGCTTTTGTGGAGGAACTGCTCCGCCAGACCCGCGCTCTGCGCCTTGGCAGTGAAAGGAGCTACCGCACCGATGTCGGCTCGCTGATCAGTGAAGAACAACTCCGGACAGTCGAGGAG
>Ga0209101_1000583_pt1 | contig 29683 bp, 22 predicted proteins | sample ConPoolayeCmetaG_FD_185481 | JGI IMG/M metagenome (GOLD analysis project Ga0209101, IMG submission 185481) | Hot spring microbial mat communities from California, USA to study Microbial Dark Matter (Phase II) - Cone Pool mat layer C metaG... ...
CCTCGACCTCCTTCAACGTGCAACCCCCACTGGTCAGCGAAAAAAGGATCCCCGCCACATACACGAGCGGGTCGTACCCCTTGCCCTTCGCCGTCCGCGGATCCAGCGCTCGCGCCGCTCTCACGCGCTTCTTCAACCCAAATCGCTCCAACACCGCCGCTACGGCCAGTTGTCCGCCATGCACGGTGGCCTTTTCGGAGGGTTCAAATCGAAGCGAAAATTTCCTCTCACGCATCGTGTAGTGTCTGCTCATGCCCCTGTTGTGTACATCCCCCGCTCGCCCTTCACGCTTTTTTTCACCCAAAACGCCCGAATCCTTCGCTTCGCTAATGATTAGGGCTTCACACGGTCTGGCAGTCCCAGGTCTGTGTATCTGATGGTGAAAATGGGCTGACAGAGCGGGGGTGGAGAATAAAGCCGAACAGTCACTGTTTTTTCTGCTGGCACGGGGGCATGAAAACAGAAGCTTGGAAGCGATATGCGGCTGCAGAGATGTTGGCGCGGGTGAGGGTGCGGGGTTGTTGCAAAAATTTTGTGTAAGGTTGGTTCAAGCGAGTTCGGGTTGGTACTGGTTTTGGAAATAGTGGAGGCATTGGCAGAGGTAAGCGGCGAGGCGTCCGCTGGGCTGAAGCCAACTTGATCGTTGCGCACCTCGAAACGAAGCCAACCGTTGGCTGATGTCACCCCGTGGTATTCGGTAATCGGCCGTGCGTGCGTAGCCGGGGTTAGACACGAAGGGTAACAGGCGCACTTTGTTTGGAAACGACCTTCCATGTGTCTGGTTCTCTGCTTCTGTCAGTGCCAGACGCTTCGGACAGCTTTTTCAACGGCTTTCATCTTCCATCAGCCTCACTTTCCGCTACCTCCAAAATACCAAATCTTAAAGTGACGCAGCTGTGTCCTTAAACGTAAAAACGTAAAATGTACGATTAGTTCTTGACGCAGTGAGGATTAAAAGGAAGGATTGACAATAGAGTGCTGCACAACTAGTTTTAGGATCACGTTTTTCAGCCTGATCGTCGGGCTCGCGGATTGACGCAAAAATTGGAGAGAACTGGATTGGACAGGGAGCTAACGCGCCACAGTGCGGCGCACGTAATGGCGGCGGCGGTATGTCGCCTTTTCAGAAATGTCAAGCTAGACATTGGCCCCGCGACCGATGACGGTTTCTATTACGACTTCGACTTGCCTGATCGCGTTTCACCAGAGGACTTCTCGCGCATTGAAGCTGAAATGCGGCGCATCATTTCTGCCAACTATCCGTTTGAACGACTGGAAGTGAGCCGGCAGGAAGCGGCGGAGTTGTTCCGGAAGAGCAATCAGACCTACAAGCTGGAACGGCTGGCCGACATTCCGGAAGGAGAACCTGTCATCCTTTACCGCTGCGGCGATTTTTTTGATCTGTGTCGCGGCCCGCATCTGGACAGTACTGGTCAAATCAAAGCTTTCAAGCTGGTTTCTGTTGCGGGGTCATATTACCGTGGGGTTGAGACCAATCCGATGTTGCAGCGGATATACGGCATTGTGGCCGACTCGGAGGAGGAACTGGCGCAGATTCTGAATCGGCTGGAAGAGGCCAAGAAGCGGGATCATCGCAAGTTGGGCCGTGAATTGGATCTGTTCAGTATCCAGGACGACGTAGGTCCGGGTCTGATTCACTGGCATCCCAAAGGTGCCCGCCTGCGGGCTGTGATCGAAGAATTCTGGCGGCGTGAGCACTTTGCGGCCGGTTACGAGCTGTTATACACCCCGCACATAGGCCGAAGTGAGCTTTGGAAGACGTCTGGGCATCTCGATTTCTACAAGGAAAACATGTACTCGCCGATGGACATCGAGGGGGAAGAATATTTTGTAAAACCGATGAATTGTCCTTTCCACATTCAGATTTACAAACAACACAAGCGCTCCTACCGCGATCTGCCGCTGCGGTGGGCAGAACTGGGCACCGTCTATCGGTACGAGAAGAGCGGCGTACTGCATGGACTCCTCAGGGTGCGCGGTTTTACACAGGACGACGCGCATATTTTTTGTACGCCCGAGCAGGTGGAGAGCGAAGTTGGCGATGTTGTGCGGTTTGCTTTGCGCGTTCTCGGGGCTTTCGGTTTCTCGGACGTTAAAGCCTACTTGTCTACGCGACCAGCAAAGGCTGTCGGCGAACAATCACGGTGGGAGCAGGCTACACATTCCCTTGAAACGGCACTGCGTGGTCAGGCTATTCCCTTTCAAGTTGACCAGGGGGGGGGCGCTTTCTACGGTCCGAAGATTGACTTAAAAATCAAAGATTGTATCGGCAGGGAGTGGCAATTAAGCACAATTCAATTCGATTTCAATTTGCCTGCTCGCTTTCGCCTTACATATGTGGGAGCAGATGGTCGGGAACATCAGCCCTACATGGTGCACCGCGCACTGTTGGGGAGTCTGGAACGCTTTCTCGGAATACTCATCGAGCACTACGCAGGCGCGTTTCCCTTATGGCTGGCACCCGAACAAGTGCGCGTTTTGCCGCTTACGGAGCAGCAGTTGCCGGCGGCAGACCAAGTTTTTCGGCGGCTGCGCAGCGATGGGTTTCGCGTTGCGGTCGATCGCAAGTCGGAGAAAATCGGGGCGAAGATCCGCAGAGCGCAGGCCGAGAAAATTCCATATATGCTGATCGTTGGGGCGGAAGAGGCCAAGGATGGATCCGTGGCCGTGCGCAAGCATTCAGGCGGGGAGCAAGGGCGCATGGCGCTGGAAAGCTTAATAGCTATTCTCAAATGCGAAAACGTGCCCGGAACTGCCTTTTCGGAGGCGGTGGGCACAGGCAATGGCAGGTAAAATAAGGGGTCGAAAGCCCGCAACGAAAGGAGGTTAATTATTATTTCGTCTGTCAGAGCCAATCACAGAATAAAGGTGCCGATGGTGCGATGCATCAACTCTGACGGCACCATGATCGGGATCATCCCGACCCGGGAAGCATTGCGGCTCGCGCAAGAGCAGAATCTGGATCTGGTGGAGGTCTCGCCGAATGCGGATCCGCCGGTTTGCCGCATCATGGATTTCGGCAAATTTCGTTACGATGAAAGCATTCGGCGCAAACGGGCTCGGCAGCAAGCGCTGGCCCACAATCGTCCCGTCAAGGAGATGAAATTTCATTCTAATGTGGAAGAACATGACTATGCCACGAAACTTCGCCATATTCGGGAGTTTCTGGAGCGCGGCCACAAGGTGAAGATTACGCTCCAGTTCCGAGGGCGCGAGATGGCTCATCGGGAACTGGGATTTGCATTAGTTCAACGGGTAATAAAAGATACTGAAGATTTGGCGATGGTAGAGATGGAGCCGCGGTTGATGGGAAGGAACGTGGTGGCCATGTTGGGGGTGCGCCATGCCAAATCGCATTCGGCCCCCAGGAAACAGGAATCTTCCGGTGTCATCGGAGGTGCCAGGGAGATACCGACACAACCGACGCTGGACGAATCCAAAAAGCTGGACTCGGAAACGACTTTGGGTTAAGTTGACGGTCCTTTTTGCGTAAGCCCATAATCGGGCTGGGTGAAAGAGGTGGGAGAGAAAGCAAGGTATGCCAAAGAAAAAGACAAGCAAATCAGCGGCCAAGCGCGTCTGGAAGACAGCCAGCGGTAAATTGAAATACATGCGCGCTGGTCGGAGCCATCTTTTGTCGACAAAATCTCGCAAGCGCAAACGTCGCTTGCGGAGGGGCGGCATACTCAGTAAAGTAGAACATAAAAGAATTACCGAATTGATAACCAGTTAGCTGGCGCGTGGAGATACAGCTATGCCAAGAGCCACGAATGCACCAGCTTCGCGCCGCCGCAGAAAAAGGCGGCTGAAGTTGGCTAAGGGATTCAGAGGGGCTAGGAGTAAGCTTTTCCGTCAGGCCACTGAGGCTGTGGATCGAGCACAGAGGTTAGCAACGGCGCATCGGCGCCTGAAGAAGCGCGACTATCGAAGTTTGTGGATTACGCGCATTTCTGCGGCTTGTCGGGCCAGAGGCTTGACATATAACCGGTTTGTGGAAGGTCTGAACAAAGCCAATGTGCGACTGAATCGCAAAATGCTGTCCGAGATTGCCATTCACGACCCGGACGGTTTTACCGTCATAGTGGAGAAGGCCAAGGCCGGTCTGGCGTGAAAGTCTTTCTCCTCTTGATCGGTCGGCCATCTTTTTAGATGGCCTTTTTTGTATAGCGCAGATGTTTACTTCGATCGTTGTAGATAGTGGCCTCCATCTTGTCCGCATGAACCCAGACCTTGCCTTCGAGAAATGGGTCAGTTGTATGACATCTTGGAAGACGCAGTGTCAAAACCAAGAAGCGCCTTACAATGATAAACACGAAAAATGTGAACACGGAGAATGGCAGAATGAGACCATTTCTCAAGTCGCGAGGGATTGGCCGGAGGGGGAGGTTGCGGCGGGGAGTCTGTTTTTCTTCGGAAGCTACGTTCCCCCTCGCTTCGCTCGGGGAGAACGTAACTACACCAGAAGAAGATTGGGGGTGCGGGGAAAAACGCGGGTAGACATGGGGACTTTGATTTGGAAGCGGTTTAAACTCAGTTCAATGGAAGTGCGGGTACACAACGGTGCGTCTCGGGCGGCGCAAGGGCCGCACCTGGGCCAATCGCGAAATCTGGGTTGAACAAGTCTTGAGAAAGTGGGCTTGCCGGGATGGCAAGCCGCAGAGTTAGTGACCATGCGGGCTGAAGAAATCGGACGTTTAAAAGAAGTCGCGCTCGGCGAAGTCAAGGCGGCCAAGACAATCCAGGAACTCGAATCCATCCGCGTCAAATATTTGGGACGCAAAGGGTTACTGCCCGACATCATGGGTGCTCTTAGGGATCTGCCGGCGGGCGAGAGGGCGGCCGCTGGATTGGCGGCCAATGCTTTCAAGGAGGAGTTGGGTGCCACTCTCCAAGTTCGTCGGTGCGAATTGGAAAGCAACCGGGCATCGGGTCCGTCCAGGTTGTTTGATCCGAGTTTGCCAGGGCGTTGGCGGCCGCTTGGCAGCATGCATCCGGTTTCGATGGTTATAGAAGAGACCGTCAGAATTTTTAGCCGACTGGGATTTACCGTGGCCGATGGACCGGACATCGAAACGCGGTACAACAATTTCGAAGCTCTGAACACACCAGATCACCATCCATCTCTCGACCCGACAGACACTTTTTGGCTGGATGACAATAAAATTCTCCGGACGCAAACATCACCAGTTCAGATTCGCGTAATGCTCAGCCAAAAACCGCCGGTGCGCATCATTACGCCCGGACGCTGCTATCGCCGTGACACGACAGACGCGACGCACAGTGCCAACTTTCACCAGATCGAGGGACTGTACGTTGATCGGAACGTGAGCTTGGCTGATCTGAAAGGCATTTTAGCCTTCTATGCGCGAGAAATGATGGGGCCGCAGGTGCGAGTCCGGTTCCGGCCCCATTTTTTCCCATTTACCGAGCCAAGCGTAGAATGTGATTTTTCCTGTCATTTGTGTGAGGGCAGCGGGTGCCGGGTGTGCAAGCACAGCGGTTGGATTGAGATTGCAGGCGCGGGGATGGTGGATCCCAGGGTTTACACAAAGGTAGGCTATGATCCGGAGGTTGTTTCAGGGTACGCCTTCGGGATGGGCGTGGAACGGATCGCAATGATTAAGTACGGCATTGAGGACATTCGTATGCTGTACGAAAACGATCTGCGGTTCTTGCAGCAGTTTGCATAGGATGTACGTGGGATTTGTTGAGCCCAGATTCTGCGTTTCAGAAAGGGTCGGAAAGCAACGTTTCCCCTCGCTGCATGCGGGGAAAGCGTTACGGGAGGATCTGTGCTCGGGCAAAATGTCACTACGCCTGGGGATGAGCCTGTAAAGGCCACGTTGCCCCGCATCAGGCGTGACGATGTGATTGGAAGGGCCGAACCGGGGGTTGGCGGGGCGGAGACCTTCCTCCGGGCGGGTCGCACCTTGCGCGAGTTGCGTCTTCCGCGCTCAGACCACGCTCAGAATCTGGAAGAAAAGGTCATTGCTGATGGAGCCATTCGGGTTCGGGAACTGCGATAAACTGGCGCGGCGCAGGGCGTGTGCCACGGGGGAGAAGAAGGATGAAGGTGCCTCTGAGTTGGCTCAAAGAGTATGTGGATTTTGATTTGCCGCCGGATGAACTGGCGGCGCGGTTGACATTCTCCGGAACCGAAGTGACGGGGATTGCTACCGTTGGTCAAAATCTGGATGGGGTGATTGTTGGTGAAGTGCTTGCCGTTGCGCCTCATCCGCGCGCTGAGCGGTTGCGGGTTTGTCGCGTCGGGGATGGGAAGGCCGTGCGTACGGTAATGTGCGGGGCGGTAAACTTCGAGCCTGGAGACCGGGCCGCTTTCGCTCCGCCGGGGGTTATGTTGCCGGGAGAAAGGCGGATTGAGCCCGTAGACATCAGGGGGGTTGTTTCTGAAGGCATGTTATGTGCGGAAGATGAGCTGGGTTTATCGGATGACCATTCGGGTATCCTGGTGGTATCCCGGGATGTGCCAGTCGGCACACCTCTGGCGACGGTACTGGGTTTGCCGGACGTCGTGATGGATGTCGAGGTTACCTGGAATCGCTCCGATTGTCTCAGCATACTTGGTATTGCCCGAGAGGTGGCCGCCTTGGTCGGGGGAAGTTTGCGATTGCCTCCCGTGGATTTTCCGGAAGACTCCGCAAGGCCTGTTCATGAGCTCACCAAAGTCACCATTGAAGATGTGGCCGGGTGTCCGCGGTATACGGCACGTGTGCTTGCGGGAGTGAAATTGCGCCCGAGCCCATTGTGGATGCGCAGGCGTCTGGCTCTGTGCGGTGTCAGACCCATCAACAATGTGGTAGACGTCACTAACTATGTGATGTTGGAGTGCGGGCAACCGCTGCATGCCTTTGATTACGAGCTGCTTGAGGGCCGGGAAATCGTGGTGCGCCGGGTCCGTCCCGGTGAACGTTTAGTGACGCTTGATGGCGTGGCGCGCCCCGTCTCTTCGGACATGCTGGTCATTGCGGACGCGCGTCGCCCGGTTGCGCTGGCAGGCATCATGGGTGGGGCCGGCAGCGAGATTCAGGAGACGACAAAAACGGTGTTGTTGGAAAGCGCTTACTTTGATCCGAAGCTGATTCATAGAACATGCCTGGCCCTGGGGTTGACCACGGAATCGTCGTATCGCTTCGAACGGGGGGTGGATCTCGGTAGTGTTGAATGGGCGAGTCGTCGGGCGTCTCACCTTATAGCGCGATACGCCGGGGCTGTAGCAGCCGCCGGAGTCTGTGAGATCTTTCCGCATCCGCCCCTGCCGCGGCGGATTGAGTGTCGCTTTAAGCGGGTCGGCAGCTTGTTGGGCATTGACATTCCACCGGAAGAAACTGTCAGCGTTCTGAATCGGCTCGGCTTAACGATCGTTGCGCGTACGGAGGAAAAGTGCACAGTTGAGGTGCCGTCGTTTCGCCGCGACTTGGAGATCGAGGCGGATTTGATTGAGGAAGTTGCGCGGATGCATGGACTTGAGCATGTTCCGGCGGCAATTCCGGCTGTCAGAATCAATCCCGACATAGACGATGTCCGCTATCGTGACATTGCGGCCTGCCGCGCCAGCCTCGTGGGGCTCGGTCTCACGGAGATTGTCAATTATAGCTTTGTCTCCAGTGCCCTGTTGGATGGATTTTGCGCGCAGAACAAGGAGCGCCGGGTGGTGTTGCCCAATCCGGTCAGCGCGGATTTTGCGGTGATGCGCGACTCGCTTTTACCGCAGATGGTGGCAACTCTGGGGCGCAATTTCGCTTACCAGACGCAGACGGCAGCGCTTTTTGAAATCGGGCGGGTGTTTTTTCTGGATGTCACTGGTCGGCGGCACGAAGAAGAGCGGGTAGCGGTCGGACTGATGGGCAAAGCAGGCCGGATGGGACTGGATCGGCGTCGGCCGGTGGAAGCTGAGGAAATGTTTTTGTGGGTGAAAGGGGTAATCGAAGCTTTGGCGGCGGTCAGGCATGGCGGGCCGGTTGTGTTGCAGCAGGCGGACAACGCGTATTGTGAGCCTGGGTGGAGTGTAAGCATTGCGCTGGACGGTCGCGTATGCGGTTTGCTCGGGCTGGTGCGCGATGACATTCGCAGGGAGCTACGGATCCCAGAGCCCGTGGGCATAGCTGAAATGGAGCTGGAGGTGCTACTGGGGAGGCGGCACATTCCCAAGGTGCAGCCAGTGCCGATTTATCCGGCGGTAGTGCGCGATGTGGCGTTGGTAGTGGACGAAACTGTGCGGCACGAAGAAGTCCTAGGGATTATCAAAAAGAGTGCCCCTCCTGAGTTGACGGCCGTCGAGCTTTTTGATATCTTCCGCGGTAGTGCAATAGGCCTTGGCCGCAAGAGCTTGGCCTATTCACTGACGTACAGGTCCTCAGAGCGGACGCTGACAGATGAGGAGGCCAACAGGTACCATGAAGCTGTCAAAGCAGCTTTGAGGAGTGAGTTAAAAGCTGAAATACGAGAAAATTGAACCGTAATCAGGTCGTCAAGATACGCGAACAGTCGAGGGGCTTGATTCCCATGTTTGGTTGGATAACAGAGCTGTTCAAATTGGTGGTCTTCGCGTTGGGCGGCGTGGAGGCGAACAGCTTGATCACCGCCATCGGAGGCGTTGCCAGCACGGCGCGAGCCGAGGTGTGCGCCGCTTCTTCTACTGGCACAGAAGTTAGTGTTGCTGCAATTATTGGCGGACAGGCGCCAATTTTTTCCTTCAGGAAAAAAACCCTACCTTGTTCGCGTATAGGCACAAATCTCTGACCCAGTAGTTGCTATTAAGGGAGCCTGAATACGGCGCGGAATGGATGCCCTGACGGGAACCAAGAAACGCCGGATATACGGCACCCACCTCGTAGGTTCGAGGTTCAGAGATGAACGCCTTGGCGACAGACGGTGGGGTTTTCTTTTTTGGAAAACAGGCGCCATGGAGTTGTTCGAACAGCCGGCGGTAGACAAGACGCGGGGGATGCCCCTTGCCGCTCGGATGCGTCCGCGGACCCTGTCTGAGGTGCTGGGTCAGGATCATATCCTTGGACCTGGGAAGCTATTGCGGCGCGCCATAGAGGCAGACCGGCTGAACAGTCTGATTCTTTTTGGTCCGCCGGGGTGTGGCAAGACCTCCCTGGCGGAGGTGATTGCCGGGACAACGCGGCGGCGTTTCGAGCGGACAAGTGGTGCGTTGGCCAATCTGGAAGTGCTGCGCGGACTACTGCAGAACGCCCATGTGCGGCGTTCTCGAGAGGGCATTGAAACTATCCTTTTTATAGACGAGATTCACCGTTTTAACAAAGCCCAGCAGGATGTTTTGTTGCCCTATGTCGAGGATGGCGCCGTCGTCCTTGTGGGGGCTACTACTCATAATCCGCTCTTTTTTATCACCAGCCCTTTGACGTCACGGTCCCTGATTTTCGAGCTGAAACCGCTTTCAGAGGAGTGCATCGTACAGCTTTTGAAGCGGGCGCTTGGGGAGGAGAGAGGGCTGGGTTCCATGAATGTGAGGGCGGATGACGACGCCTTGAGCCACCTGGCGCTGGTTTGCGAGGGTGACGCGCGGCGGGCGCTAAACGCCTTGGAAATTGCAGCACTAACGACGCCCCCCGACGCGGCCGGCTGCATCCACATTACGAAGCAGATAGCTGAAGAGTCCATCCAGAAAAAAGCGGTGGTCTACGACAGGGATGAAGATGGCCATTACGATACGATTTCGGCTTTTATCAAAAGCATACGCGGTTCTGATCCTGATGCCGCCATCTACTGGCTGGCGAAGATGCTGTACGCCGGCGAGGACCCTCGTTTCATCGCCCGCAGGCTGATGATCCTGGCGGCCGAGGATATTGGCAATGCTGATCCGCGCGGGCTGAGTCTGGCGACGGCTGCAATGCAAGCTGTGGAGTTCGTGGGGATGCCAGAAGCGCGGATCATATTAGCGCAGGCCACCACTTATCTGGCCACGGCCCCGAAAAGCAACGCCTCCTACCTGGCTATAAATCAGGCTATAGAGGATGTGAAATCCGGGCGTGTGCAGGAAGTGCCGCGCCATTTGCGCAACATAAAGGTGCGGACGGCGGGCGCTGACCAGGATGATAGGGCGTACGTTTATCCTCATGAGCACCCGGGGCACTGGGTTGAGCAGGAGTATCTTGCCGTCAAGAAGAAGTATTATGAACCAAGCGGCGAAGGTTACGAGGATGTGATTGCCAAGCGGATGGCGCGGTGGGCGTCAGGACAACAGGCATCCGGGGAAAAGTCCCAATGAATGCTTCGCGCAACCTGGCAGCGGCGGAAGTCGAGCTGCAAAAGCAGGCTTTGCGGCACGAACTGCTCGCGAGGCGTGCGTGCTTGAGGCCGGCGGAGGTGGCGGAATGGAGCCGTGGGGCTGTGGAACGTTTGTTGCGTTTATCCGAGTTCCTGAAAGCCGCAGTTGTGGGCTGCTATCTTGCGAAGTCAAGAGAGGTACAAACAGAGTCAATCGTCGCCGAGTGCCGCTCTAAAGGAAAAATCTTGGCTGTCCCGCGTTGGGATGGTGCTAGAAACAGCTACGGCTGGGCGATTTTGCCGGCGGATGGTGTTTTGAGAAAAGGGCGCTTTGGTGTTTCGGAGCCAGTGGACCAAGAGTGGGTCCGTGTCGAAGAATTGGACGTGGTGATTGTTCCCGGGGTGGCATTTGATAAGCGGGGCTGCCGGCTCGGGCACGGAGCCGGCCATTTCGATCGGTTGTTGCGCGTGGAGGAAACGCGGAGCATTACGCCACCATTGAGAATTGGGCTGGCTTTCGACTTTCAGGTGCTGGAGGAAGTTCCCTGCGCGGAACACGATGTTCCCATGCAGGTAGTAGTGACTGAAAGAAGAACAATTCGTTGCCAGCGTCCTTAGAAAGGAGGACTAAGACGATGCAAGCTATTGCCATTGCCGTTGCCGCAGGTGTCATCGGCTTGGCCTGTGGATATCTGTTTCGTTGGCTGCAGGGGAGCCGGGCGGCTGAATCAATGGAAGCCAAAGCGCGCCAGTTGCTTAGCGATGCGGCGCGGGATGCACAGGCCATTCGCCGCGAAGCCGAGATTCAGGCCAAAGCGGAAGTTTTGAAAGCCAGGGAAGATTTCGAAAAGACCACGCGGGCGAAACGTGAGGAATTGGAGGCCCTTGAAGAACGCATTGCACAGCGTGAGGCCAATCTTGACCGGAAAGTAGCGCTGATCGACAAAAAAGAACGGGCTTTGGAGGAGCGACTGGCCGAAGTGGAACGGCAAGCGGCCGGGATCAAAGAGCAGGAGGCCAGGCTCCAGCAGCTAATACTCGAGGAGCAACAGAAAATTCAGCAGGTGGCGGGGATGACTCAGGAAGAGGCCCGCAAAACACTCCTGAGCAGAATAGAAAAAGAAATTCACGGCGAGGCTGGCGCCTTGATCCGGCGTCTCCAGGAGCGCGCTAAGGAAACTGCGGAGCGCGAGGCGCAGAAAATCACGGCCTTGGCCATTCAACGTTATGCTGCGTCCCATGCGACGGAAATGATGACCAGTACGGTGGCTTTGCCAAACGAAGATATGAAGGGACGGGTGATCGGCAGGGAAGGTCGTAATATTCGGGCTCTGGAGGCGGCAACCGGCGTGAGCATTTTAATTGATGACACGCCGGAGGCAATTGTGATTTCCGGATTCGACCCGGTGCGAAGGGAAATTGCCAAGATGGCGTTGGAGCAACTCATTGCCGATGGACGTATTCATCCGGCCAGGATTGAGGAGGTGGTCGCCAGTTTTCAAGAGGATATGGAAGAGCGGGTGCGGCGTGCGGGAGAGGAAGCAGCCTATGCCGCGGGAGTCCGCGAGGCGGATCCTGAATTGATCCGTAAGATCGGACGCCTGAAATACCGTACCAGCTACAGCCAGAACGTACTGCAGCACTCTATTGAGGTGGCTGGTCTGATGGGGGTGATGGCGGGTGAACTGAAGTTGGATCCCGGCCTTGCCAAGAGAATCGGCTTGTTCCATGACATCGGCAAAGCGCTGGACCACGAAGTGGAGGGCTCCCATGCCGTTATCGGCGCGGATTTGCTAAAGCGGTATGGAGAATCCCCAGTCGTGGTGAATGCAGTGGCCGCCCATCATGAGGAGGTGCCGGCGGAAAGCTTGTACGCGATACTAGCTGCGGCGGCTGACGCTATTTCGAGTTCCCGCCCGGGGGCTCGATCGGAGACCTCTGAGATATACATAAAGAGACTAGAAAAGTTGGAAGCCATCGCTAACAGTTTCGAGGGGGTTTCGAAAAGCTATGCCATTCAGGCCGGACGCGAGGTGCGCGTACTGGTGGAACCAACCAAAATTGACGACAATGCGGCTATGGTGCTGGCTCGAAACATCAGCAAGAAAATCGAAGCTGAGCTTCAATATCCGGGACAAATCCGGGTGACGGTGATCCGGGAGACCCGCTGTGTAGAGTATGCGCGCTAAGGAGGACTTTGCGCAGTGGCCATGAAGATTCTAATGGTAGGGGACATAGTTGGGGCGCCAGGTCGCATGGCATTCGCGCGCCTGGTGACGCGCATGCGCCAGGAGGGAAGGGTGGATTTTGTTGTAGCCAACGCTGAGAATGCCGCGGGCGGCCGTGGGCTGACAGCAGCGTTGGGAGAAGAACTGCTGAACGCCGGCGCTGACGTTCTAACTCTCGGCGATCATGCTTGGGATCAAAAAGATGTCGCCGCATATCTGGAGCGCGAGTCGCGGGTCGTTCGTCCCGCTAATTTCGCGCCCGGCTGTCCTGGGCGGGGATGGACGACTGTGAGTGGACCGCAAGCCGAAAAAATTACCGTCGTCAACCTGGTTGGGCGCGTGTTTATGAATCCTTATGATTGTCCCTTTAGGGCCGTTGAGGCCATCCTCAGTCGCGATTCACTGGGCAGGATTATTCTTGTTGATATGCACGCCGAGGCTACCTCCGAAAAAGTGGCGTTAGGCAGATACCTTGATGGCCGGGTCACTTGTGTAGTTGGAACCCACACTCATGTGCAAACCAGCGACGAGACGGTTCTTCCCAAGGGAACGGGATATATCACGGATCTTGGAATGACGGGCCCGAAAGATTCCGTGCTTGGCCGGGATCTTAAGTCGGTGACAGAGATGCTGCTGACGGGGATGCCCGCCAAGTTCGAGGTGGCCCGGGGTAATCCGACACTGGAGGGTGTGATTATCGAGGTGGATTCCCTGACCGGCAGGTGTGCAGCAATTCGGCGTGTTCGTGAGAAAGCCGAGTAGGCTGGAGGCAGATAGGCGGACGGCCAACCATGAGGAATCATTTTCAGCCCCAGAACAACGTTGACCACGCTGCGGGGCGTCAGCCCAAAGTCTACACTGTTACCGAGCTTACCCGTCTGATCCGCATGGCGCTCGAACGGCAGTTCGGAGAAGTATGGCTGGAGGGGGAGATATCTAATCTCCGGCAGCCGGCTTCCGGCCATTACTATTTCACCCTAAAAGACGAGAGCGCTCAAATCAACGCCGTCCTTTTTCGTGGGGATCAGCAGGGGCTCAAGTTCCAGCTCCGGGACGGCCTCATGGTGCGGGCCATTGGAGAAATCAGCGTGTATGAACGTGGCGGCCAATACCAAATCATCGTGCGGCGGGTGGAAGAAGCGGGGCAGGGTGGGCTGCAAGCCAAGTTTGAGGCGCTGAAACGGAAACTCCAGCAGGAAGGTCTGTTTGCTCAGGAGCGCAAGCGACCTCTGCCTATGGTGCCGTTGCGGCTTGGGATAGTGACGTCGCCGAGCGGGGCGGCCATTCGCGACATGCTCAAGATTTTGTTCAGCCGCGAGGCGAAGTTGCAAGTGTTGGTCGCGCCAACCAGAGTGCAGGGCGAAGGGGCTGCCGAGGAAATTGCCGCAGCCCTTGATTTGCTGAATACCTTGGGTGGTGTTGATTTGGTTATTCTGGGACGGGGAGGCGGCAGTCTGGAAGACCTCTGGTGTTTTAACGAGGAAGTTGTGGCACGCGCCATCGCGCGGTCCCGTGTGCCGGTAATCTCTGCTGTGGGGCACGAGATTGACTACACAATCAGCGATTTTGTGGCCGACGTGCGGGCGCCGACACCCACTGCGGCTGCCGAGTTGGTACTGGCCCGAAAGGAGGCTTTTGAAGAAGCACTTGCCGAACACGGCCAGCGGCTCGGCCGGGCGTTGCGCGAAGCCATGCTGGAAGCCAGAAACCGTCTGCTGCGTCTCGCGCGGCGGCATGCTGTCCAGGCGCCTGCGCGGTTAATCCGCCAGCATGTGCAGCGTTTGGAAAATTGGCGTCAGCGCATGCGGCATGCCATCAGCGCGCAAGTCCGCAACAGCCAGCAAAGGCTGGATGACGCCGCTCTCAAGATGTTGCATGCATCCCGAATGCGCCTTCAGTTTACGGCTCACAGGCTTGGACATTTGGAAGGCCAACTGTCGGCGCTGAATCCCTTGAACGTGTTGCGCCGCGGCTACAGCGTCACGAGCGACGCCGAGGGGCACATCATCCGCTCGATCAAAAGTATGCGCCTTGGCCAGCGCCTGCTTACCAGATTGAGCGACGGCATGGTCGAATCCGAAGCGCGTCAGTTGCAGCCGGATGACCAACAACGGGTTCAGCCGGCAATTGATCCGAAATTTCTGGTTTGAGAAATGGCGGGAGAACCACGTTCCCCATCGCTGCGCTCGGGGAGAACGCACTGCGCAAGGGTGACTTTGGAGCTCGGGGAGAACGTTGTTAAACCCAGATTTTGCGATTGGCCAAAACAGGCAAGATGCAAGGCGCGGGAGGTGCAGGTGTATGCGCATACTGCGAGCCTCCCGCAACGCAGCAGATTGCCTGTTTTCGACAATCCCGAATGGTTTGAGAATTGGCTGCTTTTCTCTTCAGATGTGGCTTTCACATTTCGGTGCAAAAGATGGGCAACTGCATTGCATTTCAACTTGTTTGCGCGCAGCACGATACAAATACCTGGCAATCCTAAAACGCAAAATCCGGGTTAAACTCAAGAGCGTTTGATCCCGAATTTGGCGTCTGGGAGGCCGGTTTGGATGACATGTCGGAAACCAGGTGAGCAAAAAAATGAAACAGCCTGGGCACCGCAGCATCTGCTTTGTTTGCAAAACGCAGGCAGTAGGGCGAGACAACGGGGGTTCGGCACTGTGGGTCTATCGCGCGCGGGGCAATCGCCAATGGCGGGGGTAGTTCTCTGCGGGGCTAAGAAAAGGGCTAAGGAAAGATTAAGGAGGGGCTGATGAATAATAAGTCGGCGGGAAGAAAAAAGAATGACCAGGGGGTTGCACCTTCGGCGGAGAAGGCCGGAAGCGAAGGGTTCAATTTTGAAAAAGCCATCGAGCGGCTGGAAAAAATTGTGACCGAGATGGAGGCGGGAACACTAGGTCTTGAGGAGATGATAATCCGCTTTGAGGAGGGACAGAGGCTTATCAAGCTTTGTGCCGCAAAACTGAACGAGGTGGAACGCAAAGTCGAGATGTTGGTGAAAAAGGGCGACGAGATTATGACCGAGCCCTTCGACGAAAAAGCGGCACTACCGCCGGAAGAGCCCTCTCCGCCCGAGAAGGAAGAGTTGTTCTAGGCACTGTGTGGTTGCCGCTCTGCTGAAAAGGTCTCCCGGGAGGTGGCAGTTGGGGTGCAAGACGGCCATCTTGACTGCGAATTTTCCGTCTGAGGAATGGACCGGAGAACAACGTTCGTCCTCCTATGATGAATGTCTACTTCTTCGTTCCGTCTTCCTTCTGTTCACCAACCCGCAATCCCCTGGCGCTGAGCCTGGCTCGGACCGGCGGCCGCGGCGAGAATGGGCGTCGCCACGCTCGTCGGAGCCGTGGCCGCCGCAGCCGAGCCGGGCGGCGTCAGGCCTCCACCAACTTGAAGCTCGGGAAATCCTCAAAGACCCAGTCGTTCTTCAGCGTCCTGTAGATGATATTCAGGAATTTCCTGGCCAGTGCGATGATCGCCTTGCCCGTCCCTCTCGTGGCGGCGATCCGGCGGTAATACGTCTGCAGGTAGGGACTGTACCGGGCGGCGATCAGAGCGCACTGCACCAGCGCCGTGCGCTTGAGTTTGCAGCCGCGCTTGGTGATCCGGCCGCTGCGTTCCGTCTCGTTGGAATTACTTACCCGAGGCACGATGCCGAAGCAGGCGGCCAATTTGCCCTCGTCGGCGAAATCCTGGATGTTCCCGATCGTCGAAAGCAGTATCGTCGCTCCGGTCTCGCCGATACCCTTGATGCTGGTGATGTTCTCCCAGCCCGGCAGCTTCGGCCCCTGCTTGCGCAGCATCTCTTCCAGCTTCTTGATGCTCTCGTTCAAGTGCCGGATCTCGCCCACCAGAACTTCCAGCTCCATGTGTTCCAACTCTGAAACCGGCGCGGCAAGCACCTGCGCCAAGCCCTTCTCGCTCGACAGACTCTCCTTGCGAATCAGGATGCCGCGGGCCGCCAGCAGGTTGTTGACCTTGTTCTTCAAGGTCGTGCGCAACTTCACCAGCTTGTCCCGCGTCTGCGCCAGGCTCGCCACCCGTGCATGGACCTCATCCTTCATCCGCACCTCCGGCAGCAGCCCCTTGGACCGTGAAACAGTTCCGATGCAAATCCACTCCCATATACCGCTTCTTCATCGCCCGCCCTCCTGTTGCTTCGGACGATGAAGTAGACGTGCTCTCCGGTGGCCCCATGCTCCTATCCAAGGTGATCCGGACCGGCTACCGAACCCCTTATGGCGGCGCTCCAGTTACAGGTCTGACCAATCTCCTTTACAAGGTCGCAATGCCTCACGCAAACGATTCAGCCTGTAACCTGTCTACCCCATCAGCCCTTGTCTGACAGGGTAATGCCATCCGAAGAAAAATTCATACCATCTCCTTTCTCTCGGGAAGAACATAACTACACCATGGTAAGATTGGGCTTCAGGAAGGGTAACTGCACTGCGAAGAGACAGGCGGCAGGGAGAAAGTAACTACACCAGGGACGGTTGGGACTCGGGGGGAACGCTGGTACAATCGGGAACGCTGCTCCCGGATTTCTGGGTTGAGAGATGGCCAGTTTGTGTAACATAGTGGAAACAAACGACTTGAACCCAGATTTTGCGTTTGAGAATTGGCAGGTATTTGTATCGTACTGCGCGCAAACAAGTTGAAATGCGATTGAAGTTGCCCATCTTTTGCACCGAAATGTGAAAGCCACATCTGAAGAGAAAAGCAGCCGATTCTCAAACCCTTCGGGCTTGTCGAAAACGGGCAATCTGCTGCGTTGCGGGAGGTTCGGAGTATGCGCAGACACCTGCACCTCCCGCGCCTTGCATCTTGCCTGTTTTGGCCAATCGCAAAATCTGGGTTGAAAAAACGACTGTTTGTGCGGATGTGCCTTGCGGGGAGAAGCCGGCGGCCAAAAATATAACAGCGGCCTGGCGCGAGACACGCATCTAGCGCGTCGGACGAACCGCAAAGTCCAAGTTCATGGTGAGAGGGAATTGACTCCCGCCGATTCGTTGATGTGGGCTAAGATTTCTTTTTCGTGCTGTTCCCAGCGAGCCAGGGTTTCGAAAGCCGCCAAGGCACGTCGCGCGCCGAGGCCCCATGAAGCAGTCTCCGCGGCGGCCAGGATGGAGTTACGTTCGGCAATTGCAGCCGAGAGACGGTCAGCTTCCCTGGCTACGTTGTCACCTGGGGCGCCGTCGGCGATAACCGATTGCAGTTTGTGTAGACATGCTGCCTCGCGGCTGAAGGCCGCCGCCAAGACAAGCGGATCCGAAACTGCGTGAATGCGCGCGAGCACAGCATGGTCGCCGCGTGCGGCCTGCTGAGCGCTACGGAGCGATTTGAGCAGGTTTTGGATCGCATCTTCCGGATAGCGATCAATTTGCTGGGCTAAATTGCCCAGACCTTCAAACCATTCACCTTGGCGCCGCGCGCACCATAACCGGCTGAGTAGTCGGAAGTAGGCCGTCATTTTCTCGGCCGCTGTGCCATAACATTCGCGGCAGAAGCGGGCCTCGAGTTGGCGGACATCTTGCCACGGATTCCAGAGCAATTGCGCTGTGATCCAGGGCAAGGGCCCGTCAATCCATTCCAGCCAGTGGTCTTCCAGATAGAAGTCGGTTATTCCGAGTTCGCAGGCGGTTCTTATTTCCATGGCCAACTGTTCGGGACAGTACCTGGGAAAAATCCAAGAGGCGAGACCGGCATAACTGTATTTTCCGACTTTCCGGCATTGTGCACGCCAGGCGCGGAGGATTTCGACATCGTGTTGGCAGTAAGCGGCGTCAAAATATCCAGACGCGTCCTGGCAAACAAACACAGCGACATTGTCGCACAATTTGAAAGAAGGCGGTTTGTAGACGGCACCATAGGCGAGGGCGGCTAACAGCCGCTCTGGAAACTCCTTAGCAACTGTTTCGGCAACTGTGTTTACGAAACGCCAATAGGGTTCGCTCCACCACCGTCGCGATGCTGGTACGGCGCGCTCTTCGGGTGGGCACAGGGCGGCGCAGGCGCCACACTCGCACCAGTTGGAACTGTCGTTCACGGCCAGGGAAAACATCTGTTGGGCGGGATGTCTTGCCCAAAACTCACGGGCGGCTTCAACTGCCCGTTCAACCACGCCGGCAGCGGCAAGGCATATCTGCCAATCGGTGTTTGTGGGGGCAAGACGGCGTCCATTTCTGAGCGGGTACCAGTGAGCGTGGGTACGCCCGTAAGTCGTGAAATCATAGATGCGAAAGAAATTGTGGGAGAAAGCCGGCAGCGTAGTCCAGGCGGATACCGAGAGTCCGTTGCAAGCGGCCCAGCTTGTTGCGGCAGAAGGTGGTGGAGCCCCTTGCTGTTCCGGTTTCACCATGCGGGAAGCGCGGCTGAAATAACGCCAACAGAAAGCCGGTGCTTCAAAGCGCCAGATCGCGTTTGTGCAACTGGCAGCCATCGCGGGGTTCAATGTTTCAAAGCGCGAATCCGGCAACCAAAAGCCGCGACCCAGCCGATCACGCAAAAATTGATGAGCGCCATAAACCAAGCCGCGTTCGTTACAAGAGAGGATGTCGATGGAGTCAGACCCGCTTCGCAGGAGAAAACCATCAGGGCCGAGGATGCGTAGGTCGAAACCGCTGGCCGGATCGAACTCCGCTTGGTGCAGTCGCACCTCGAGAACATGATCAACGCGGTCTGCGGCAGCCGCCGGGGGGCGGGTAACGGAGTTTATTGCAGTGAGCAACAAAGGACGGAGGGATGCGGCTGTTTCGTGTGGAATATTTTCCGAAAACACTACTGAGGCGTTGCTGGCGGCTGTCAAGTCAAAGCCGCTACGGACATACTGCCCCCAGTCGGTCAGCTCGCAAGCCTGTAAATCTTCAGTGCTGGAAAGCCTTCGTCCGACTGCGCCGTCCAACAGCATAATTAGCAATCTGTCGCCCTTGTCCGGAGCGGGCAAGATAAACTCGGTAACCAGAGTGACTCCCAAAGGGGGCGAGCCGGCTCCGAACTGAATCGGATGTGATTTTGCCAAGGCCAGGCGTTTTGACTGCGCTTTTGAGCCGTCGGCGCCTTGAGTCTGGACCAGTACCTCGAGGGTCGAGGGCACGGTTTGACTGAAAGTCCAAAATATCCGCAGGTTAACGATGGCGCTGCGGTTTCGGCTACTGGTGGGTGTGGTTAAATCGAAACCCTCCAGAGTGACGGCGCCGCCCAGGAATTCCATCCCCACTAGATAAGGGGGCACTGCCTCGGCAAGAAGGTCCACTGCCCGAGCTCTGCGGTTGCCTACGTCGACGGGATAGGCGGGTCCACCCACGGCCATTAACAGTTCCAGCGCGCGGCGGTTGAGATTCTGCTCGGAGATCAACTTTGTCAGAATCTCGAGCGCAGCTTTGCGCTGCTTGAGAGCGGCCAGACTTTCCGCGTGCAAAAGGCGTAGCGCGGGAGTGAACATGGGGGGAAGGTTGCTGTGGCTGGTGAGGCGTTGGGCTATTTCTGCAGCCAGTTCCGGCTTGGCCGCCGCCAACGCCTGACGGACTTCGACGATTTCCCGGGCGAAATCGTCCGCTTTGAGATCTGATGAATCCTCCAGAAATTTGGATAGTTTTGTCAGCTCTTCATCAGTTGCGCTGATGGCGAGTTCGGCCAGTCGGCGCGAGGCTGAGCCGGTGTTGCCGTTATCCAGTTCCAGGCGGCACAATTGTAACCGTTGCTCGAACCCCAGGCCAGTGATCGAAGCGAGTCTTTGAAGACGCAGGCGTACGAGGGTATTGGCCAGCGCAGCCGACTCGAGATAGCGCAGTTCGCGCTTCAGCCGCAGTTCGAAAGCGGTTCTGCGGTCTGAAGCCATGGCCCGGTAGTCCGACCAACGGCCCAGTCGCAGGAGCCAGCGTGCTTTTTCGCGGACGGCGAGCCGAAAATACCGGACCCGGCGGTCGTTCTCAGGATTGTGTTCAGGCTGGTATGGCACGGGGAGCGGCTTGGTGGCACGCAGGACGGCTTCGAGGCTAGCGAGTGCGCCTTCGGCGTCGGCTTGGCGGTCGTACTGGGTGTAAATAGCCCAGAGGGCCTTGAGCGGTAATTCGCGGATTTGAAGAAGGTCAGCGAGCGGGAGACCAGCGTGGGACCATGCCGTGAGAACGGCGGGTGCGTCGACCCCTTCGAGTCGCAGGGCCTGTTGGCAGCACTCCCGCAAGAGGGGGAAAAAGTGAGTTCGCAACGAAGTATCGCCAGCAAGTCGCAGGCTGGCGCTAAGGGTTCGACAAATTTGCTGGGCAATTGTGAGATCACGGGGGGCAAGCCAGAGTGCTGCTCGCAGATGGCGCAAGCCGTGAAGTTCGAGATCGTCGGTGGATGTTCCGGATAACAGACGGCGCATTGTTGCGGCTTGACCCAAGGCCGTGCGCATGTCTGCGTTCCATGGTGCCAGACGCACGGCTTGCTCGAAGGCGGATTCAGCCTCCTGAAGGGCCGCGATTTCCTCAGGGCGCATGGCAAGGCGGACCAGCGCACGAAACTCGGCGTCGCGCATGCCGGACGTATTAGCGAGGTTATTGGTGAATGCGGTATCGACGCGACGTTGGAAATCCATGAGCACTCCCCAGCCCAGCGCAAACCAGGCGGAAGCGTTTCCAGGCGTCACCCTGGTGGCTTTTCTTAACAGCCCGAGTTCGGTCCCTGGTGCGGGCAAGGCCGGCCGCAGCCAGAAAAACTCGGTGGGTGGCGCCCCGAGAGGCCGTAAAGCAGCCTCAACCATCCAGTCAGCGAGAATGTAGCGGATCTCACGAAAGGCGAGCAGCACGCAGAGGGGGAAGAGCACGAGCACTATGGGCAAAGAGGAGACGGGATGCTTGGGCGGGTCGGTGCGGGTAAATGGATTCGGTTTGTTTGACAAACCGGCAGGGGGTTCGCGCGATGGGTTTTGCGGATGGGCATCGTCCGGCCTGAACGCTTCAGTTGCGGGAGGGGCGGGCGCTGCCTTGGTGAGTTCGCCGGTCAGGCTGCTTTTTACGCTCACCGGCGGGATGGCAACGACATGCGGGCCGACAGGATGTTGCCGCAGTGGCTGGGAAGGGCGATAGGCCAGCGTGGCGCCGACCAAAGCAAAAAATGTCACTGCTACTCCCGGCCGCGAAGAGAGATTGAATTCAACGAACGCATGGAGCAAGGACGCAATCACGCTCAGAAGCGCGCCCCGCCACAGCCAGACCGAGTAGCCGTGCGGACGGCCGCTGATGAGCGTCCGCATCCTTAGCGCGTAAGTCGCCAGGAAAGCCAGGAGAATGAGGAAGCCCGGCAGTCCGGTTTCGGCAAGAAACTGCAGGTAATCGTTGTGAGCTTCGCCTATGCGGGCGGCGCCGAAACCGGACAGTTGAAAGCGCAGGATTGCGTCGCTAAAACAGCCCGGGCCGACCCCCAACGGATAACCGGCAATCAATTGACACGTGCTCCGCCAGATTTCAGCGCGGGCCAATTCTGCGGACCGGGGGACGATCAGGGCTCGAAAACGTGGTAGCAGGAAAGCATAGGCACCACCGATCCCCATGAAGATAACTAAGGCGAGAGCAATGATCGTCAGGCGCAGTGCAGTCGTGCGAACTTCGGCACGTTGCCCGGCCAGAAACCAGAGGAAAAGCGCCAGGCAACAGACCAGCGTAGACAAGAGCGCGCCTCTGGAGCCGGATTGCAGCAAAGCAATGGCTTGTACAGCCGCCGAGAGATACAAAGCTGCTATGGCGATGGCCTCCCGCGGTCGCAGGCTCAGTTCGATAAGTAATTTTCGTCCGCGGCCTTTATAGTCAACGAAGTGAGGAACAGCGGCCAAAAATGCGCCGCATGTCATCACGAAAGTCATTGTGAGAAAACCGCCGAGAGAGTTCCCGCTGGGGAAGGTGCCGGCGGCACGGGAAACAACGGCGGGGATGCTGGGGTCGGTTTGCACGCCGTGAGCCAGGAAAGCGAGGAAGGCCTGAAGAGTTCCCACCCCAGCGAGTCCGTAAGCAAGGAGGCGCATGCTGCTGCGAGAGTGCAGACACCGAGCGCAGACCCAAACCACCAGCACGTAGGCCAACCACAGGGTAACTGTGGACACGATCAGAGAGCGGTCTCTGCCAATGCAAGTATGCTGCAGGCCAACGAACAGCGTTTGGTAAGCCTCTTTTCCTAAAGGCTGCAGCAACTCCAGAAGTGTCAAGGGGACCGGGACCAACTGTATCCCGCACCATAGAGCCAGGAGGGCTGTTAAGAGCCATGTGGAACTCGTACTAGTCAGAAGACGGACACGGCTGCGTTTGCGTGAAGCGGGTGTCGCGGTTTGCAACGTGAACGCCCTTTCGGGCACGGATTTTTGCTGCGTGCGGAGAAGGTGGGCGAGAGCGGCGATGCCGAAAGCTGCGAGGGCGACCAGACCCTTGGCCCAACGGGATGCGCTAGCTGCGGGCAGAGTCGCCCAGAAGCACAGAGCCAAGACCGTGATTGTTACAATTTTACAACGCAACGGCCGTTCTGTATCAACCTGGGAGCAAACTTTGTCTGAAGATGACTGATGGTTTTGTTTCATTTTCTCCCTCGGCCAATCGAGTCCGATTGTTGTCAATGACCAACAGTCAACGCGGTTGCAAACTTTACCCTGGATTTCGCGACTGGCCCGAGTCTGGCAGATGCGTGGGGCGCGATGCGCCGCAGTACTTCACACTGCAGGTGGCGCAGAAAAAAGCGGGTGCCGCGCTCGGGCCAATCTTTCGCGGTTCGAGAAATGGCATCTATTCTCCCCCGGTTTTCACTTTCTTGTGTTCGTCGTTCAGGCTCGGTCGTCTCTAAACACCGTGGTTTTCATCAGGTCATACAAACCGGCAATTTCTCAAACGAAAAACTGGGTTTAGACAACAATGCTACTTCCGGTTGTGAGACGCGCGGTGCAGTCGCCGTGCATACCAGGCACGGAGTCGCTCGAACGGATTTTCCTTCTCTGGGCTTGCCTTTGGAAGCTGGAGAGCGCGCAGGGGAACAACATCTTCGCCAGCAAGCACACGCGCCGGATTGACCTTGAACAGGAGATCGGCTTGGTCGCGGCCAAGGAACTCTTCACAGGCCCGATAAGCGGCTGAAAGGCACGGTGGTCTGAGGGTGGTATCATGGCCGTCGCTGGCAACGATGTGAACAAGTCCTTGCTTAAGCCAGCGGCGGCAAAGATGGGAGTCTGGTGCGGATACGACGGTCGCGACGGTGGACGCGGTTAGTTGCAAGAGAGCGCCCTGAGCGACGAGCCGTTCCGCCAACCCCGAATCGCGGTGAAACATCTGGGAATGTTCAGGGTGAGCAATGACCGGTGTTATTTCAATCAGTTGAAGTCGAAAGATCATTTCCGTGATCGCGACTGAAAAGTCGCCCAAACGTGGCGGTTCCAGAAGAATGTAACGCCCCGTTGAATCCAGGAAAGGTACCAGACCGCTTCGAATGAGTTCTGGCAGGTTCTCGAGCAGGGGTATTTCAGCGGCCCAACGAAGCTGCATAGCCACGCCCGCAAGATTCAAATTTCGTTGGAGGTCTTCGTGCGCTTGTCGAATCTCGCGAAGGGAAGGATTGCTCCCGCCAGCAAAGACATGAGGGGTGGCGACCACAAGCTCCGTCCCGTCTTCGGCGGCCAGGGCGCACATGCGGATAGCCTGCATCATTTCCTGGGGGCCGTCGTCCAGGCCGGGCAGTACGTGAACGTGGGCATCTATCATTGCGAGCGCTCCTCAATTTCGAACAGGCAGAAGCCGTGCCATGGCGTCCCAAACTGACTCTGGCAATCAGCTCTTGGCCTGGCGCCCTAACCACTGGGTCAGCCTTTTTCGGAAGGAGTTTACCGCACGCTGCAAACCAGGATGTGGCTCTGGAGCCGTCTCGCCGTGGGCGTAGCGATAATGATAGTAATAGTGGTAGCGACCATAGTGCGAGCCGTAGTAGTAATAACCGCCTTTGGGCACATCGACGTTATTTAGCACGACACCGAGCAGGCGCACGTTAGAAGCGCGGATGTTTTCCACAAAATGCTGCGCGGGAGCCTTCGCGGTTTGAAAGCTGCGGACCACCAAAAGCATCCCGTCAGTTTGCCTGGCCATTACCAAGGGATCGGCCAGTGAGAGTCCCGGGGGCGAGTCAAACACCACAAAGTCAAACTTGGCCTTGAACTCGCGGACCAGATCCTTGAAACGGTCTGAATCCAAAATCTCTACCGGATTGGGTGGGAGAGGACCGCAAGGCAAGACCCACAAATTTTTTACGCTCGTCTCCATCACGACCTGATCCAACGTGACACCGTCCTGTCCAGCAAGGAGATTGGAGAATCCCCTTTTTGTGGTCAACGAGAACGCGCGGTGTAGACGGGGTTTGCGCATGTCTCCGTCTACGAGCAAAGTTCGCCGTCCGACGTTGGCCTCCGCAATAGAAAGGTTGATAGCCACAAGGGATTTGCCTTCGGCCGGCATGGTGCTGGAGATTACCACCGAGCGGAGCGGTTCGCCAGGAATGTTGAAAGCCAAAACCGTGCGCAAGGCGCGAAAGGCCTCGGCCGCATGGCTCTTGGGTTGTTCACTGAGGATGAGGTCCGAGGATTCGGAGGCGGTACTCGCGTCCACGCCTGTGTCGGGAATTCCGGCGAGCACGCGAGTTTTGAGTATTTGTTTAACATCGGGTTCGCCTTTGATGGTGATATCCATGTAATCGAGGAAGAAGCATAAACCCACGGCGGCGGTAATACCCAGCAGAAGGGCTAGTGCCAGATTGCGGCCGTGGCTGGGCCAGGATCTTTGTACCGGCGGAGTGGCGCGCGAAATGACAAAGATATTTTCGCCCTGGGCTCCCATTCGGTTGCTGTCGATTTCCTGGATCCTGCGAATGATGGTCTGATAGGTGTTTTCGATGGATTCCTTGTTTTGCTTGAGGACGTTGTATCGCGCGGCAAGTTCATTGAAGCGAAAGACTTCGGCTTCCTGGACCTTTAGGCGATCGCGCAGTAGTTTCTCCTCTTTGACGGCTTGATGGTATTGGGTTTCCAAAGCGGTCAAAATCGAGTTGGCCTCCATCGCCAGTTTGGTTCGCAGTGCCTCGAGCTGTGTGCTTACCGCCTGGAGCTGCGGGTGATTAGTGCCGAAGCGTTCGAGCATCTGGGAATAGTCCTTTTCCAGGCGGACCAGGTCTAGGCGAATGGCTTTGACCACTTCCGAGTTCATGACGTCAGGAAGACTATCGGCTGGCGAACCTTTTGCCATGGCGTCGCGGGCCGCCTCGACACGCGCCTGGAGCGCCATTCGTTCGGGTTCCTTCCTGGCCAGCTCGCTATTGAGAGTCATAAGGGTTTCAAGCACGAGATTCTGGGCTTTTTCGAAAGAAACTATAGTGTTTGTGACCATGAAAGCCTGCAGTTCGGCAGTGGCCGCGTCGAGCTTCGCGCGGAGGTCGTCGGCTTTTTTGTACAACTCTTCCAGCCCGTCAGCCGAGATGCCGAGGCGGCGCTGGCGATTATCAGCCAGGAAAGCGTCAACCACTGCGTTGACGATTCTAGCGGCCATTTGAGGATTCTCGTCCTCGATGGATACGTCAATCAGAAACGTATTGCGCACGGGAACAACCAAGAGCCGTTTAGCCAACTGTTTGACGGGGTCCCGAGCATTCTTGAACCTGCGATCGGCAAGCAAGTCAGCTTTCTCCAGGGCCGCCTCCAATACGGGGGGAGAAGTGATGAGTTTCACTTGGGTTTGCAGGAACTCGCGGCGAGTCAGTGCCGCCGACCCGGGATCGTAAGCGCCCTTGATATCGGTCAGATTTATTTCGCTGCTTTCGACCTGCACGCGCGAAGTAGCAGTGTAGCGGGGGATGGACGATAAAGTGTAAATCAGACCGATAATCAACACGGCTGCCAGTGTGGCGATTGCCAACGGCAATCGTTGCAGCACTATCTGCACATAGTCCCACAAATGCCCGCCTGAAAGCTGGCTTTCCGAGTTGTCAAACTCCAGATGGTCTGTGTTCATCGAGCTTTGATTCCATGGAATCAGGATCTTGCGGTTGGCCCGAGGCGACAGATGCGCAGCGCGAGACAACGCCGCTGTGCTTCCATCCTGCCAACGGCTCGCAACAAAGCAGAGGCCGCGCTCCGTCCGATCCCGAGAGGTTTGAGCAATCGACTCTGTTTTTCCCAGGCTCTGTGTTCACTTTTTTTATGATTGTCTTTGAAACGGTTTAGCGTTTTTTCCGCCATTTTGTTCAACACGTTATTCGAACTGGCCATTCTCAAACGGAAAATCTGAGTTGAAGGCTGTTGTCCGAACCCCACTGGTTGCAATACCACTCGCGCCTGCATTGTAAGCAAGGCGTTATTTTGCCTATGGATAGCAGCGGGGCTTTGATGCTTACTTCGCGTTATCAAGCCTGTAGGTGAAAGTGAAAACACCTCTAAACACATCCCAAATTTCCGCCAGAACCGTCTTTGCGGCCGATTCAGGAACATTAAGGACGTCACCTTCCCTGAGGTACAAGTTTGGCGCTTTGCCTCTCTCGATCCTGGTAATATCCAACGGTAGAGTTATAGGGCCGGATGACGTTTTACGGATTAGAAGGCAATTACGTTTGTCAGCTCTAGTGGTAAATCCGCCCGCCAGAGCCAGGACTTCCAAAACTTGGGTTGCCCGCTGAAGAGCAAACCCACCGGGCTGGCGCACGTTTCCGTAAACGTAAACGAGCGGAGCTTTCGGCACGTAAACAATGTCACCACCTTGCAACACAGCGTTGAGGTCAAAGCGGCCGCGGGAAATAAGCTCGCCGAGATCTACTGCAATCTTGACGGGTTCCATGGATCCCACTTTTTTTCTGAGAATAAAGGCGACCTCACCGGCGTTATCCGCGGGTCCGCCAGCCAGCGTAAGCACATCAAGAAGAGTGGAAACGTTCTCGTGGAGAGCATAAACACCGGGACTGTTCACAGCCCCGATAACGGCGATGCGCCGACTGCGGTACTCTTTCACGGAGACGGCGACCCGCGGATTTTGCAGAATGTTCCGTGCAGCAAGCTGATCGACGATAAGCTTCTGAATTTCCTGCAGCGTCTTGCCGGCCACGTGGACAGCTCCTAACGCCGGCAGGACAATTACTCCCGATCCTGAGATGCGAAATTCCAAAGTTTTTGTCTGTTCCCTCATTTCCCATTCAAAAATGCTTATTTCCAGCACATCGTCAGGACCTGCCAGGTAATCACGATCTTTCAGCTCCATCAGCTTTTGAGTTTGCCGGATTATGTCCCGACTTGCTTCATCACTGAAATGAGCAGGCTCCAACAGGCGGCTCTCGGCTTCCAGCTTTGAGAGGTACTGCTGCGAATAAGTTCCGCAGCCGCAAACCAGGACACAATAGGCGACTAAACCCACCAACAAAAACAGAACAGGGAAGTGACTCTCAACATTTGGAAGCCGACGCACAGCACGCATGTTGAACCTCACTTTTTTCACAAGGATCTTGTTCCTTGCAAACATAACACATCCCCGCAATAAAGCGGCAGATTGCCGGAGTTTCAAAAAAAATACAATCTTGTGATCGGACCGGCTCCGGCAGAGGCGCGGCGCAAGATGCGCATCTGTAAATTCGTACTGCCAGCGAAGCAAGTTCCGAAACCATTTTCAATCAACTTTCCCACACGTGTACTAACGTTACCTCCAAGAGAAGCGAGGGGGAAACGTTGCTCCCAGAGGAAACGCCACCCACCGTCGCCCTAACATCCTCCCTCTCGGCCTGCAATGTTCCCTCGCCTACAGCGGGGAGAACGTTACTACACCCTGCAACACCATGGGCACTTACTGTTGCCTCCGCCTTCTCGCCGCTGTTCTAATTACCTTCTGCCCCGGGCCACCTTCTCAGTTGTGTAGTTACGTTTTCGCCGAGAGAAGCGAGGGAAAAACGTTGGTTTTTGACCAATCCTGCGGGGTTCGTAAATAGACCGCACTTTTCCGCTGTCAGATCTTCCTTTTTGTATGCCGTTGAGATAGCAGCGCGGCCACTACCATGCCTGCTTTGCAACAGGCTCAGAAATTCTACCGTAGCCTCCGGGATAAAAAACATGCGGCTTTCATCACAGAAAACCGCATGTTCATATACTTGGTTGTCGTTCTGCAGGTCTCGAGATCCTGACAAAACTTCACTTGCTGACACGTCGCGGCTTGGTGGGAACTTCGACGGGAGCTGCAACTTCCTCTTCTTCGTCCTCCTCGTTGTTATTTTCGTAAATTAAGTAGCCACCCCCGCCCGCAAGAATCACTGCCCCACCTATCAAGAGCGCCTTGGCTCCCTTACCCCCTGCACCCAGCCACGCGAGTCGTCTGGCTGATTCCACCTGCTGTCCACCTTCTGAGGCGCCGCTGGCTGCCTCAGCGCCACCCACAGGCATGGCTTCGCTGGGGAGTACAATTCGGCATTCGGCCAGTTTCTCAGATGGCGACGACTCTAGAACCGCCAAGTCGGTAGCGTTAACACTTAGTATATACCGGCCGGGCGCGACAGTCAGCGAGCAAACGCCCTGACGGTCGGAGATGGCTGAGAGGAGTTCCTTTCCATCTTCGACTGAAGAAAGCGTAAGTTTTTGGCCATCAAGCGGTTTTACTCCGGTTGAATCCAGAATCGTGAATTTGCAGACTCCCGACTTCAGCTTGAAGAGGCTGGTGATAGGAGTAGTTTCAGATGCCACAACCATGACTGATGCCAATAGAGCCCCAGTGACACCAGCTATTGCCGCTGTCTTCATACTGCGGAATTTTTGTTGCATGTCTTTCCTTCCTTTTGTCGTTCACAATTATTTATTTACCAGCCCAAGACTAGCTACCGCGATTCCAACCGCATATTACGGCTTGAAGCATAGAGTTACACAGGCCGATAAGTAAAGTAAAATTTTGCTTTTTTGCCCCAGGATTATGCGATTGGTCTAGGGGCGACAAGAGATGCACGGCTGGCGATGCGCCACTGTATTTCCATTTTAATACCACAAGCGTGTCGTATCTCCGCCCTTGCATCAATCGCAAAATGTGGCATTAGTAGTGGCTCCCTGATCATTAGCGAAGCGAGGGATTCGGGCGTTTTGGGTGAAAAAAAGCGTGAAACCCATCTTCTACAGTTTCAGGAACAGGATCGTTCATAATCAACGTGTTATGACGCCAGAAAAATCCTTG
>Ga0209101_1000584_pt1 | contig 29662 bp, 22 predicted proteins | sample ConPoolayeCmetaG_FD_185481 | JGI IMG/M metagenome (GOLD analysis project Ga0209101, IMG submission 185481) | Hot spring microbial mat communities from California, USA to study Microbial Dark Matter (Phase II) - Cone Pool mat layer C metaG... ...
ATCCAATATCCAATATCCAATATCCAATATCCAATATCCAATATCTAATCATTGAACCGGCATTCGGGATTGGATATTAGATATTAGATATTGAAGTTTGGCCAGAGTAGTCCGCTCCGGAGGCCCACCGTTACAGGGGCGGCCGATCGCGGCGACCGTCGCTGCCGTCGGCAGAATGAGTGGGCCGGCACAGGCCGGTCAAGCAGGGTGGTACCACGGGGGTGTGCGCTCTCGTCCCTGAGGGGACGGGAGCGTTCTTTTTAGTAATGGGATTCAGGATTGCCCTGGCCTGATTCCATCAGATTCCTGATCCCTGATCTCTATTCATGGAGGTTCTATGCTTGAGAAACTGAATGAACTTGAGCGAGAAGCACGTGCTGCATTGGAAGCCGTCGCCGATGAGGCGGCATTGGCCGCGTGGCGCACGGCCTACCTGGGCCGCAAGGGGCGGGTGACCGAGGCGGTCAAGGCCCTGGGAGTGCTGCCCCGTGAGGAGCGGCCGGCCTATGGCCAGCGGCTGAACCAGGTCAAGGATGCGTTGGAGGCGGCTTATCAGGCCCGCGCCGAGGCACTCCGCCAGACGGCTCTGGCCCGGTCGCTGGGTGCCGATCAGGTGGATGTGACTTTGCCCGGCCGTCCGCCGCGTCCGGGTCGGCTGCACCCTGCCACTCAGACGCTGCGTGAGATCTGTGCCATTCTGGCGGAGATGGGCTTTCAGGTCTATCGTGCCCCCGATGTGGAGACCGAGGAGCTCAATTTTGAACTGCTCAACATGCCACCTCACCATCCGGCCCGTGACATGTGGAACTCCTTTTACACCACATCTCCGGGCGTACTCCTGCGGACGCACACCTCGCCGGGACAGATCCGGGCCATGCGCGACTTTTGCCCGGAGCCGATCCGGGTCATCCTGCCCGGCATGTGCTACCGCTATGAGCAGGTGACCGCCCGCTCCGAGATCATGTTCAACCAGGTGGAAGGGCTGGCAGTGGGCCGCCACATCACCATGACCGACCTGAAGGGCACTCTGGTTGATTTTGCCCGGCGCATCTTTGGCGAGGGGCGCAAAATCCGCTTCCGCGCCAGCCACTTTCCCTTCACCGAACCCAGCGCCGAGGTGGACATGGATTGCATCCTGTGTGGCGGTCGAGGCTGCCGGGTGTGCAAGGGTTCCGGCTGGCTGGAGATCCTCGGTTCGGGCATGGTCCACCCGCTGGTGCTGAAGAACGGCGGCTACGACCCGGCCATCTACTCTGGCTTTGCCTTTGGCCTGGGGCCGGAGCGGATCGCCATGCTCAAGTATGGCATCGAGGATATCCGCTATTTTTGGGGGAATGACCTGCGCTTTCTGGAGCAGTTCTAGGATTAGAGCGTGGGTATCAGGTATTAGATATTAGAGAGTGGAGCGAAGAGGATGAAAGTACCGATAAGCTGGCTGAAAGATTATGTGGACCTCACTCTTCCTCTGGAGGAGCTGGCCGAACGGCTGACGCTGGCCGGGCTGGAGGTGGGCAGCATCGAGCGCATTGGTGACTGGTGGGACCGGGAGCGGATCGTCGTCGGCGAGGTGGTGGAGGTGCGGCCCCATCCCAACGCCGATCGTCTGGTGCTGGCCGATGTGGCCTATGGCGGCGGTCAAATCGAGCAGTGCGTCACCGGCGCGCCCAACCTCTTCCCCTACAAGGGAGCCGGTCGGGTGAGCCTGAAGGTGGCGTTCGCGATGGAGGGGGCCGAGCTGTACGACGGCCATCAGGAAGGTTTTGTCAAAACGCGGCTGAAACAGACGAAAATCCGGGGGGTGCCTTCGCGGGCGATGGTCTGCTCGGAGAAGGAGTTGGGCCTCTCGGATGACCACGAGGGCATCCTCTTCCTGCCGGCCGATGCCCCGGTGGGGGTTCCCCTGGCCGATTACCTGGGCGATACGATCCTGGACCTGGAGCTGACACCCAACCTGGCCCGCTGCCTGAGCATGATCGGGGTGGCGCGGGAGGTGGCGGCGCTGACCGGCGCGACGCTGCGCTACCCGGACACCGACTGGCAGACCGACGGCCCGCCTGTCGAAACTCTGGCCTGCGTCGAAATCTGGGACCCCGACCTGTGTCCCCGCTACATCGCCACGGTCATCCAGGGAGCGCAGATCGGCCCTGCACCGCAGTGGATGCGGGACCGGGTGCGCAGGGCCGGGATGCGGCCCATCAACAATGTGGTGGACATTACCAACTATGTCATGCTGGAGTGGGGTCAGCCGCTCCACGCCTTTGACTATGATAAGCTGGTGGCCCGCGCCGGCGGTGGCCTGCCGACGATCATCGTCCGCCGCGCCAGGGCAGGGGAAACGATGACCACCCTCGACGGGGTGGACCGCACCTTCGACGAGCAGACCCTGCTCATCTGCGACACCGCCGGCCCCATCGCCGTGGCCGGGGTGATGGGGGGGCTGGAGACCGAAATTGACGATCATACGCGCAATATTCTGCTCGAATCGGCCAATTTCCACTTCCTGAATATCCGACGGACCACCCAGGCCCTCAAGCTGCCCAGCGAGGCCAGCCTGCGCTTTGGCCGGGGCATCCATCCCGCCCTGGCCGAACTGGCTGCCCGTCGCGCCAGCGAGCTGATGCGCGCTCTGGCGGGGGGCACGGTCGCCCGGGGGATGGTGGACGCCTACCCGGTCAGGGCCAAACCGGTGGTCATTGACCTGACGGCCGAGGAGGTTGAACGCAGCCTGGGCATCCAGTTTACCCTCGACGAGATCGAGCGCATCCTCGAATCGCTGGAATTCAGGTGCACACGCGATCCGGAATCCACACTCCGGGTGACAGTGCCTCCTCACCGCCTCGACTGCGAGTACCCGGCTGACCTGATTGAGGAGATTGCCCGTGTCTATGGCTACGACCGCATCCCGGCGACCGGGCTGGCCGACCGGCTGCCGCCGCAGCGGGCCAACCGCGCCCTGGAGCTGGAGGAGCGGGTGCGCGATCTGCTGGCTGCCTGCGGGTTGCAGGAGGTGATCACCTACGCGCTCACCAGCCTGAGCCGCGAGGCGGCCCTTGTCCCCGGCCGCACGGCCGCTGACCTTGACCCTGCGGCCTATGTCACCCTGGCCAACCCCATCACCCAGGAGCGGTCGGTCATGCGCCGCAGCCTGCTGCCCGGCGTGTTGGAGGTGGCGGCGACCAACCTGCGCTCCTGCAATCGGGTGGCTTTGTTCGAGGTGGGCAAGGTCTTCCTGCCGCGGCCGGGCCAGGAACTGCCCGGCGAGCCGCTGCGCCTGGCGCTGCTGATGGCCGGCCAGCGTGAAGACCGGCATTGGCTGGCGGTGCCGGGGCCGGGACTGGATTTCTTTGACCTCAAGGGTGTGGTCGAGACACTGCTGGTACGGCTGCACCTCTCCGGCGCCGTGTACGAGCCGGTGGAACATCCCACCTTCCAGCCGGGCCGCACGGCGCGCCTGCGCCTGGGTGAGGTCGAGATCGGCTTCCTGGGCGAGCTGCACCCGGCGGTGCGCCAGGCGTTCGACCTGCCCGACCTGCGGGTCGCCGCCGCCGAGCTGGACCTGGAGGCGTTGCTGGCCCAGGTGCCGTCCGCCTGGTATGTCGAATCGCTCTCGCCCTATCCGGCCGTGCGGCAGGATCTGGCGGTGGTGGTGGACGAGACGGTGCCGGCTGCCGCCGTGCACAGGCTGATCGTCGAAACGGGCGGCTTTTTGCTGAAAGAGGCGAAACTGTTCGACCTGTATCGGGGGGAGCCGGTGCCGGCGGGCAAGAAGAGCCTGGCCTATGCCCTCACCTTCCAGGCGCCGGATAAGACCTTGAGCGACGAGATCGTCGCCCGGCAGGTGGGGCGCATCGTCGCCCGGCTGCGCCAGGAGCTGGGCGCCGGGTTGCGGGGGTAGAAACGATCAAGGGACAGATGCCGGGTGTGGGGAGGGTGGTGTTTCTGATCACCCAGGTGGACCACTCCGGTTTGACAGAACGGGGGAGTAGGAGATGCTCGTCAGCCTGCGGGCACGAGCGGGCCTGTTAATCCTGTCCTTTTTTCTGCTGTTGTTTGCGTCGGTGACAGCCACCCTGTGGGCCGCAGATGCCCAGAAGCAGGATGCCCTCGTCGTCAACCTGGCCGGCCGGCAGCGGATGCTGGTCCAGCAGATGGTCTGTGACGCGCTGAAGGCTGGACGTGATGGCGACCTGGACAGCCGCCTCTCCATGCAGGCGGCTGCCCGTGCCTTTGACGAAACTCTGGATGCTCTCGTCAGTGGCGGCATCGTCGCCTACCCGCCGGACCGGCCTGTTATCCTGTCGGCCACCCGCGACCCCGATATCCTGGCGGCACTGGCCCAGGTGCGCGAGATGTGGACTGCCTTCAGCGGCCATCTGGACCGCATCGGTGCCGCGCCGGGAAGCGCCGGGCAGACGGCTGCCGTTCAGGCCATCGAGGAGCTGGCGCCGGGCCTGGTTGCCCTGGCCGACGAAGCAGCGCGGCGCTACGAAACGGCGGCGGCGCACAAACTCAACCGTTTGCGCTGGGTGCAGGCCGCTTTCCTGGTTGGCGCGCTGTCGCTGTTGGGTGTGGACCTGTTCCTGCTGCACAAGCTGGTCGTCCACCCCTTACAGTGCCTGGCCTCGGCTGCAAGGCGCATTGGCGAGGGCGACCTGGAGACACCGGTCGAGCTGGCTGGGCCACGGGAGGTTGAGTGCCTGGCACAAAGTCTGGACCAGATGCGGGCGCAGTTGTTGGCCTGGACAGGCGAGTTGGAAACCCGCGTGGCCCAGCGCACCCGCGAACTGGCTGCCCTGCAGGAGGTCAGTCGTGAGATCACCTCCCAACTGGAGATCCGCCACCTCCTCCAATCGGTGACCGACAAGGCGCGAGCACTGTTGGCCGCCGATGTGGCCGTACTCTGCCTGCTGGAGGAGCCGGGCCACATCCTGTACAGCCGGGCTGTCAGTGGTCCTCAGGAGGCTCTGAGTGGGGACCATACCTCGGCCCGACGCGGGCCGGCGGAGCGGGTGCTGGTCGGCGAGCGGGCTTTGCCCTGTGGCGCGGGCGAATGCGAGGAGTGCTGCGGCATCCTGGCTGCGCCGTTCCGGCAGAGCCACCTGGTGGCTCCGCTGCGCATCGGCGCACGGCTCATCGGTTCCCTGTGCGTGGGCGGCACAGCAGCCGGCCAGTTTCCCGGCGAGGCCGTGCACCTTCTGACCGAGCTGGCCAACTCGGCAGCCATTGCCCTGGAGAACGCGCGCCTCTACGAGCAGGCAGAACGCGTTGCCGCGTTAGAAGAACGGCAGCGTATCGCTGCCAACATGCACGATGGGCTGGCCCAGACCTTGAGTGTCGTGGCGTTGTGTGCCGGCCAGATCGCGCACTTGTTGGACACAGGCCAGGTCGGGTTGGCGGGGGCGCAACTGCGCCGCTTGCAAGCGACGGCAGAACGAGCCTGCCAGGAGGTGCGTCAGGTTATCGCCAGCCTCCAGCGGGATCCGCAGCTTCCTCAGGCTCTACAGGAGCAGCTTGGTCGGTTGGTGGCTGACCTGGTGCGAGAAGGGGAGACTGTTGTGGATCTGATCCTGGCGATCCAGCAGCCACTGCTCCTGTCGCCCGATGATAACGAGCAGGTGCTCCGTGTAGTCGGTGAGGCATTGCACAACGCTCGCCGCCATGGCCAGGCGCGGCGCATCGTCGTCCGCCTGGAGCAGCGGGGAAGCGAGGCGACACTGGTCGTGGCGGACGATGGGGTGGGTTTTGACCCGGCGGTGAGCCCTGCTGACGGACGACAGCACTTTGGCCTGAGCATCATGCGTGCCCGGGCGGCTCGCCTCGGCGGCAGCCTGGTCGTTCAATCAGCGCCGGGTCAGGGCACGCAAGTGACGCTGACCTGGCCGGTGAGAGGGGGAAGCTGATGGGACCGATCCGTGTCTTGTTGGCCGACGATCATGCCCTGTTTCGCGAAGGGTTGGCAAGCCTTATCGCGGCCCAGCCTGATTTTGAGGTGGTGGGTGAAGCCGGCGATGGACTGGAGGCGCTGGTCAAGGCCCGCGAGCTGGTGCCCGACCTGATCCTGATGGACATCGCCATGCCCGGCTGCGATGGCCTGGAGGCCACGCGGCGTATCAAGCACGATCTGCCGGCAACCGTTATCGTCATCCTCACCGTGCGCGACGACGACGACAAGCTGTTCGAGGCGATCCGCAGCGGGGCGCAGGGGTATCTGTTAAAGAGCATCCGCTCGCGCGACATGCTGGATATGCTGCGGCGGGCGGTGCATGGTGAGGCCGCCCTCAGCCCGGCTCTGGCCGGCCGCATATTGGAGGAATTCCGGCGCTTGAGCCAGCGCGCGCCGGAGCTTCCCGAAGGGGGAGCTGCCGTCCTCACTGCCCGCGAGCAGGAGGTGCTCACCCTGGCGGCTGAGGGCCGGACGGACAGGGAGATTGCCGAGACGCTTTGTCTGAGTCTGCACACCGTCAAAAGCCATATGCGCAACATCCTGGCCAGGTTGCATGTCAGTAGCCGCTACGAGGCAGCCCAACTGGCGCGGGAGCGAGGATTGGTGTAGCGCGGGGCTTACTACATCTTGCGCATCGGTACCCCGTCACAGCGAATGCGCACTATCACGAGAATTAGCTCTCCTGTCCAAAAGAGCGGTCTTGAGATCGCTCTTTTTTCATGCCTGTTGAGGGCCAGGAGGGATTGCCCGGACCCGGCTTGCAGGCTATCATAGATTTAGCTTTTGTGCTCAAGGCGAACTACAGTCCGTGCCTGGGCTGCTGGTCCGTGGTCCAATGGGGGCAATCGTGGGCTGTGGTTTATGATCAACATGCTTCAGGAAAGCGATGGGAGTGGAGCCTTCAGGTGGGAAAGACCGGCTGAAGCCTCGACTCTGGCCTCTCCATGAACCGTATTGAGTTTCGATAAGGGGTGTTCGAAGCAGAACAGGGGCGTGGGGCACCCCATCGCTCGGCGGGGGTCTGTGACCCCCGCCAGTGGGAGGCCGCCAGGTCACAGACCTGGCGAGAGCAGGGTGGGTGAGGCGTCCGGTTCTCCTGCTTCGAACACCCATAAGCAAGCCCGTTCTCTACGTCTCGGTGGTATATCTTAGATGCGCGAAACAAATACACAGCGATGCGGTGATTTGTCAAATCCGACATGAAGCTCCATAGAATTGTGGCGGGCCGGTCTGGAGACGCATCGAATCAAGCCTGCTGCTGGTGCACTTTGCCAACTGCAGAACGGGAGAAAGTCTATGGCCAGGCGTCAGGCGCCTGGATGGAGGAGGCGTCGAGTCGCTACGGCCTCCTGGGCTGATACGGCTGGTTGGTCGTCAGCAGCCGTACCACCAGCCGTACCAGCTTGCGGGCGGTGAGCACGAGGGCGCGCTTGTGTTGATGCTGGCGTACCTCGTGATACTTGCGCTCGTAGTAGGCCGCGTACTCCGGGTCGCGCATCCGTACCGCGTTGGCGGCCTCACAGAAGTAATAGCGCAAGTAGCGGTTGCCGCTCCGGGTCAGCCGCGTCTCCTCCGCCTGGAAGTCAGCCGATTGATGGTGACGCCATTTCAAGCCGGCGAATTTGGCCACCCTGGCCTCGTCGTAGTCGAAGCGCTCCACGCCAGCGATTTCGGTGATGATGCCAGCGGAGAAGACGGGGCCGAAGCCGGGGATGGTATCCAGGGTGTGAGGGATGGAGGCCATCCCCTCGGCGATAGCCGTGTTGAGCCGCTTCTCCTGCTGCTCCAGGAAGGTGATGGTCGCCAGGCTCATCCCCAGGATGAGGTTGACCGGCTGTTGGAGCGCTTCAGGCAAGGGGTAGGAGTCGCGCGCGACCTGGAGCAGCTTGCGCGCATTCTCGGCGGGGTCAGGGAAACGCCGCTTGCCCTTGAGGTCAATGAACTCAACCAACTCATCAAAGGGAAGAGCGGCGATCTCTTCGAGGGAGGCGAATTCCTGGAGCACGGCGCGGCTGGCAGCGCCAAAGAGGTTGGCGAAGGGTTCCAGGCGGGTATACTCGCTGGCTTTGAGATAGAGGACGGCCAGGCAATACGCCTTCTCGCGGGCCAGGTTGTGGACCAGGTGGTAGCGATAGCGGGTGAGCAACCGTACCGGGAAGTAGCGCTCCTCGTAGTGGAAAGGCGCGGGGAGGTCGCGCCCCAAGCGCAGCCGGTCGGCAGCGACGAAGGCATCAATAGGGTCGCAGTGGTCCAGGTCCACATAGGTCCGCTTGAAGTTGGCCGTCAGGCGGGGATTGAAGGGGTAGAGTTCCAGCGGCCACCGGTTCAGGAAGGGGTCCTGGTCGAGGGTACGGAAAAAGTGATACCAGTACCAGCCGGTAGCCTCGGCCGCGATGTAGATGGCGTCAAAGTTGCCGGCCACCACCTGCTGGGCGACCCGTTGGATGAAGGCCTCGCTGCCGGGGCGGTTGTTGTCCACAGTGAAGCGAGGGCCGATTTCTTGACCCTGGCGGTCCATCAGACAAACAGTGTTGCTCTTGCGGTGGACATCCACGCCCACCAGGAGGGGATTGGACATAGTTGCTTTCTCCTTTCTTTTAGGGTGTTGGGTGTTCGCCCAAGGAGGAGGAATCCCTGGCTCCCGATGAGCTCAACAGCCTCGCGGGCAATGAGAACTCCCCCTGCGGTGGGGATGCGCCCTGGGTCTGCTGCCCCAGGCCACCGCAGGTTGCGAACAAGATGCGAGTGAGAAGTACCCATCGGGTCGAGGGGCGCACGCTGTGATAGAAGTCACCCTGCCGGGTGCAACAAGGAGGTGCAGCGCTACCCTCCCTGGGCCAGCCCCCAGGATGCCAGAGATTCCCGATCTTGTCAAGTGGGCAGCGGGCTGGCGCCCCCACCAGGTACATATTATACGAGGAGGATGAAGCTATGGGTATGGATGAAGTGGAGATGAGGCCGATTGACCGGCGGTCGCGTCTGTACCTGCCTGCGTCGCGGCTGGACTATCGACCGGTGGAGGAGCGGATCCGGGACTTTGAGGAGGCCTGTCGGGGCTTTACAGAGGAGACGGCCCGCGCTGAGGCGTCCCGTTGCATCCAGTGCCCGGCGCCCCGGGGTTGTGTTCTGGCCTGCCCGCTGCACAACGACATCCCCCAGGCCATGTGGGAGATTTCGCAAGGCAATTTCCTCCGGGCAGCCGCCATCTACCGCCAGACAAGTAACTTTCCCGAGCTTTGTGGCCGACTTTGCCCTGATGAAGCCCTATGTGCCGGCTCCTGTGGCATCAGTCGGCATTCCGCCGCCGTCCGGATGGGCCGTCTGGAGGCCTTTGTGGCCGACTACCAGCGCCGGGCAGAGGGTGGCCTGCCCCTGCCTGCCCTCCCTCCGGCCAGTGGGAAACGAGTGGCCATCGTCGGCTCGGGACCGGCCGGCCTGACGGCAGCGGAGGAACTGGCGTTGCGGGGTCACGAGGTCACCCTCTTTGAGGCTCAACGCCAGCCGGGCGGTACCCTGATCTATACCATCCCCCGCTTTCGTCTGCCTCTTGAGATCATGAAGGCCAAGCTCTCGCAGTTGAAGCGTATGGGCGTCAAGTTCGTGCTGGCGACGCGGATCGGGCAGGACGTGGCCGTGGACCATCTCTTCCGGGAGGGGTATCACGCCCTGCTGCTGAGTGCCGGTGCGGGTCGGGACCGGCTGTCCGACTTGCCCGGCAGCGACCTGGCGGGGGTCTACCTGGCGAGCGATTTTTTGGGACGAAGCAACCTGGACAGGTCCTATCTACGGCTTCATCTTGAGCCTCTCCTCAGCATCAGGTCTGACGAAAAGGTGGTTATCTTTGGCGAGGGACATGCCGCCGTGGACTGTGCGCGCACGGCGATCCGGCTGGGTGCGCGGGATGTGACCTGCTTCCATCGTGGAACCGAGGCCACCGCGCTGTGGCGCATGGAGGACTACTGGGCTGCCCAGGAGGAGGGCGTCCGCTTTGTGCCCCTCACCGAGCCGGTAGCTCTCATCGGCGGCGAGAGTGGGCAGGTCGTGGGGGTCCGCTGCCGACACCTGCGCGTGGGAGGGCGGGAGCATCATAGCCGCCCCATCGCCATCGAAGGTGCCGAAGATACGATAGACGCAGGCCTGGTGGTGTTGGCGCCTGAACTGGGCCCAGACCCCTCATGGACCGGGGCAGTGCCCGGCCTGGAAGTGGATGCTGAGGGCTGGATCATGACTGACCAGGAGACGGGGCAGACAAGCCGCAACGGGATCTTTGCGGCGGGAGACATCACCGGCCGGTCGAACCTGGCAGTCATGGCTATCGCCGAAGGGCGCCGGGTCGCGGCCAGCATGCACCGGTTCCTGTCGTAGGGTGTATCCTCTACACCGCCGGTGTTGCAAGGGGAGAAGGGAGCCATGGACCGGCAGTGCGTCTTGTTGTTGTGCGCGCCATCGCTGCTGGGTGAGAGCCTGGAGATGCTCCTCAGCCAGCAGGAAAATGTCGAGTTGATCGGTCCCTGGACGCCGGACGGCCAGGCGCTGGCTCGGCTGGCCGAGACCAGACCGGATGTGATCCTTATCACCGAAGAGGACGACACCGCTTCGACGATCGGAGGGCTGACTGCCCAGATCCTTGAACAGTGCCCCGACATCCCGCTGATCCGGGTCGGGCTGGCCCACAATGTGGTCCACCTGTACACCTCGTCCAGGCTGCCGGCGCGCAGCCGCGATCTGCTGTGTGCCATCCGCAGTCTGACAGCCGGCCGGGCCAGGGAGGAAATTTGATGCTGGCTGCCCATGTTACGTGGTAAAGTGTGAGGCCTACAGCCGTCATGGGCCTGTCAGGGAGATGAAGCAAGCGGCAGGGTAAACCGAAACGTCGCCCCTTTGCCGGGTGTGCTCTCAACCCAGATGCGCCCGCCATGAGCCTCCACCAGGCTCTGGGCGATGGACAGGCCCAACCCGGTGCCATCGGCCAGGCGGTCGGTGCGGGTCCGCGACGGGTCCGCCCGCCAGAAACGTTCAAAGATGTGGGGCACATCTTCCGGCGCGATCCCTTCGCCCGTGTCGGCGACGGCGATCTCGACGGCCTTTCCGGCCGGATGCGCTTCCACTGTGACCGAACCGCCGGCCGGTGTGTGCCGCAGGGCATTGATCAGCAGGTTGTGGAGCACCTGGGCCACCCGCTGTGGATCGGCCCAGACGTTGGGCAGGCTGCCTTCAGGCGGGAGCTGAGCGGTAAGGGTCACCTGTTGAGCTTCGGCCACCAGGGCCAGGGTCTCGATCGTGTCGCGGATGACCTGAGCCGGGTCGGTGGGTTGCAGGTCCAGGTGCAGTTGCCCGGCATCCGCCAGGGCCAACTCCCGCAGATCATCCACCAGGCGGCTCAACAGGCGCGTCTCATCGTACAGGCGGGAGATTTCAGCCGGGTCCAGGGGATACACCCCGTCCAGGATGGCCTGCAGGTTGCCCTGAAGCACAGTGAGCGGGGTGCGCAGCTCGTGGGCCACGTCGGCCACCAGGTTTCGCCGTTGGCTCTCGGCTGCTTTCAGAGCGGCAGTCATTTCATTGAACGCCCGGCCAACCTCGGCGATCTCGGCGCTGCCTTCGATTTTCACCTGCTGATCCAGCTCCCCCCTGGCCACAGAACGGGCGGCAGCCGCCAGCCGCTGCAACGGGGCGGTCAGGCTGTGGCTCAGCAGGGCGCCAACCCCCATCGCCAGACCGACGGCCAGCCCTGCTCCGATGAACAACACCCTTTGCATCCGGTTGAGAAAGCCCTGCTCCAGAGCGCCCAGCCTGGTCAGAGAGCCGGACAAAGAGAGGAGCAGGTAGCCGATCACCTGGCCGCTGTCAGGATCGGAAATGGCCAGCGCCTGGGTTCTCTCCCGCCAGCGTAACCGCCGGCCCTCGGCCTGATGGGTGCTGTCAAAGACGACCCTGCCGTTGGCATCGGCCAGCAGAACGTCAAGCCGTCTTCCCGGAAGGCCGGGGAGCCGGTTCCAGGGTGATATCACGGGCATGCCCCTGCCCAGCGGCTCACCCACATAGACGCCGCCCGCCAGCAGGCTGTCCACACCTGCCCAACTGCCTCTTTGTTGATAATACTCGACAAGCTGTTGGATGCCACTGCCGGAAGCCTGCATGCCGCTGTGGGTGATATACTGGCGGAACTCAGCGCCGGTCGCGTGGTTGATCAGCCAGGCGATGGCCCCGACGGCAACCAACACCACCAGGCTGAAAGCCAGAGTCAGTTGTAACCATAGCCGGTTCACAGCTTTCCTCCCCCTGCCAGGCGATAGCCGATCCCGATAACCGTCTCGATGGGGTCTGCCCCCGCCGCATCAAGTGAAGCGACTCAAGTCGCCCCTCAAGGGCCTGCGGCCAGGCGTCCACCGGCGTGGACGCCTCCTCCGTCCGCGCAGGCGGACGGCCGGGTAGCCGAAAGCAATGCCTTCGGCTACCCGGGGCGATTGGAAATCGCCCCCACACCTGCTCATGCTGCCGATCCGCTCTCTTCACACCCCACGATGCGGCCATCCTGCAAATAATACACCTCATCGGCAAAAACGTCCACTGCCGGGTCGTGGGTGGCGATCAGGATCGTCGTTCCTTCCCGCACGGCGATATGGCGAAAGAGGGTCAGGATCTGCTGGCCGGTGGCCGAGTCCAGTTCGCCGGTGGGTTCGTCGGCCAGGATGAGTGACGGGCGTGGGGCGATAGCCCGGGCGATGGCCACCCGCTGCTGCTGGCCGCCGGAAAGCTCAAAGGTGCGGTGCTCCATCCACCTGGCCAGGCCCATCAGGGTCAGGACCTCTTCGGTGCGCCGTTGCCTCTCCCGTCGGCTCACCCCGGCCAGACGCAGCATCAGATCCACATTTTCCCGGGCCGAATAGGTGGGCAACAACACCTGCGACTGGAAGACAAAGCCGATACGGTGGCGGCGCAGCCTGACCCAATCCCGATCCGGCAGGCGCGTCACCTCCCGGCCTTCGAACCACACCTGGCCCGAGGTGGGCCGGTCCAACCCGCCGATGCAGTTGAGCAGCGTCGTCTTGCCCGACCCGGAGCGTCCGCGCAGCGCCACCACCCTGCCGGCGCCGATCTGCAGATCCACACCGCGCAGGGCCGGGATCTGCCGCGAGTCCACGCGGTACACCCGGGTCACTCCCTGGACCCGGACGATCGGTTGTGTTCCATTTCTCCCGTCTGCCATCGAATCCACCTGCCAGGATCAGGGCATCCCCGGCATGCCCCCTGCTGTGGAGAGGCACTGCCGCATTGCCGCCGGGTCCTGAAACGCGTTCCTGGTGATCACACAATCGCGGTAGGCATCCACCGATTCCTGGGCAGCGTTCAGGGCTTCCTCGACCGTCATCTCGCCGTTGACGACCCGGTCATAGGCGTCGGACAACCAGAAGGAGGCAAAGCCCAGCCAGTTGCCCTCGTCGGAGATGCGCTGGTAAAATGAGGCCCGGCTGCCGCTGCTGACGCTGGCCAGATAGGCATCGGCCCGTTCGGCCCCGACGAACTGGCGGTACTCAGCCGACTCGGCCACCGAACGGCGGGCCGGCAGGCCGGAGGTCAGGGTTGGCTGCTCCGTCAGGAAGGTGATCCAGCTCCAACATGCCTGTCGTGCCTGGCTCTGGGCCGAGATAAAGTAGCCGGTCACCGATTGGAAGCCGCTCCCCTGAGCGCTGTTAGGGCCGGCCGGCAGAGGGGCGATGCCGATATTGAGGTTCGTCTGTTGTCCAGCTCCACCCGGCCCACCAAACATGCGGAAGCCAAACCCACCCCCACCGGCATCCATCCACATGGCCACGCGGCCGGTGTTGATCAGGGTCTGGCGTTGCTGCTCACTCCCACCAAAGCTCTCGCTGTTTTCAAAAACCGGCTCGACCTGGTAGCGGGTGGCCAGGCTGGTGTACCAGCGGAAAGCCTCCACGACGCCGGGCGAATTGAACACCAGGCGGGGGGGGTCAACCGATTCGTCCAGCATCTCTGCCCCCAGCCGGTCCAGGATGCTGACCAGGTCGCTGGCGGCGAAGGAGTTGGGTGCATAGCCGTATTGCCGGTTCTCCCCCTCCCCCTTTGTCAGGGCAACGGCCATTTCCAAAAAGTCGCTCGTCGTCCAGTCCGGTGTGGGATAGGCCAGGCCGGCAGCGTCGAACAGGTCCTTGTTGTAGTTGATCACGCTGACCGTGACGCTGGCCGGCACTCCCCACAACTGGCCCTGGTAGATGAACTGCTGCAAGACCGAGGGAAAAAAGTCCTCCTTGCGGATGCTGGAGTCGGCGGCCAGGAACGGCTCGATATTGACGATAGCGGCTATCGAGTCGTCATTCAAATTGGGCAGTGCCTGGAAGCAGTCATACTCGGCGGCCATGTCGGCCAGGCTCATCTGGCCGCGAAACCCCTGGGGCGTATTGATTTCGACGATGATGTCGGGATGGGCTGCCTGGAACTGCTCGACCAGGGTGGACAGCGATTGCTGGCCAAAGCGGCCCCCTCCCTCACTCAGGCCAAAGTTGATCATGACCGCTCCGGCATTCAGCGCCTTTTCCTCCTCCTCGGCCACGACCAGGTTGGTCACCGGCGTGGGTGCAGCGGCGACCTCGGCCTCGATCTCGGCCTCCACCTGGCTTTGGGCATCGGCCAGCGCTGTTTCGACCGCCGTGCCGTTGTCCATCACCTCCACCACGGCGGCGTAGAAGGTATCATAGCCCACCCCGTTGTAATTGTCCACAAAGGAGTGCTCGATGGCATATCGCAGAGCGGCGGCCACCTCCTCGTCCAGGTTGTCCCAGTAGTGGGCGGCGGCTGCTACCGAAGGCAACGCCGGCACGGTACCGGTGGCAAAGGCGTTGAACGGGCCACGCTGTCCTGCCTGTTGCTGGGCCAGGAAGCTGATCCACTTCCAGGCCAGGTCCGCTTTGCGGGTGCCGGCGCTGATGGACAGGCCATTCACCACGGCCGGGGTGGTGTGGTCGTTGTCGGTGCTCACCGGAAAGGGCACAACCCCGATGGTTTGCTGCTGCTGGCCCAGCCCGCCCAGGCGCATCCTCCTCATCACCCCCATCATGCCACTGGCGGAAAACCACATGGCCGCCTGGCCGCTTTCGATCAGCCGCAGCCCTTCATTGGCAAACATCCGGCCCTGTCCCCCCTCTGCCGATGTGGAGTAGTAGGGGGAGACCTGGTGGGTCAGGAACAGGTCGGTGTACCACCGCACCGCCTCCACCACAGCCGGGTCGTCCAGCCGGGCGGTGGGTGGGTAGGCGTCGGCGTTGAACAGCAGCCCTGCCCTGGCCTGGACAAAGGTCACCGGGTCAAAGCTCGGTTCCACGAACCCCCACTGCGTGACCGTGTCCCCCTCGCGGATCGTCAGGGCCCTGGCGGTCGCCACAAAGTCATCCCAGGTCCAACCCGGCTGCGGGTAGGGAAGGTCGGCTGCATCGAACAGCCTTTTGTCATAGTAGATCAGCGAGTAGGTGACCTCGACCGGCAGCGACCAGATTTTGCCATCCCATTGCACGCTCTCCAGCAGGCCGGGATAAAAGGCATCGGCCTTCAGGTTCGGGTCGGATTCGAAAAAGTGGGTCAGGTCCAGCAACGCGCCCTGTTGCACCGCCTGACGGGTGGCCGGCGCAGCGATGACATCGGCTGCCGCCGCCAGCCGGAGGTAAGCGTCATCGGGCCAGTTGGACATGCCCGGTCCCGTGCCCAACGTGTCTTCAATCGAGACCGTGCTGATATGAACCCCCGGATTCTCGGCTTCAAAGGCCTCGATCAGGCTGTCATAGCGGCTCTGGTCCATCCTGGATAGGGCAAAGCGGAGGATGGTGCGATTGCCTGTGGCTGCCTGATCCCCTGCCGGATCGGTTGTGGGGACCGATGAGGCAGCCGGGCCGCAGGCTGCCAGCAAGCCGGCAATCCATACCACGATCCAGATAGATTTTATCTTCATTCTTCCACCTCTCTTTTGTTCCTGATCCGCCTCAGCCAGCCGCTCAGCGCCGTGCGGCCGGTCGGGGGCGGGTGATCCTCCTCCGGCCGGGAGGCTTCTGGCGGGACAATGGGCTGCCACCGGGCCACAGGGCGGATCAGGATGCCGCCGTCGGCCCGTTCCAACGTGACCCGGTCGGTAATGCCCAGCTCCTCGCGCAGGTCGGGCGGGATCTGGAGGCGGCCGGCTGCGTCTACGACCACATACTCGGAATACAGGTGCGAGGAGGAGGGGTCATCGGCCACTCCTCCCCCTGTTCCCCTCTCCTCTCCCCCCTCTCTTCTCTCCTCTCGGATCGTCTCGCTGCTGATGCTGCCGTCGCGGATGGTCACCACCCGGTCCACATTGCGGGCGATCTGGGGGTCATGGGTGACAATGATGGTCGTCAACCCATACTGCTCATTCATCTGCCGGAACAGGGCCAGGAGCTCCTGGGCGGTGGCCGAATCCACCTCCCCCGTCGGTTCATCGCCCAGCAGCAGCCTGGGTCGGTTGGCCAGGGCGACGGCAATGGCCACCCGCTGCTGCTGACCCCCGGACAGTTGCGCCAGGTGGTGTGTGCGATGTTCCCACAACCCGACCGCTTTCAACAGTTCCTGCGCCCAGGCCCGCTTTTGGCGACGGGGCACCCCTTCGATGGTCATGGGCAGTTCGACATTTTCCTGGGCGCTCAGATAGGGCACCAGGTTGCGGGCGCTCTGTTGCCAGACAAACCCCACCTGAGTACGGCGGTACTCATCCAGGACGCCGGCCGACACTTTGAGCAGGTCCCGGCCATCCACCAGCAGCCGCCCGGCCGAAGGGCGGTCCAGCCCGCCCAGGATATTGAGCAGCGTGCTCTTGCCCGACCCGGAGGCGCCGACGATGCCCAGCAGTTCACCCGGCTGCACCGTCAGGTTCAGCCCTTGCAGCGCCACCACCTCCAACCCGGCGACCTTGTAAATCTTGACCAGATTCTCGCAAACGAGGAATGGTTCCACTCCTCACTCCCCGACCACGATCTGCCCTGCTTCCAGCCCGGCTATGATTTCAACCCGTTCGTCGGTGGTGATGCCCAGCAACAGATCCACCCGCCGCTGGGTGCCGTCCGGGTTCTGGACGACGACAAAGGTACGGCCCTGGTAGGTGCGGATGGCCGCCGGCGGCAGCCACAGGACGTTGTCCTTTTCTTGCAGAATGATGCTGACCGTGGCCAGTTCGCCCAGGGCCAGGTCCACCTGACCCTCAATTGACACATGGACGGCGGTATCATCGCCCGTATCCACCGTGGTTCCGCCATAGGGATAGGGCAACTGGCGCACCGTGCCGTTGAACGTCTCGCCGGGGCGGTTGCGCAGCGTGATCCTGGCCTGTTGATTCAGGGCCATCTGGCTGAGTTCATCGCTGCTCAACTCGGCGGTGATCTCCAGCCGGGTGGGGTCGGCCAGTACCCCGACCGTGCTATAGGCCTGCACGGCATCGCCGGCCTCGATGTTCAGGGAGAGGATCTGGCCGTCGAACGGGGCGACGAGCCGGGCGCTGGCGATCTGATTTTCCAGGTCCTGGATGTCCAACCGGGCCTGTTCCAGCTCCAAAGCCAGCAGCCGCAGGTTATACGACTCCGGATCGGCGTTGGCCACGGCCTGTTGGTAATCCAGTTCTGTCTGTTGCAGGGCGGCCTGGGCGGTGGCGACCGCCGGCTGGCCTTGCAGCTCGGCCAGTCTCGCCCTGGCCTGGCGCAACGACTCCTCCGCCTGGGCCACCTGGGCTTCGGCCTGGCTGAGGGCCAGTTTCGCCTGGGCCCGTGCCACTTCGAGCCGCTCTTTGGCCGCAAGCAGGTTGTTGTATTCCAGGTCCAGACGCTCCTTGTCGATCTGACCGGCTTCGTACTTTTTCAAACACTCGCCATAAAACGCTTCCCACCAGGCCGCTTCATATTCCCGGTCACGCACATTCTTGACGACGGTGTCGCTGTTTTGGACGATGGTCAGGTTCAGCCTGGCGTTGGTCAGGCTGGTCTCGGCGCTGGCCACGGCCGCCCTGGCCGAGGCCAGGTCATTGGCTGCCGAGACCTGGGCTTCCTTCAGGTTCTGTTGGGCCTCTTCCAGCCTGGTCAGGGTGGTCGTGATCGCTTCGGCGGCCTGAATCTGAGCCTGTTCCAGACGGAGCCGGGCTGTCTCCAGGTTGATCTGTTTCTGGGCCAGTTGCTTTTGCAGGTTGCTGATCTCCAGCTCGGCCAGCAGATCGCCGGCCTTGACCCAATCGCCACGGGCCACATAGACCTGACCGACGTTGCCGCTCGTCTCGAAGAACAGCTCCTGCTCCTGCAGGGGCGTGGCCCGGCCGGTGAATTCCAGCGTTTCCACCACCGTGCCGACCTGAACGGTGTACGTTGGTTTTTCGGGGACGACCGGCGTCGGCAGGGGAGTGGGGGTGGCTTTGTCGGCGCTGGCGGCTGCCCCCTGCGATCCGGTCAGCCCACAGCCGGTTATCAAGGCGAGCAGCAGACCGGCCACGCCCAGAAGACAGAGGCTTTGCATGGTACGCCTGTGGGTTTGATTCATAGTCCACCTCACGGTCAATCAAACGGTCTCGCCGAGTTTGACTGCCTCAAAGACCCGCAACCGGTTGAGCAGTACCATCAACACGGCGACGGCCAGGATGAACATCACCCCCAATATGGCCAGGATGAGGCCCACCTGCTGCCAGGCGATCTGGACGACAAAGGGGGGGACCAGCGCCGTCTTGTCGCTGCCGATCTGGAAATAGCCGATGAACAGCCTGCTGGCCAGAATGCCCAACCCCGAACCCAGAGTGGCGCCGGTCAGGATCAGGATGGCTATCTCGCCGGCCAGGAAGGCGGCCATCTGCCACCTGGACAGGCCGATGGCGCGCAACATGCCCAGCTCGATGAAGCGGCGCTGGAACGAGACGATGGCATACACCAGAAAACCGACTACCGTCAACAGGGCAGCAGCGACAAAGCCGACCGACAGCAGGCCGAACAACCCCTGTCGTTCGGGGCGGGTTTGTTCGACCGCGATCATCTGCCGGGCATCCTGGCTGGTGACGACGACCAGCCCCAGGTCGCGCACCCCCTCTACAATGTCGCTGCCGGGAACCGAGTCGTCGGTGGCCAGCCAGACATCGTAGGGGTAGGTGCCTCCCAGGGCATCGTAGAGATGCTCCAGATTGGCTACAAAAAAGGGGCCATCCTGTGGGTAGAGGGTCGGGAACAGGCTCAGCGCGCCCACCACGGTGAATGAGACCTCGGCATACTGCCCGGCCACTCCCACCGTCAGCCGCAATGGGTCGCCAACAGACAGCCCCTGTTGCGCCAGGAAATCGCTGCTGACCAGGATGCCGTCGGAGGTGGCGGCCAGCCGGTTCATTAACTCCCCCAACGATTCCTGGAAGGCGAAATCGGGCCGGTAGAAGGCTACCTGCGGGAAATCCAGCCGGTCAATGCCCAGGATGCGGCCGGCCTGCTGCCGACCGCCGAGGCGGGCCGTGGCGCTGTAATCGCCCACCCGGGCAGCGGCCTTGACGCCGGGCACGTTCAGATGCTCGCTCACCGGCAAAAAGAGCCATTGTGCTTCGGTCGAGGAGCTGCTTGTTGTCGTGGTGGTCTGGCCTGGCAGCGTGACGGTCGTGGTCTCTTCGGTGCTTTCACCCAGCTCGGCCAGGCTCAGGTCGGCGCCGACCTGATAGTACACCTGGTCCGTCAGGTGGTTGTCCAGGGTGACGGCCATCGAGGCGGTGAAGGTGGCCAGGCTCACCGTCAGGCTGAGCAACAGCAGTGGCCCGACATATTGGCCGGTGGAGCGGGCCAGCTGGCGCAGGGTCAGCAGGAGGGTGGTGCCTGGCAGCCAGGCCACCAGCCAGGCCAGCAGCCTGATCAACAGGGGGAAGAAACGCATGCACAGCAGCGCCAGCGAGAAGCAAAAGAGGACCGGCACCAGGAACAGCAACGGATTGGAAAAGGGATCGCTGCCGCTCGCGGCCAGGGCAAGGCCACCCTGTCTGGTCAGTTGGTACCAGCCGTAAAATGGCGGTATCAGGAGCAACAGGTCCAGGAAGTAGCGTTGCCACAGGGGGGCCAACAGCGAACGGGCCTGCTCCCAGCGCAGGGTGACGATCGAGTGTTTCGAGGCGGCCAGGGCCGGGATCAACAGGGCCACCAACGTCAGGGCGACGCCGGCCAGAGCGTAGGCCAGGGAAAGGGGGGTGAAGATGATGACCACCGGCGATCCGGCGGCAGAGTTTCCCGTCAGGATGCCGGGGTCGAGGAAGGTGCGGGTGCGGCTCATCAGTTGGGCGATCAGCCGGCCCAGCAGCAACCCACCGGCCAGGCCCAGGCTGCCGAGCCACACCCCTTCCAGCAGGTAGAGGTTCAGGATCTGGCGGCGGGTAATGCCCCGGCTGCGCAGAACGGCGATTTCGCTCTGTCCGCGCTGCACCACCATGCCGGCGATGAGGCTGATAAAATAAGCGACCAGGCCGATGACCGGCAGGCTAAAGATGGTCAGCACCAATGTCAGCAGGCTGGCCGACCTGCCATAGCTTTGCAGGGTGGCGACCGGTGATGCGTCAAGAGAGGTGTTGTCCAGCAGGGCCGTCGCCCGGGCCTGGGCAGCGGCGACATTGCCCAACAGCCGGTTGACCGTGGCCGGGCGGACCCGGCTGCCGTCGTAGACCTGATACCAGACGGCTGTGGCCACAGGGGTCTTGAGCACCGGGACAACCTGCCCGACAAAGGCCTCCTCGGCGGTGAGCAATAGTTCGTTGAAAGTGTCGGGTTGATAGAACCAGAAGGGGTCGCGCCGGTCGTCGGCCTGCCATACACCGGCGATGCGCACCGGGATCTGCACTCCGGCCTGGCCTGGAACAAACAGGACATAAATCTCCCCCACCTGCAGGCCCAGCAGGTCGGCTGTCGTCTGGCTGACGAGGACCTCTACCGGCTCACCGACCTGGCCGGGGGAAGGAAAGTGGCCCTCCACGATCTGGATGTGCTCCTGCAACCCGGTGATAAAGCCGAGGCTGGTCCACAACAGCGGTTCGTTCGGGATAAAGGCTGCCCCGGTAGCGGGGAACAGGCGCAGCTTGTCGGTGGCCACATGGTGGACCTGGCTTCTAAGCGGCAGGTCTATGGTGATCGGGGCCTGCTCCATCAGGTATTGCCGGACAGGCAGGTATCTGTCCCATGTCACATTGCCGTGCCAGGCACCGATATAGCGCCACAGAAACGAGAAGGGCTCTTGAATCGCCACCGTTTCCGTTCCAGCGGCCGTGCCGGGACTTTCCAGCCTGCCTTGCAGGAGGCGGTTTTGGGCAGCATCGGCATAGAGCGGAACACTGGATAACAGGCCGACGGCCACCACCAGTCCCAGGAGCAGGCAGATCATCAACCACCGCTGGCTCCACAATCGCCTGGCGGCCAGGAAGAGCAAGGATCCAAGTGAACCCGCTATGCGCATGGCTTACATTGCTACCTGTAGCTCCAAAATCGGCGAGCGAGGTCGCCCTGATGGGCCTCCCGGCCGGGCGTCGCCTCGGGCTGCCGTTGCACTCGACCGCAACGACCAGGTATAGGATAGCACAAGGTTGTGGAGATCTGATGGAGATTTGATGGAGGGGATAAGGATTTGAGTAGGGCAACTGCTCGCAGTTGCCCTACTCATTGCCGGCTCAGACGTAGCTCTGGTAGCGTGGCTCGTACATTTGCGCCCTGATATGGGCTGCCAGATCATCCGGCCTGGGCAGTGTGGCCAGCCCGCGTCGGTAGGCCACCTCGGCCACAGCCACAGCAATGGCTGCCGACACCGCCCGGATCTGGGTCAGCGGTGGATAGATGAGACCCTGTTCCAGGTCGGCCTCCGACACCTGGCGGGCCAGTGCCTGGGCTGCGGCAAAGAACATCTCGTCGGTCACCAGCCTGGCCCCGCAGGCGATGACTCCCAGGCCCACGCCCGGAAAGATGTAGGCGTTGTTGCCCTGGCCGGGCACATAGGTCTTGCCGCTCCAGGTGACAGGAGCAAAGGGGCTGCCGCTGGCAAAGATGGCTCGTCCCTCCGTCCAGGTGTAGGCCTGTTCGGCAGTGCACTCGGCCCTGGAGGTGGGGTTCGACAGGGCAAAGAGGATCGGCCGCTCGTTCAGCCTGGCCATCGCCGCCAACACCGGTTGGCTGAACCCGCCAGCCTGCCCGGAGACACCGATGAGGGCGGTCGGCCGGAGCGCCTCGACGGCGGCCAGGAGGTCTGTCAGCGGCGGATGATCGTGGGCGTATGGCAGTTTGTGGCCGGCCAATCCGGCGCGGCCCTTGACGACCAGCCCGCCGGAATCGAACAGCCAGCATCGCCCTCGCGCCTCTTCCTCAGACAGCCCTTCGCCCATCATCGCGGCGACGATCAGGTCGGCGATGCCGATGGCCGCCTCGCCGGCTCCCAGGAAGAGCACCTTTTGTTCCGTCAGCCCTCTACCGGTGATGTGCAGCGCCGAATACAGGCCGGCCAGCGCCACAGCGCCGGTGCCCTGGATGTCATCATTAAAGACACACAGCCTGTCGCGGTACCTGTTCAACAGGCGAAAGGCGTTGACATTGGCAAAATCCTCAAACTGGACCAGGGTGTGGGGAAAGGTCTCCTGAACGGCTGTCATAAATTCGTCCACCAGCCTGTCATACTTCTCACCTCGCAGGCGGCGCTGCCGGATGCCGATATAGAGCGGATCGTTCAACAGGCGTTCATTGTCGGTGCCCACATCGAGCATGACCGGCAGGCATAGTGAAGGATGGACGCCGGCGCAGGCGGTGTACAATGACAGCTTGCCCACCGGGATGCCCATGCCAAAGGCTCCCAGGTCGCCCAGGCCCAGGATCCGCTCGCCATCGGTGATCACGATAATGCGCACCTGCCGGTACGGCCAGTTGTGCAAGAGCTCAACCACCCGCCCCCGATCCGCTGCCGAAATGAACAGGCCCCGTGGCCGGCGAAGGATGTGGCCATATTCCAGGCAGGCCTGCCCTACGGTCGGGGTGTAGATGATCGGCATCATCTCTTCCAGGTGATCCAGCACCACCCGGTAGAACAGGGTTTCATTCCGGTCCTGAAGGGCGATCATGTGGATATATTTCTCCAGGTCATTGGGCTTGCGGTGAAAATTCTCCATAACCCGCAGGACCTGCTCTTCCTGCGTGTGGACATGGGGAGGAAGCAGCCCGCGCAGCCCCAGTGCATCTCGCTCCTCCTCGCTAAAAGCGGTGCCTTTGTTCAAGGCCGGGTTGTGCAGCAGATCGATCCCGGTCTGGCTGACGGTGATCCGGGGATGGTCTTTTGTGCCGATAGCTTTCTTTACCATTTGAAACCTCCTGGCTCTTCACGTTTCAGCATGTCTGGAATGGAACCCCACCTGCTCAAACCCTCATCCAGCATGGCCAGATCCACCAGCATCACTTCATGGGTCCGGGCCTCTGCCTGTGCCGCTTCGGTGAACCCGGCTCTGGCGAACAACGCATGGTGGACGGCCCAGCCCGAGCCGGATTCGGGCAGCGCCCGCCTATATGTCGCCCTCATCTCGGCCCTGGTGGGCCTGTGCGGGCGGATCGAGCGGGCAGGCAAAAGCCCGCGCAACTACAGCGAGGTGGTGCGCACCGACTCCCCAAAGCTCGCACACCTGGCTCTCCTTGGCCAGTTCCAGCTCGGTTGTGGCCTGGCGCGGGCCACCTCGGTCAGGCTCGGCCCTTCTGGGCTGCCGGCCAGCACGCGCAGCACGGCTTGAGGCATGGTCTCGCCCCACGCCCGCTGCAGCGAGATCTCCAGCTCGTAGCGGCACAGATTGTAGATGCGGCCGGTGGTGTCCAGGGTTTCCAGCACAAAGGCCTCCTGCGCTGCCATCTCCAGCACCCGCATGGTGGTCGCATAGATGTTGGAATCTCCAGTTGGAAATGGACGAACAGGGGCGATTCGGCTCCCAGGAACAGCCGTTCCATCAGGCTGAGCATGGAACCGGCCACGACGTAGATGTAGTCCAGTGTGACAGTCCCCTTCCTGGTCATATAGCATACCAGTCATACGCCTAGTATGCCATATGGGGAGGACGAAGTGCAAATCGCCTGGGCATGCAGGTGCGGTGAGGGCTGGCGCCAGGCTCCTCAACCGTGATGCCTGACCGGCAGAACATGGGGGTCTGTCCGCCCTTTTCCGGACATGGCTGTCGTGAGCACTGACCGGAAAGCCGCACCTTTTGCAGCGAGTGTGCTATACTCGATCACAGTGGGCTGAGCTCCCTTGGCCAGGCCAGGGGGGAGCAGGTCCAAGAAGGGGAACACTCAAGGCCGGTGTTCCCCATGCGGCGTTGCGTAGAATACCCCCGGGGCGACTCGAACGCCCGCACACGGCTCCGGAGGCCGCTGCTCTATCCTCTGAGCTACGGGGGCCGGGACATCTTGACCAAAGACAAAGGACAAATTAGCCTTTCGTCGTCGGTTGTTGATATTATAGCACAGGCCGGCCGATTTGGCAAAAGGACAGGGGGGTCAGGAGCGCAGGGCGATGAGCAGCACCCCGCTTGCGACCAGCACTCCCCCTGCCATCTGCCAGCCCCCCAACTGTTCGCCAAAGACCAGGTAGCCGATGAGGGGACCAAAGAGCACTTCGGAGGTTGCCAGAATGGTAGCCACGCTCACCGGCAGCCGCCGCAAGCCTGCCACATACGCGCCAAAAGGGATGATGGTGGCCACCAGCACCAGGCCGGCAAACCAGCCCCAGGCAGCGGGGGTCGGTGGCCAGGGAGGGGCGGTGCGGAACTGAAAGGGAAACAGGGCCAGCGCCCCGAAGCCAAAGCCATAGGTCAGCACCGTCCAGGGAGGGTAGCGGCGGGCCACCTGCCGCCCGAACAGGCTAAAGCTGCCATAGGCCAGGGCCGCACTCAGGCCCAGGAACAGCCCTCCGGCCGTCAGGCCCACGCCGGCCAGTTCCTCCTTGCCTGCCACCAGGACGCACCCGATCAGGGTCAGGGCCACGGCCAGCAGTTTGAAACGGGTCAGTGGTTCTCTCCACAGAAGGCGGGCCATGATGGTGACAAAGGCCGGTGCCGAGTAGAGCAGAATGGTGGCCACCCCATAGCCGATCTGCAGGATGGACAGATTCCACAGCACATGAAAGGTGCCCACTCCCAGCATGCCGAGGGCCGCCAGCCAGGGCAGGTCACGCCGCTCGACGCGCAACCAGCGGGGCCGGGCCAGGATCAGGCCGAGCAGCAGGCACAGGAAGGTGGCCAGATCGCGCCAGAAGGCCAGCGAGAGCGCCGACAGACCGCTACCGGCCACCGTCCGGCGGATGAACAGCCCCGATGTGGACCACAGGGCCGCTGCGCCCAGGACCAGGAGGAAGCCAGAAGCCCGTTTGCCCACCGCTCAAGGCCGCCGGCCGTAGATCGTCGTCAGCTCCAGGAGCCGCCGGGCAACGTCGTCGGTCAACGCTCCAGGCAACAGCCGCCAGCACCAGTTGGGCGGGCCGACGGTGCTGGGCGTGTTCATCCGCGCCTGGTGTCCCAGGCTCAGCAGGTCCTGGGTGGTGGTCATGGCCGTGTTGCCCACCGAGGACCAGGCCAGCCGGATCAGGTCCCAGGCAATGTCCGATCCATCGCGGCCCAGGTACCTGCGGGCATAGTCGCGTTCCTGTTCGGTCGAGGTGGTCTGGTACCAGCCTGCCGCCGTGTCGTTGTCGTGGGTGCCGGTATAGACCACCCAGTTGGGCGAGGAAAAGTTGTGGGGCAGGAACGGGTTGTCCGGGCCGGAGGAAAAGGCAAATTGCAAGACCTTCATGCCGGGGTAGCCGAATTCGGCCTGCAAGGCATCCACGCCGGCACGCGATTCCTGGTCAAAGTCGCCCAGGTCTTCGGCAATGATGGCCACCTGGCCCAGGGCGGCGGTGACGGCGTGGAACAGGTCGGCGCCAGGGCCGTACAGCCAGCGCCCCTCAATCGCCGTCTCCGCTCCGCCCGGCACTTCCCAATAGTTGTAAAAGCCGCGAAAATGGTCAATCCGCACCACATCGGCCTGGGTGAAAGCCATGCGGAAGCGTTCGATCCACCAGGCGTACCCATCCTGGGCCATAACCTCCCAGCGGTACAGGGGATGCCCCCACAGTTGCCCCGTTTGGCTGAAATAGTCGGGCGGCACACCGGAGACAACCGTCGGTCGGAGCTTCTCGTCCAGATGGAACAGGTGGGGATTGGCCCAGACATCGGTGCTGTCCAGGGCGACAAAGATGGGGATGTCGCCGATGAGGCGGATGCCTCGCTCGTTGGCATACCGTTTGACGGCCAGCCACTGGCGGAAAAACTGCCACTGGCGATACTTTTGACTTTCGACCTGGTCGGCCAGGGAATCGCGCCAGTGGGCCAACGCCTGAGGTTCACGGGTGGCCGCACCGGGGTCCCACTCATGCCAGGGGCGGAGGCCGTGGGCTTCTTTCAGGGCCATGAACAGGGCGAAATCGTCGAGCCAGGAAGCCTGTTGGCGGCAAAAGAGGGCAAACTCGGCCTGCTGGTCGGCAGGGGCCTGGCGGCGGAAACGGTCAAACGCCCGGTCTAGCAAGGCCATTTTGTAGCGGATCACCGGACCAAAATCCACCCGGTCGGCAGGAAAAGCGGGCACATCGTCCAGATCGGCCGGCGACAGGTGGCCGATCTCGACCAGCTTTTCCGGGCTGATCAGCAGCGGGTTGCCGGCAAACGCAGACAACCCCTGATAAGGAGAATCGCCATAGCCGGTGGGGCTGAGGGGGAGTATCTGCCAATAGCTCTGCCCGGCCAGGGCCAGAAAATCAATGAAGCGGCGGGCTTCCTCGCCCAGGTCGCCGATGCCAAACCGGCCGGGGAGCGAGGTGGGGTGCATCAGCACGCCGCTGGCTCGTGGAAATCTCATCGTCGTAGAACCTCCATGCTGATTTATTGGTGCGGTTGTTGGTCATTGACTGGGGCACAGGGATGCGGCGTGCTATCCACCACCTGCCTGACCGGCCCATCCCGGCACACCAGCCAGCCCCCTCGCGCGCAGGAGCCACACACCCCAAAGCCGCAGCGCATCAGACCTTCGTAGCTCAGTTGGGCGGGCAGATGGTGGACGCGGGCCAGGGCTTCTACGGCCTCAAGCATCGGCTCCGGGCCACAGGCGTACAGCCCGGCATACTTGCCCTGGTCCAGCAAGCGGGCGGCGGCGTCGGTCGCCAGGCCCCGCAGTCCCAGCGAACCGTCGTCGGTGGCGACGACCACCTGCGCGCCCAGGGCTGTGAACCGGTCCGCCAGGATCACCCCCTCCGCCGTCCGGGCGCCGATGACCACGCTCACCCCCCAGCCGGCGGTCAGGGCACGCTCCGCCAGAAAATGCAGGGGAGCCACGCCATAGCCGCCGCCGATGAGCAAGATACAGGGGATAGGATGCAAGATCCCAGCTTCCTGTTTCTTGCTTCCTCTTTCTTCCTTCTTGCTGTCTGGCAGGGTGAAGGGTCGGCCGAGAGGGCCACGGATCCACAGCCGGTCGCCGACCTGTAGAGTGTGGAGGGCGGCGCTGAAGGGGCCGACGCGGGCGATGGTCAGCGTCACCGGGTCGGCGCGGACCAGGCTGAACGGTTTTTCATTCACGCCCGGCAGCCAGGCCATGACAAACTGGCCCGGCTCGGCCTCCAGATGCAGGTCCAGCACCAGAGTCCGCACCTGGGGGCTTTCCTGGCTGGTGGCTGTGATGTGGGCAACGCCAGGCAGGCTGGGAATCATGGGACAGAAGCCAGAGCTTTCACTTCGGCGATCAAAACCGGCAGATTGGGCTGGATGAAGCTCAGATCAGGGGCGGGGACACGATGGTGCTTGATGTCCGGGGGGATGTGCTTGTGGTGGGGCTCGGTGCTTGCCAGTGTAGGATCGTTAGGGTGGGGTTGCGAATCGTACCAGAAAAGCTTGGTGTTGCCTAGCCAAACCTCGTAGCTGTAGCCCTCGATGGTTAGTGAACCGGCAGTCCAGGTCAGGCGTTCATAAACAGCCAGGTGGTGACCGCTGTCAAAGAATAGCTCTCCGGTCAACTCGGCAAAGTGTCGTCCTCGTCGGATCATGACCAGCGTGGACTGCCTGATGCCGGCAAATCGTTGGGGAAGTGTGTAGATGAACTGCTCATATTCACGCAGGGACTGAAATGGGGTCATGACGGGCTGTTTTTTCGACCACCTGGGCAAAGGGAATGGTTTCAAGGCGCAAGGCCTGGATCGCAGCAGCATATTGATCGCGCAGGCGCAACCAGGTTTGATATGCCGAAGCCCAGGCTGTCCAGTCCCGCACCCAGGCATCGTCGGGCGGCTCTTCGCCCCCGATGTACGATTCGTAAAAAATCTCGGATAGCAGGCCGTACTTCCGTTCGTAGGACCGCATCTCGTCTTCGAGAGTATGGATATCGTACAAAAGATCATCCAATGTCATAGTTTGGCCTCACCCCGAAACATCATCATCAGTATACTCGAAAAGCAACCCCCTGTCAATGTGCTGCCCCCCGCATATCGGCCACACTCTCGTAGCCCAGTTCGACCATCAGCGCCGCCATCTCGACGCCGATGCGCCGGAACACCTCCGGCCCTTCGCCATACACCGCCGAGCCGACGCCCACCGCCGTCGCCCCGGCCAGGATCATCTCCACGGCATCGCGTCCGCTGTTCACTCCACCGGTGCCGACGATGGGGATGTTGACCGCCTGATAAAGGTCATAGACACAGCGCACTGCCAGGGGGCGGATGGCCGGCCCCGACAGACCCCCTGTGCGATTGGCCAGGATCGGCCGCCGGGCGTGAGGGTCAATGATCATGCCGGTCAGAGTGTTGATGGCGGTGAGGCCGTCGGCCCCGGCCTTCTCCACCGCCCGGCCGACGGCCGTGATATCGGTCACGTTGGGCGAGAGTTTCACCAAAACCGGCAGCCGCCCGGCCACCGCCTCTTTGACCGCGGCCGTCGCCTCTGCTGCGGCATGGGGATCGGCCGCGAAGGGGGTGCCGAACTCGTCATGGACGTTGGGGCAGGAGATATTGACCTCCAGCAGGTCCGGTTCTGCCTCGGCGATGCGGGCGGCGACACGGGCGAAATTGTCCACGCAGTCGGCAAAGATGCTGGCGATGAGGGCTACACCCAGAGGGCGGAGCAGAGCTTTGGCCCGCTTCAGTTCTTCGACTTCGGCCTCGACGCCGGGGTTGGCCAGGCCGACGGCGTTGATCAACCCGTGCTCCCAGGCCAGGACGGTGGGGTTGGGATGCCCGGCTCGCGGTTGCAGGCTGCACGATTTGGCCGTCACCGCCCCGGCCCCGCAACGGGCCACGCGGGCCAGCAGCTCCGCTTCAGTGCCCAGGATGCCGCTGGCCAGGATGAGCGGGTTGGATAAGGGAACGCCGCACAGATTGACCTTAAGTGCTTCCGACTCCAATTTGTCCGTGCCCCTGAAGTGTGGTACAATAGTTTCTGGATGAAAAGGGTAGTCAAGGTGCGCAGGTTGCGTTTTTAACTCTACAACTGCCTGGCGTCTTGGAAAGAGGTGGATAGATGTCAGATATGTTATTCCCTGATGCAAAAACTTTTTACCTGATTTTTGTGCAAAATTCGGGGGGGTCTATTCCACCCCGTTCATCTACCTTGGCGGCAAGGTTTCATCGTCCTCCCATAGGCGCGTCAGACAGTCAAGCACTGGTTCTGCCAGGAAGTGGGAC
>Ga0209101_1000585_pt1 | contig 29656 bp, 34 predicted proteins | sample ConPoolayeCmetaG_FD_185481 | JGI IMG/M metagenome (GOLD analysis project Ga0209101, IMG submission 185481) | Hot spring microbial mat communities from California, USA to study Microbial Dark Matter (Phase II) - Cone Pool mat layer C metaG... ...
GGGTAGGGGTGAGGTCGAATCTAACATTGTCGAGGTAGTTATATCCTAAATCAGAATGGAGGGAGCAAAGAAAATGTCAATGACTACTACATTCATGACCTCACCCAAGTTCTATTTCACGTCCGAGTCGGTGACCGAGGGGCACCCGGACAAAATCTGCGATCAGATCTCGGATGCGGTGCTGGACGCCATCATCGCCGATGACCCCGACGCCCGCGTGGCCTGTGAATGTGCCGTCACCACCGGCCTGGTGCTGGTGATGGGCGAGATCACCACCACCACCTACGTGGACCTGAACAGTCTGGTGCGCGACATTGTGCTGGACATCGGCTACACCCGGGCCAAGTTCGGGTTCGACGGCGAGACCTGCGGGGTGATTGTGTCCATCAAAGAGCAGAGTGCCGACATCGCCTTGGGCGTGGACAAGGCCCTGGAGGCAAAGCGGGGGGAGATGAGCGAAGCCGAGATCGAAGCCATCGGCGCCGGCGACCAGGGCATGATGGTCGGCTTTGCCTGCACCGAGACGCCGGAGTTGATGCCGATGCCGATCATGCTGGCCCATAAGCTGTGCCGCCGCCTGGCCCATGTGCGGCGGGATGGCACGCTGCCCTACCTGCGGCCCGATGGCAAAAGCCAGGTGACGGTCGAGTACGAATATGGCAAACCCAAGCGGGTGGATACGGTCGTTGTCTCGGCCCAACATTCGCCCGATGTGCCTCAGGACAAGATCCGCGATGACATTATCCGCCGGGTGATCAAATATGTCATCCCCAACGGCATGTTGGACGAAAACACCAAGATCTATGTCAATCCCACCGGCCGCTTTGTGACCGGTGGGCCGGCGGGCGATGCCGGGTTAACCGGGCGCAAGATCATGGTGGACACCTACGGCGGCATGGCCAGTCACGGCGGCGGCTGCTTTTCGGGCAAGGACCCGACCAAGGTGGACCGCTCAGGCGCTTATTATGCCCGCTATGTGGCCAAAAATATTGTCGCTGCCGGCCTGGCGGACCGACTTGAGCTTCAGGTGAGCTACGCCATCGGCGTGGCCCGCCCCCTGTCGCTGGCCATCGAGACCTTTGGCACAGCCAGAGTGCCCGACGAGAAGATCCTGGAGCTGATCCAGAAACATTTCGACTTTCGCCCGGCGGCCATCATCCGCGAACTGGACCTGCGCCGTCCGATCTACCGCGCCACGGCCGCCTATGGCCACTTTGGCCGCGATGATATTGACGCCCCCTGGGAGCGCACCGACAAGGCAGCCATCCTCCGCCAGGAAGCGGGCCTGTAGCTCTGGGGTGGGCAAAGGCAGTGCCTTTGCCCACCCCAGGATTGGACAGATCGGGCCGATCGGTGGTATAATGCCTGCCGTTAGCTTCGACGAGGAGGCGATGTTGGCCGGGGATCGGCAACTTGTGGAATTTCATCATGCGCCGCTTCAAAGCATCTCACGTCGCCTGGACAACAGACCTGTACGTGGAGGTGCTTTTTTGATTTGTGCGTAACCGCCTGCAACTGTGACGCGATCCGCCCACGCGGTGCGGACCGTATGACGCGGGTCACAACCCGCGCCGATGGGCCGCCGGAAAGACGAAGCATAGGGCCCCTGGTGTCCTTTGTGTCCCTGGTGGTTTTCAGACAGGCTCGAAAAGGATGAGAATGTGAAAGAGATTCAGGCGAACCGGATCACAGAGACGGTCGCCCGGTTGTGCATCGAGAGCAACTACTACCTGGGCGAGGATGTGGTGGCAGCCCTGCGCCGCTACCGTGAGCAGGAGATCTCACCGGTGGGCCGTGAGGTGCTGGATCAGATCCTCGAAAACGCCGAGATCGCCCGTCAGCAGCAGATGCCTCTCTGCCAGGACTGTGGGGTGGCGGTCGTTTTTCTGGAGTTGGGGCAGGAGGTCCACATCGTCGGCGGCAACCTGAACGAGGCGGTGGCCGAGGGGGTGCGCCGGGGCTATCGGGATGGCTATTTGCGCAAATCTATGGTCCGACAGCCCTTTTCGGCCCGGATCAACACCCAGGACAACACCCCACCGGTCATCCACACCACGATTGTGCCCGGCGATGAACTCAAGATCGTGGTTGCCCCCAAGGGGGGCGGCAGTGAGAATATGAGCCAGCTGGCGATGCTCAAACCGGCCGACGGCCGGGAAGGGGTGATCCGATTCGTGGTCGAGGCGGTGCGCAAGGCGGGAGCCAACCCCTGCCCGCCGATCATCGTCGGCGTGGGGGTGGGCGGATCGGCGGAGAAGGCGATGTGGCTGGCCAAACATGCCCTGTTGCGTCCGGTGGGCCAGCCCAGCCCCGACCCGGAGGTGGCGGCGTTGGAGGCCGACATCCTGGAGCGGGTCAACCGCCTGGGCATCGGCCCTCAAGGGTTTGGCGGCCTGACCACCGCCCTGGCCGTCCACGCCGAGACCTTTCCCTGCCACATCGCCAGCATGCCGGTGGCGGTCAACATCCAATGCCACTCCGCGCGGCATAAGGAGGCGGTGTTGTGAGGGCGGTGAACCGCTGGCGGGCCGAGGCAGAGCGCTGGTTCCGGCAGGCGGAGCGAGACTGGCAGGCCGCTTCGAATCTGTGCAAGAGTGGAGACTACAACTGGTCATGTTTTGTGGCCCAACAGGCGGCAGAAAAAGCAGTTAAGGCGATCCATGCCGCCCATGGAGAGGATGTCGAGCGCATCCATAGCATTATGATTTTGATCCAGGGCGATCGGCAGATTGGAGTCCAGCCGGTGACCGACCTGGAACATCTGGTGGATCGGGCCCGGGACCTGGATCGGATGTATATCCCAACTCGCTATCCCAACGGGGTGCCTTTTGGGATTCCGGCCGAGTTCTTTGGCCGGCAAAACGCAGAGGATTGTCTGCAATGGGCACAAAGCATCCTGGAAGCTGTCCGCCAGATATTGTCAGCTATGTAGCCTCCCTGGAGCGCCGACTCGCGCCCAAAGCGGTGATCCTCTTTGGCTCTCAGGCCCGGAGGGATACGCATCAGGCCAGCGACTATGACCTGCTGGTCGTGGCCGATAATTTGCCGGAGGATTATTGGCGACGGATCGATCTGCTGTGGCAGGACAAGCCGCCCCTGGTGGATGTCCTGGGGTTTACAGAAGAGGAGATGTGGGCCTGCCTGCACCGGGGATTGATCCTGGATGCGCTTCTGGAAGGACACCCTCTGGTAGGAGAGATCGGGGCCTGGCGACGACGGGCCCGGCGCTATCTGCGCCGTCATGGTTTGATCAAGAAATGGTTTGGCTATGTGCGCCGCTCACCGCCAGCAGGAGGAGAAGCCGATCATGCACCTGACAACGCCCTTGACCGATGAGGTCATCGAACAACTCCGCGCCGGCGACAAGGTGACGATCAGCGGCGTCATCTATGTCGGACGCGACGCGGCCCACAAGCGGCTGGTGGCGGCGTTGGATGCCGGCCAGCCGTTGCCTTTCGACCCCCAGGGCCAGATCATCTACTACATGGGGCCTTCGCCGGCCAAACCGGGCCAACCGATCGGGTCCGCCGGACCGACGACCAGTGGCCGGATGGACCCGTATGCGCCGCGCCTGATGGAGGTGGGGCTGAAGGGGATGATCGGCAAGGGAAACCGCTCGCAGCCGGTGCGCCAGGCGATGCAGAAATACAAAGCGGTCTATCTGGCGGCCATCGGCGGCGCAGGGGCGCTCATCGCCAGGAGCATCAAAAAAGCAGAGGTGGTTGCCTACGACGACCTGGGTGCCGAGGCGCTGCGCCGCTTAGAGGTCGAGAATTTTCCGGCCATCGTCGTCAACGACATCTATGGCGGCGATGCCTATGAGGAGGGCGTGAAGCGGTACAACCGGGAGTAGTGGGTCGAGAATAGAGGGTGGACGGGTTGGCGGCGGTTTGTGAGAAATATGATCTGAGTCTGGTCGTCTTGTACGGCTCCCAGGCCAGGGGCACAGCCCGGCCCGACAGCGACCAGGATGTCGGCGTGCTGAAACAGGAGGGGTTGGTCGGCGAGGAGGAGTTTTTGTCGCTGCACCTGGAGCTGAGCCGGGCATTGGGCATGGGGAACCTGGACCTGGTGGATCTGCGTCGGGCTTCACCCCTGCTCAAATACGAGGCAGCCCGCACCGGCCGGGCGCTCTATGAAGCCCGGCCGGGCACCTTCCGCCTCTTTCATACCCTCGCCTGGAAACTGTACCAGGATGACCATTTCGATCTCCGGCGGCTTGACCGCCTGTATGTGCGACAGTCTCTGCAGAGGTTGCTCCATGACCCGCGTTGAACTGGATGTCGTTTACCGCAAACTGTCGCGGATCAACGAAGATCTGGAGCTGCTTCGTGGGCTGTCTGCGATCTCGTTTGGCGATTATTTGCGACAACCGTTCTACAAAAAGGGGGCGGAACGGATGGAGGGGGAGAGGGAAGGATGAGAGTCCGACTGTCGGCTGAATCGGTGCACAACGAACTGGTGCGCCGTGTCGAGGAATACAGCGGCCAGGACCTGATGGCCTGCTACCAGTGCGGCAAGTGCGCCGCCGGTTGTCCGGTGGCCTTTGCCATGGACATGCTGCCCAGCCAGGTGATCCGCTACGCCCAGTTGGGCCTGGTGGAACGCCTGACCGAGAGCAAGACCATCTGGCTGTGTGCCGCCTGCCAGACCTGCTACACGCGCTGCCCCAAAGGGGTGGACCTGAGCCGCATCATGGAGGCATTGCGCGAGATCGTGATGTTTGAACAGGGCAGCCACCTCAATTACGACGCCCTGCCGGCGGAAGAGCTGATGGAGTGGCCGCAACAGGCGTTTATCGGTGGACTGCGCAAATATACCGTGTGAGTCAGGTATCAGGGAATCAGGGACCTGGTACCGGCAGGAGAAGCCAGTTAGATGAAAGTATCCTATTTCCCCGGATGCACGCTCAATACAACCGGCAAAGGCTTTGACAACGCCGTGCGGGCCTCGATGGCGGCGGTCGGGCTGGAACTGGTCGAGCTGCCGGAGTGGAACTGCTGCGGCGCGACCTTTCCGCTCATTGTGGACAACATGCTGGAGCTGGCCGCCCCGGCCCACGTGCTGGTCGCGGCGCGGGAGGCAGGCAACGGCCCCCTGCTGACCACGGCCTGTACCACCTGCTACAATGTGCTCCGGCGCACCAATCATTTTATCCGTCACCATCCCGACGAACGGGAGCGGATCGAAGCCTTCATCGAGGCCGAGTACAGCGGCGAAGTAGAGGTCAAAGACATCCTGCACCTGCTGCGCGACCAGGTGGGGTTTGAGGCGGTGCGGGAAAAGGTGCAGAGGCCGCTCACCGGCCTGAAGGTGGCCTGCTACTACGGCTGCATGGTGCTCCGCCCCCCGGCGGAGGTGGCCTACGACGATCCGGATCATCCTCACACCCTGGATGATCTGATGGCTGCCCTGGGCGCGACGCCGGTGGATTTCCCGCACAAGAATGAGTGCTGCGGCGCCTACCTGGCGGTCAAGGATGCAGGCGTCACCCGGCAGATGGTCTATACCATCCTGAAATCGGCGCAGACAGCCGGCGCCGAGGCAGTGGTCACCAACTGCCCGCTGTGCCAGTTCAATCTGGACAAACAACAGGCCGAGATGCAAAAGCTGCACGCCAGCTACCAGCCTATCCCGGTGTTCTACTTCAGCCAACTGATGGGGCTGGCGTTGGGCCTGGAGAGTGGGGACTATGGCTGGGAGCGGCACTATGTCAATCCCGGGGCGGCGCTCGACAGGTTTGTGGAGGTGGTAGGATGAGGTTTTTTACGGCTGTTGTCGAAAAGTGCCCTGATACGAACTTGTACGTCGGCTACGTGCCGAATTTTCCAGGGGCTCACTCGCAAGCGGAAACACTGGATGAACTGCGTCAGAACCTGTACGAAGTGATCGAGATGTTGCTGGAGGACGGCGAGCCAATTCTGGAAACTGAGTTTGTCGGCACTCAGACCTTGATGGTTGCCTGACGATGGGGACCAAAGCTCCCGTCCTCAAGCCCGGGCAAGTTGTGGCGATCCTGGAAAAGATGGGGTTTGTTGAGGTACGTCAGCGGGGATCTCACGTTCAGTTCCGACATCCAGACGGACGCGGCACGACTGTACCTGTGCACAAAGGACGGGACATCTCGCCCATCTTGTTGCGGCAGATTGCCAAAGACATCGGCGTTACGATAGACGAGTTCCTCAGCTATCGGTAAGAGATGCTTCTATGACCAAATATGGTGGCTACAGCAAGCGCGTGCTCATCGTTGGGGCCGGCATTGCCGGGATGCAGGCGGCGTTGGACATCGCCAATTCGGGCTATGAGGTGGTGCTGGTCGAAAGGCTGCCGTCGGTGGGCGGGCACATGCACCAACTGTCAGAGACCTTTCCGACGCTGGACTGCGCCCAGTGCATCCTGACGCCGCGCACAGTGGATGTGGGCCGCCACGAAAAGATCAGGCTCCACGTCTATTCCGAGATCGAAGCGATCAGCGGTGAAATCGGCAACTTTCAGGTGCGCATCAGGCGGAAACCGGCCTATGTCAACTGGGAGCTGTGCACGGCCTGCGGGGCCTGCACCGAAAAGTGTCCGACCCCGATCCCGGTTGAATTCGACCGCCGTCTGGAGATAGCCCGGCTGATGCGCAGCGGTCAGGTGCGGCATGAGGGCACCGGCAAGGCGATCTACACCCTGTCGCCCCAGGCGGTGCCCAAGAAGCCGGTGATCGATCCCTCCTATTGCACCTGGTTCCAAAAGGGCAGGTGCCGCCTGTGCGAAAAGGTCTGCCCGGTGGGCGCGATTGACTATGAACAGCAGCCGGCCTGGTTCGAAGAGCGGGTGGGGGCCATCATCCTGGCCACCGGCTTTGAGCTTTATCCGTTGAGCAGACTGGGCGAGTATGGGGCCGGGCAGGTGCCTGACGTGATTGATGCCCTGGCCATGGAGCGGCTGCTTTCCGCCTCGGGGCCGACAGCGGGGGTGGTGCGCCGCCCCTCCGACGGCCAGATGCCGCGTGAGGTGGTCTGGATCCAATGCGCCGGCTCCCGCGATCCGGAACTGGCCATGCCCTACTGCTCTAAAATCTGCTGCATGTATAGCGCCAAGCAGGCCATGATCTACAAGCACAAGGTCCATGATGGGCAGGCCTATATCTTTTACATTGACATCCGCTCGGCAGGCAAACGGTACGAGGAGTTTATCCAGCGGGCCATGGAGGAGGACCGGGTCCTCTATCTGCGGGGCAAGGTGAGCAAGGTCTTTCGGGAGAACGGCAAGGTGGTGGTCTGGGGAGTGGACACGCTCACCGGGTTGCCGGTGGAGGTGGCCGCCGACCTGGTGGTCATCTCGCCGGCGATGGTGCCCTCTGAGGGGACGCGCCGCCTGGCCGAGATGCTGGACCTGACTGTGGACGAGTTCGGCTGGTGGACCGAAGCGGAGGGGAATCTGGCCCCGCTGGAGACAAAGCGCCCGGGTATCTTTCTGGCCGGTGCCGGCAGCGGCCCCAAGGACATCCCCGAGGCGGTGTCGCAGGGCAGCGGAGCGGCGGGCAAAGTATTATCTCTGTTTTCGCGGTGGGAAAGTGCCGGGCACCTGAGCCGTCACGATGTTGGAAGGGAATAGAGCGATGCTGACCGAGTATATTCGTGCCGCTATGCGACGAGCAACTTATGAAATTTTAGAAGATGGCACTTTCTATGGAGAAATCCCTGGCTTTCAAGGGGTCTATGCCAACGCTGATACTTTAGCCGCCTGTAGTGAGCAATTGCAGGAAGTCCTGGAAGGATGGATTGTGTTGGGTTTGCGTCTGGGCCACCCGCTGCCGGCTGTCGGAGGGGTTGAACTGGCTGTTTGGCAGGAGGCAGCGTAATGCCGCCTTTTGGCCCGATCAGCAGAAGAGATCTGATTCGCTGTCTCAAGAAAGCGGGCTTTGCAGGTCCTTACGTTGGCGGCAAGCACCAGTACATGGTCAAGGGAGAGCTCAAGGTGGCGCTTCCAAATCCTCACCAGATCGACATCGGTCGGGATTTTCTCGCCAGGATATTGCGACAGGCCGGGATTGGCCGGGATGAGTGGGAGCGGCTTTAAACGATGAAGCGGATCGGCGTTTTCGTCTGTCACTGCGGCACTAACATCGCCGGCACGGTGGACGTGGAGCGGGTGATCGAAGAGATCCGCAAATACCCGGAGATCGTCTATGCGGTGGACTATAAATATATGTGCTCCGACCCCGGCCAGCGGCTTATCCGCGATCACATCCGCCAGGACAGGCTGGATGCGGTCATTGTCGCGGCCTGCTCGCCGGCCATGCACGAGACCACCTTCCGCAGGACGGGTGAATCGGCCGGGCTGAACCCCTACCAGGTCGAGATCGCCAACATCCGGGAGCAGGACTCGTGGGTGCACCAGGCCTACCGGGAGGCCGCCACGGCCAAAGCCATCGAGACGATCCGCACCATCGTGGCCAAGGTGCAGTACAACGAGTCGCTGCTGCCGATCTATCTGCCGCTGGTCAAACGCGCCCTGGTGATCGGCGGGGGGATCGCCGGGATGCAGGCGGCGCTGGATGTGGCCGATGCCGGTTATCCGGTGGTCCTGGTGGAAAAGTCGGACCACCTGGGGGGCCGCATGGCCGAACTGTCGGGCCTGTACCTGAACCTGGAGGATGGGGCCGCTCATCTGGCCGCCAGGATCGAGGCGGTGCAGCGACACCCCAACATCCAACTGCTGCTCAACGCCCAGGTGACCGGGGTCGGCGGCTATGTGGGCAACTTTACCGTCCAGGTCAGCCAGCAGATAGACGGGGAACTCGTCCCTTACACCTTTGACATCGGGGCGATCGTGGTGGCGACGGGGTATGATCTCTACCGTCAGGAACGCCTGGGCGAATATGGCGGTGGACGCTACCCGGATGTGATTGACGGGTTGCAGATGGAGGCCATGCTCCGGCCTGATGGCCCCACCGCCGGCCGCATCCTCCGCCCCTCCGATGGCCGGGTGCCGAAGGAGGTGGTCTGGGTCCAGTGTGCCGGTTCCCGCGACCCGGAGCTGCACATGCCCTATTGCTCCAAGGTGTGCTGCATGTATGTCGCCAAGCAGGCGATCCTTTACAGGCAACAGGTGCCCGATGGTCAGGCCACCGTGTTCTACATTGACATCCGCAGCCAGGGCAAGGGCTACGAAGAGTTTGTCCAACGGGCGATGGAAGAGCATTCTGTGCTCTACATCCGGGGCAAAGCGTCCAAGGTCTTTCAGGAAAACGGCCGCGTCACGGTGTGGGGGGTGGACACCCTGACCGGCCTGCCTGTGGAGGTGCAGGCCGACCTGGTGGTGCTGGCGACGGCGACCGTTGCCCGGCCCGATGCGGTCGAGCTGGCCCAGCGGTTGCGCATCAGCACCGACGCCAACGGCTTTTTCAACGAAGCCCATCCCAAGCTCCGCCCGGTGGAAACCAACACCGCCGGCATCTTCCTGGCCGGGGCGGCTCAGTTCCCCAAGGACATCCCCGAGACGGTGGCTCAGGCCAGCGGCGCGGCCTCCAAGGTCCTGAGCCTCTTTTCCCAACGGCAGATGGTGGCCGAACCGACCATCGCCACGGTGGATGTGGACCTCTGCTCCGGCTGCGGGTTGTGTGTGCCGGCCTGTCCCTACAATGCCCGGGAGATGCACCCGTGGCGGGGCTACTCTGTTGTCCATGAGGCGCTCTGTCAGGGTTGTGGCGCGTGCATGATGGTCTGCCCCAACAAAGCGACCCGGGTGCGGAATCTATCCACCGGCCAGGTCCTGCAGATGATGGAAGCGTATCTGGAAACATTGTAGGAGAAAGAGATGGCGATCCAACCTGATTTGTCCTTTGCTCCCAAGGTTGCGGAGTTGAGCCACCAGCCGGTGCAGCGTTGCTACTACTGTTTGCGCTGTAGCGCCGGCTGCCCGGCCGCGCCGTTTATGGAGTACACGCCGGCGCAGATCCTGCGGCTGGTGCAGTTGGGGCAGAAGGAGACGCTGCTGCGCTCCTCGGCCATCTGGCTGTGCATCGGCTGCGAGACCTGCGGCACCCGCTGCCCCAACGAGATCCACGCCGGGGCTGTGATTGATGCCCTGCGGCAGATGGCGGTGGCCGAGGGGGTGCCGGTCGGCGAGCGGACCGTCTTCCAGTTACACCGTGCCTTTTTGGACAGCATTCGCACCTGGGGGCGGTTGCACGAACTGACGATGCTGATGCAGTACAAACTGACCAGCCGTGACCTGTTCAGCGATCTGGACATGGGGCTGGATATGTTCCGCAAGGGCAAGATCCATCCCTGGCCGAAGCGGATCAAAGGCATGGCCCAGGTCAAAGGGCTGTTCGAGGTGACGGGTGAGCGTCAAACCGGCTGAAGCGGCGGAGAGGAGCATGGAACATAGATACGCGTTTTATCCCGGCTGCACCCTGCACTCCACCGGGGTCGAGTTTGGGGTCAGCACCGACCTGGTGTGCCGGGCTTTGGGGCTGGAACTGGTCGAGATCCCCGACTGGAACTGTTGCGGGGCCTCGTCGGCGCACAGCCTGAATGACAGGCTGTTCCTGGCGCTGCCGGCGCGGAACCTGGCCAAAGCCCAGGAAGTCGGTCCTGACGACCTGGCGATTCCGTGTGCGGCCTGCTACTCCCGCCTGGCCGCAGCCGATCTGGCCTTGCGGCAGGATGGTGCCTTCCGGGCGGAGATGGAGGCCACGCTGGGGTTTGAGTATCAGGGGCGGGTGCGGCCGCGCAACCTGTTGGACATTGTCGCCAACGATTTTTCCAGGGAACAACTGGCTGCCCGGGTCAAAAAGCCGCTGAACGGCCTCAAGGTGGTGAGCTATTACGGTTGTCTGCTCATCCGGCCGCCCCGCTACACCGGGCGCTGGGACGACCCGGAGCATCCCCAGAGCATGGACCATCTGCTGGGCGTGCTGGGGGCGGAAGCGGTGCCGTGGAGCTATGGGGTGGACTGTTGTGGCGGCAGCCTGACCCTTAACCGTAGCGACGTGGTGGTCCACCTGGTGGACCGGCTGGTGCGGGCGGCGCATGAAGCGGGGGCCGAGGCGCTGATGACCGCCTGCCCGATGTGCATGGCCAACGTGGATGGGCGGCAGAAGTACCGGGGGGGGGCGCCGTTGCCGCGCAAGCCCCGGCCCGACTATGAACCGCTGCCGATTTTCTACTTCACCGAGCTGATGGCCCTGGCCTACGACCTGCCGGTGGGCAAAGTGCTGGGCCGGCACCTGGTGGACCCACGGCCGTTGCTCAGGCAGCGGGGCATTGTTTTGTAGGACAACTGCTCGCAGTGGTCCTACAGGAGCCCTCAAGGCGGAAGAGGTTGATTCGATGAAGAACAACGCGATTTTGGTCGTAGGGGCGGGCATCGCCGGCATGGCCGCCGGGATGCACCTGGCCAGGCTGGGCCACCGGGTCTATCTGCTGGACAGTGCGCCGGCCATCGGCGGTTCGATGCACCTCCTGGATCACACCTTTCCCACGAATTCGTGCGGTATCTGTCTGATGTTACCGCAACAACCCAGCCTGTGTCCCACCCTGGAGTGTGACCGGCAGGAGAATATGCGCCTGCTGCCCTACGCCGAACTGGTGAAATGGCAGGGTCAGCCGGGAGCATTCACCGCCACGGTCCGGCACAAGCCGCGTTACGTGGACGGGAACCGGTGCAACGGCTGCGGTGCCTGCGCCGCCGTCTGTCCCGTGACGCGGCCCCACGACCATGAGGGCTGGCTGGCGCCGGTGAAGGCCATCTACCGACCGGCCGGGCTGCGGGCCGTGCCCGATACCTGGCTCATTGATATGAATTTCTGCACCCGCTGTGGCGCATGCGTGGCGGCCTGTCCCACCGGGGCGATTGACCTGGAGATGCAGCCCTACGAAGAGCAGGTAGAGGTCGGCGCCCTGTTGCTGACCCCCGGCTTTGCCCCGTTTGACGCCCGGATCAAGGGGGAGTATGGCTACCGCACCTATGACAATGTGCTCTCGGCCCTGGAGTTCGAGCGGATGATCAGCCTGGCCGGCTCCAGTGTGGCCCACCTGAGGCGACCATCCGACGGGCAGAAGCCCAGGCGGGTGGCCTTTGTGCACTGCGTTGGCTCACGGGACCCTTTGTGCGGGGCGGGGCATTGCTCCTCGGCCTGCTGCATGTACACGGCCAAACAGGTGGCCCTGGCCAAACGCCTCGACCCGGACCTGGAAGCCACCATCTTTTTCATGGACCTGCGGGCCTTTGGCAAAGATTTCGAGTCCTACGTGGCCGGGGTGCAGGCCCTGCCAGGGGTGACCTATCGCCGGGCCATGCCGTCGGTCGTGCACCAGGCGCCGCAGACCCGAAACCTGCTCATCACCTATGTCGGGGAGGAGGGCCGGTTGCATGAAGAGGAGTTCGATCTGCTGGTGCTGGCGGTGGGCTTTGCCCCACCGGCGGGGATGCAGGCCCTGGCCAGGGAACTGGGCATCCCCTTGAACGAGTACGGCTTTGCCCTGACCGACGGCTACCGGCCGGTCCAGGCTGCGCCGGGCCTGTTCGTCGCCGGGGCTTTCCGCGAACCGAAGGACATCCCGGAGACGGTGGCCGAGGCGGCGGGAGCAGCGGCGGAAGTGGCGGCCTTCCTGCAACACTCCGCCCTCCGCATTCCGCATCCCGCCCTCCGCATTCCGCATCCCGCCCTCCGCGACGTATCGGACGAAGAGCCGAAGGTAGGGGTATTTGTCTGTGAGTGCGGGGGCGAACTGGCCCCGATCGGCATCGCCGGGCTGGTCGAGTGGGCCAGGGGGCTGCCCGGGGTCGCGGTGGCCCAGGCAGTGGCCGATGGCTGTTCGGCGGCCGGGCGGGCCGAGATCCAGGCTGTCATCGAGAGGGAGAGGTTGAACCGGGTGGTGGTGGCCGGCTGCTCGCCCCGCCTCTACGCCGATCAGTTCGAGGCGCTGATGCGCGGTGCGGGGCTGGACCCCCGGCTGCTGACGCGGGTCAACCTGCGAGAGCAGGTGGTCTACCCGCATCGCCACAACGGCGCCGACCTGGCGGCCAAGTCCAGATCGCTGGTCGGGATGGCGGTAGCGGGCCTGCGGGCGATGGCCGGGGTGGAGGCACTGGGCCTGGGGACCGGTCAGGAGCTGGTCCGTCGGGCGGTGGTCCTGGGCGGCGGGGCGGCCGGACTGACGGTCGCGCGGACCCTGGCGGCGCTGGACATCCCGGTCGAATTGGTGGAACGGGAGGCCGGGCTGGGTGGCCAGTGGCGCCACATCTGCTATCAACTGCCGGGGGTCGGCGATCCGCAGGCGGCGCTGGCCGAATTGATTGCCCAGGTGGAAGCCGAGCCTCGGATCCGGATCCATCGGGGCGCCGAACTGGTGCGCATGGAGGGGGGGCCAGGCCGGTACCGCTCTATCATCACCCGCAATGGGGAGGAGCACAGGGTGGAGCATGGCGTGCTGGTGGTGGCGACCGGGGGGCAGCCGGCGACGACAGGCGAATATCTGTACGGCCAGGACCCCCGGGTGCTCAGCCAGCGAGAGCTGGAGGAGCAGATCGCCGAAGGCACATTGGGCGCGGTGCGGACGGTGGTCATGATCCAGTGTGTCGGCTCCCGCGAACCGGAACGGCCCTATTGCTCGCGGGTCTGCTGTACGCAGGCGGTCAAGAATGCGCTGAAGCTGAAAGAGGTGCGGCCGGAAACAGAGGTCTATATCCTGTACCGCGAAGTGCGGACCTACGGCTTCCGCGAAGCGGCCTACCAGGCGGCCAGAGAGGCGGGGGTGGTCTTTGTGCGCTACGAACTGCCCGCCAGGCCGCAGGTGCAGGCCGATGGGGAGCGGCTGCGGGTGAGCCTGGTCGAGCCGGTCACCGGCCGGCCGCTGGAGCTGGCGACCGACCTGCTGGTGTTGAGCGTGGGCATCGTCCCCGAAGAGGAGAGCGCCCTGGCGGCAGCATTGGGGGTGAGTCTGAACGGAGATGGCTTCTTTGCCGAAGAGCATCCCAAGATGAAGCCGCTCGATCTGGGCAAGGGGGGGGTGTTTGTGGCCGGCCTGGCTCACAGCCCGCGTTTTCTGGAAGAGACGATTGTCCAGGCCCAGGGGGCGGCCATGCGGGCCGCTGCCTTCCTGGCGCCGGGGGAGGTGCATGACCGGCCGACGGCGGTGTGGGTTAACGATCGCCTGTGCAGCTTCTGTGGCCTGTGTGTGGAGGCCTGTCCCTTTGGAGCGCGGGTGATGAACTATGACACGCGGCTGGCCGAGGTAGACTATGCCCTGTGTCAGGGTTGCGGGGTGTGCGCCATGGTCTGCCCCAACAAAGCCACCCGCCAGAAAGCTTTTGAACCCAGGCAGTTGCTGGCGGCTGTGGATATGGCGGTGCTATAAAAAGGGGAGATGTAACTGCTCAGAGCAGTGTTTTTTCACCACAAAGGCACGAAGACACCAAGGAGCCAAAGAACAATTTCTGGCACTTAGCCATTCTATATCAAGCAACCTTCATGTCTTGGTGTCTTGGTGGTAAAATTGGCTCAGCCTGAGCAGTTACGGGGAGATAAGGAAGAAGGGGAGAGGGTTGTGAGGGGCCTGAATAGTCAACATACAGGTAACCTACCCGCTACCCTCCCACAGGTTAGAAAGTGGCCGGCAACAGGGCGAGCAGCTCATTGTGGCGTACTTCTATGCGGAGAGTGCGCCCAAACCTGTGGGAGGGTAGGCAGCCACACATACAGTAGAGTACGGAGGAAGAATGTCGTCCCGGCTATTCTATGAAGAAGATGGAAATGGCTTCCCGCTGCTGTTTGGGCATAGCTACCTGTGGGATGCAGCCATGTGGGCACCTCAGGTGCAGGCCCTCTCGCCCTCTTATCGTTGTATCGTCCCGGAACTGTGGGGGCATGGCCGTTCGCCCCTTCCTCCGGCTGCTCCCTACCCTGTCGAGAGGCTGGCCGAAGACCATTGGGCCCTGGCCACCGACCTGGGCCTGGAGCGTTTTGCGGTCATCGGCCTTTCGGTCGGCGGGATGTGGGGGGTCCACCTGGCCCTGAACCACCCCGACGCGGTCCAGGCTCTGGTCTTGATGGACACCTTCGTGGGGCCAGAACCGGAAGAGAACCGCCTGCGCTATTTCAAGATGATGGACACGGTGGAGCAGGCGGGGATGATCCCGCCTCCCCTGGCAGACCTGATCGTCCCTCTGTTTTTTTCGCCCGTGACGATGCAACGCAACCCGGCCCTGGTCAACCGTTTCCGGGAGCATCTGACCTCGTTGCCCAGAGCACAGATCCCCGGCATTCTGAGCATAGGTCGGGGCATCTTTAGCCGCGCTTCGGTGCTGGAGCGCCTGGGGGAGATCCAGGCGCCTGTCCTGGTGATCGTCGGAGCCGACGACCGGTCCCGGCCACCTCATGAGGCCCGCCAGATGGCCGGGATGATTCCTGGTGCCCATCTGGAAGTGATTGAGGGGGCGGGACACATCAGCAATCTGGAACAACCGGAGCGGGTGACCGCTTTGCTGCAAGCCTTTTTGCGGGAATCGCTCACCTGAACGATGCACACCTCATGATAGCCGGGTAAGGGAAAAGGGGGGAAGTCGAGATGTTGGTGGTTGAGCGGATGACACCGAATCCGGTGGTGATCGCGGCTGACGCGCCGGTCGAGCAGGCGCTGGCGATCATCGAGGAGCGCAAGGTGCGCCACCTGCCGGTGGTGGATGAAGGGGAGAACCTGGTCGGCGTTGTGTCGGAGAAGGAACTGCTGCGGGCTGCCCCAGACGTCGCCGTCCGACAGGTTATGACCCGTCAGGTCATTACTGTGACCGAATACACGGCTCTGGAAGAGGCGGCCCGCATCATGGCCGATCACAAGATCAGCAGCCTGCCGGTGATGCGCCATGGCCGGCTGGTCGGCATCATCACCGAGACCGATCTGTTCCGCATCTTCCTGGAGCTGCTGGGGGCCAGGGAGCATGGTGTGCGGCTGACCATGCTGGTGCCGGAGGAAAAGGGGATGCTGGCCAACCTGACCGGGGAGATTGCGCGATTGGGCGGCAACATCCTGGCGTTGGGCACCTTCCTGGGGGAGGATCCGACCAACCGCCTGGTCACGGTCAAGGTAGCCGATGTGCCGGCCGGCAAGCTGGTGGCGATCATGGAGGCCCTGGGCATGGAGATCGTAGACGTGCGGGAGGGATAATATGCTGGTCCGTGAGCGGATGTCCACCCAACCGGTGACCATCGTCGCCGACACGCCGATCACCGAGGCGTTGCGGGTGATGCGCCAGCACCATGTGCGACGGCTGCCGGTGTTGGATGCAGAGGGGCAACTGGTCGGCATCGTCTCGGAAAAAGACCTGTTGTATGCTTCCCCTTCGCCGGCCACCTCCCTGAGCATCTACGAGATGCATTACCTGTTGTCCCGGCTGAAGGTGAGCGAAGTGATGACCACGGCGGTCATCACCATTCCGCCCGACACTCCCCTGGAAGAGGCCGCCCGCATTATGGCCGACCACAAGATCGGCGGCTTACCGGTATTGGAAGAGGGCCGGCTGGTCGGGATCATCACCGAGACCGACGTCTTTGAGCTGCTCCTGGAGTTGCTGGGGGCCCGGCTGAAGGGGCTGCGGCTCACCCTGGAGATCCCGGAACGGAAAGGGGAGATGGCCCGCCTCACCACGGCGATTGCCCGGCTGGGGGGCGACATCCTGGCCCTGGGCACTTTCCTGGGGGATGACCCGACAACAGCGGTGGTGACCGTTAAGGTGGCCGATGTGCCGGCCGAGGCGCTGCTGGCCGCCATGCGCGACCTGGGATTGGAAATCCTGGACGTCCGCGAAATCTAAGCAAACGGGGGAAATCATGTCTGAAGAGTTTGAACCGAGGATCATCGCCTTCCTGTGCAACTGGTGCACCTACACCGGAGCAGACCTGGCCGGCACGTCGCGCATCCAATATCCGCCGAATGTGCGCATTATCCGCCTGATGTGCTCCGGTGGGCTGGACCCGGTCTATGTGTCGAAGGCCCTGCTGGAGGGGGCCGACGGGGTGCTCATCGGCGGCTGTCATCCCGGTGATTGCCATTACCAGTCAGGCAACTACAAGGCCCGCCGTCGGGTGGCGATTCTCCGCAGCATTCTGGAACAGATCGGCTTTGATGCCGACCGGGTGTGGCTGCGCTGGATCAGCGCCAGTGAGGGGCAGTACTTTGCCGACACGGTGAGCGAGATGGTGGCAGCCCTGAAAGCCAAGGGGCCCAACCCGTTAAAGGGAGTGGGGGCGATCTGACGATTGACGATTGACGATTGACGATTGACAACTGCTGACTGCTGACTACTGATCGCTGACTACTGACTACTGATCGCTGACTACTGACTACTGACCGCTGACTACTGACAGAGAGGTTGAATCATGATCGAATCTATCGTGGACACCCGGGGCAACCTGTTGCAGGCCATTCAGGGAGTTCTGCGCGGGCTGTTGGAGAAGAGGGTGGTGGAGGCGCTGTTGGTGCCGCTCTTCCAGCCGACCGGCCAGGTGGGGCCGATGCTGGTGAGTGACCCGGCGGCGCTGGATCAGGCCGACCCGCTGACGCCGGTGCTGCCCATCAACGCGGCGCGGGCGGCCTCGCTGCTGACCATCAGCGGCAATCGGAAGCGGGTGGGGTTGGTGCTGCGCCCGTGTGAGATCCGCGCCCTGGTGGAGCTGGTCAAGTTTCAGCAGGTTCGCCTGGACAATGCGCTCATTATCGGGGTGGACTGTCTGGGGACCTACAAAGTGACCGACTGGCAGCGGGTGGGGAGCAAGCAGCAGGTGCTCGATGCGCTGCTGGCGGGGGCGGAGAGCGGTGAGTTGCAACCCTTCGCCGGGATGCAATTCCGGGCGGCCTGTCAGATGTGTGAGCAGCCGGTGCCGGAGGGGGAGCATGTGGCCCTGACGCTGGGGCTGATGGGGGTAGAGCCAGGGAAGCTATACCTCAAAGCCCGGGCCGAGGTGGCGGAGGCGTTGGGGCTGACGGCCGGGGAGCAGCCGGCCGGACGGGCCGAGGCGGTCCGGAAGCTGATTGCGGCCCGGACGGAGGTTCGGGACGCGACCTTTGCCGCTTTCCGCCGGCGGGTGAACTCGATAGACGGGCTGTTGCAAGAGTTTGCGACCTGCATCCGCTGCCATAACTGCATGGTCAACTGCCCAATCTGCTACTGCCGGGAGTGCATCTTTCGCACGCCGACCTTTGAGCACGAGTCCGAGTTGTACTATCAGTGGGCGGAACGGAAGGGGGCGGTGCGGCTGCTGCCGGACACGTTGCTGTTTCATCTGACGCGGCTGAACCACATGGTCAGCAGTTGTGTGGGGTGTGGGCTGTGCAGCGATGCCTGTCCGGTGGAGATTCCGGTGGGGACGGTGTTTCGGGCGGTAGGGCAGAAGGTGCAGGCACTGTTTGACTACCATCCTGGCCGCAGTCTGGAGGAAGCGGCCCCGGTCCAGGAGTTCCGCGAGGAGGAGCTGACGGCCCTGGGCGAACGGCCCCATTAGGAAATCGGGAATCGGGTACCAGGTACCTGATACCTGATACCTGATACCTGATACCTGATCTCTGGAGGAAAGCATGGCCGAACTTGAGATGATCCCGATCTACATCATGGGCAAACGGTACCTGGTGCCCAACACGTTGACCATCATGGGCGCGTTGGAGTATGCCGGCTACAAACTGATCCGGGGGGTGGGCTGCCGGGCGGCTTTCTGCGGGGCCTGCTCCACCGTCTATCGGCTGGAAGGTGACCCCAAGCTGCACATCGGCCTGGCCTGTGGCACTCTGGTCCAGCCGGGCATGTACCTGACCCAGATCCCCTTCTACCCTGCCGAGCGCGCCCAATATCGCCTGGATGAACTCCAACCCACCTTTGCCACCCTGGTACGGCTCTATCCCCAGGTGCTCAAGTGCCTGGGCTGTGGCACCTGTACCAAGAGCTGCCCCCAGGAGTTGAAGGTGAAGGATTATATGGCGGCGGCCATGCGCGGTGACATCGCCCGCGTGGCCGATCTGTCGTTCGACTGCATCATGTGTGGCATGTGCGTCTCCCGCTGTCCGGCTGAAGAACCCCAGCCCAATATCGCCATCCTCTGCCGGCGGCTGTATGGCAAATACCTGGCCCCCCGGGCCGGGCATCTGGCCCGCCGCGTGGCTGAGATCCAGGCCGGCAAATTTGACGCCGAACTGGCGAAGCTGAAAACGATGTCCGAGGCCGAACTGCGGCAGATGTACAACAGCCGCGACATCGAGCCGGAGTAAAAATGCCCCGCCGACATGAGGACTGGCTGGCCCAGGCAAGGCGCGATCTGAAGGCGGCTCGTGACAGCTTTGCCGCTGGCAATTACGAATGGACCGCTTTTCAGACCCAGCAAAGCGCTGAAAAGGCGTTAAAAGCTTTGTTGGAGTATCATCACCTGGCAATGGCCGGACATGCACTGGTTTATCTTCTGCGCCAGGTTGAGCAGTTTGTCCCGGTGCCGGCCGACCTGTATCCCCTGGCCAGAGAATTGGACCGGCACTATACCCAGCCGCGCTATCCCAACGGTTTTGCTGCCGGATACCCGGCTGAATATTACGATGAGATCATCGCCCGGCGATGTGTGGAGTATGCAGAACAGTTCATCCGATTCGTGGAAAACAACCTGTCGTAACTATCCCCATTGGGATTCGGTCGAGCGCTTCGTGCGGGATGTTCAGGCCCTGCGGCCGGCATTGGTGGTGCTGTTTGGCTCGGTGGCCCGGGGCGAATTCACTCAATCCAGTGACGCAGATGTGCTCACCCTGTTCTACGGACCGGTGGACTGGGGAGAGGTGTATGCCTGCAGCGATGGATGGGTTCAGCCTGTTGTCAAAACGGTGCAAGAGATACAAGAACAACTTGGCCAGGGCAACCCCTTTTTCTGCGAACTGTTCGAGGATGGCATTGTGTTGTACGATGGCGACGGTGTTCAGCAGCAGATAGAGCGCCTGGTCGCGGAAACCAAAGCTCGTTTCGATCTGATCCGAACGAGACAGGGCTGGTACTGGAAAGATGGAGGAAATAGATGAAACTTGAAGGATACACGCCCAGTATGCGCGAGTCGCTGGACCGGGTGGTGGCCAGCCGGCCCGCCCGCCTGCACGTGGACTATCCCATGCTCTCGCCGGCGGAAAAGCAAGAGATCCTGCGCAAATTCCACCCCGACTATATCCCGGAGGGGATGCGTGAGCTACGGGTCGGTCCCAACAAGGGAGGACGCACGCCTCACGAACTGGCCGACCTGCTGGAAGGACACAGCCGGCTGCGCCATCTCCGCCTGGACCTGGAGCAGGTGGATTTTGACACCGACGTGCTGATCATTGGGGGTGGGGGTGCGGGGTCGGCGGCGGCGCTGTTGGCCCGTGAGTATGGGGCCCGGGTGCTGATGATCACCAAACTGCGCCACGGTGATGCCAACACGATGATGGCTCAAGGCGGCATCCAGGCCGCCGACAAAGAGAACGACTCGCCGGCGCAGCATTACCTGGATGTGATCGGCGGCGGCCATTTTACCAATGACCCCGATCTGGTCGAAGCTCTGGTGCGCGACGCGCCGGAGGTCATCCTCTGGCTGGAAAGCCTGGGCTGCATGTTCGACAAGCAGCCTGATGGGACGCTGATCACCATCCACGGCGGCGGCACCAGCCGCAAGCGGATGCACTCCGCCCGCGACTATTCCGGGGCCGAGATCATGCGCACCCTGCGCGATGAGGTCCGCTCCTATCCCGACCAGATCACCGTCGTTGAATTTGCCCCGGCCATCGAGCTGTTGATGGATGATCGCGGCCAGGTGGCGGGGGCCGTGCTGCTCAACCTGGAGACCGGGGAACACCTGATCGTCCGCGCCCGGCAGACGATCATCGCCACCGGCGGCAGCGGCCGGCTGCACTATATGGGCTATGCCTGCACCAACCACTATGGCGCGACCGGCGACGGCCTGGTGATGGCTTACCGGGTTGGGGCGCGGCTGGCGTTCATAGACACGATGCAGTACCACCCCACCGGTGCCGCCTTCCCGGAGCAGATCGTCGGCCTGCTGGTCACAGAGAAGGTACGCGGCCTGGGCGCTCAGGTGCTGAATGTCCACGGCGAGCAGTTTGTCTTTCCGCGCGAGACCCGCGACGTGGAGGCCAGCGCCATCATCCGCGAGGTGAAGGAGCGAGGCAACGGCGTCAAGACGCCATCCGGCTTCGAGGGGGTGTGGCTCGATTCGCCGATGATTGATATTCTGCACGGCCCCGGCACGGTGGAACGGGAGCTGCCGGCCATGGTCCGCCAGTTCCGCCGCTTTGGCGTGGACATTGTCAAAGACCCGATGCTGGTCTACCCCACCTTGCACTACCAGAACGGCGGCATTGCCATCCGGCCAGACTGTACCACCGACATCCCTGGCCTGCTGGTGGCCGGCGAGGCATCGGGAGGGGTGCATGGCCGCAACCGGTTGATGGGCAACTCGTTGCTGGATGTGTGTGTCTTTGGGCGGCGGGCGGGGCGCACCGCCGGGGAGCGGTTCCGCCAGGTCCATCTGGGCCGGCTGACCTTGGCCCACGTGGACGCCTGGGAGAAGCAACTGGCCGAGGCCGGCATCGAGACCGAGGTCGAGTCGCCGCTGCTCTTGCCAGACTATACGCGGCACGGCCGTTAAGGTGCAGGCTCCCGCCGGCGGCCCCAGCCGGCGGGAGCGTTTTGTACTGGCCTGTTATACCCGGTTTGACGTTACACATGCATAGGTGTATAATGACTCAGCCAGGTATGAGATGTCCATGCTCGCGGCGGGTGGCACACCCGCCGCCGGGCGCGGGTCACAGACCTGTGTTATCAACCAACATCTTGATAGACATTCCTTACCCTACTCAATGGGCACAATAGCAAAACAGCGCTGAATCTCATAGGGCGATAGGTCGCCAGGGGGCTCGACCGACCGGGGGAACGGCATAGGCGGGCGCTTCAAGCGCGGCACGGCGGCGAAGCCGCAGGCAGCACAGCTCTTGCCCAAATACCGACTGGCGGGGGGCTGATAACCCAAGGACGAATGGTCGCGATAGAAGTTGTAGTAGGTGATGAATTCATCCAGGACGGCCTGGATCTCCTCGATGCTGGTGAAGCCACCGAGACCGCGATCGGCTCGTTCCAGGAGCAGGCATTCGACCATCAGGGTGCGGATGAAGGCTTCGGCCTTGCCGTTGCACTGGGGGTAGTAGGCGGAGGTGGTCAGCAGGAGGGTGGGAGCGATGGCTTGTTCAAAGCGGCTGAGGGGCTGGCCACAACGCGGTTGCCCCCAGTCGCGATGGCCGATGAAGAGGGTGTCGTTGTCGGTCAGGATCTGTCTGGGGCGGCCATAGCGCCGGAAGCACTCCAGCAGAACCCCGATCACCCACTCGCTATCCGGGCGTCCGAGACGGACGCGGACCGCCAGACCATAGCGCGTGGCATCCTCGACCACCAGCAGGATGCTCACTGCGACGCCTGGGATCAGCAGGGTGGTGGTCTTGTAATCAACGTGCCACAAGCTATTGCGGCTCGTGCGCTGGTAGCGTCGGTAGGCGATGCCATCACACTTGCCCCGCGGATGGTTGACCCGGCGGGGCAGATGATGGCGACGGATGATGCGCCACACCGTCGTATGCGAGACCTTGACCTGCCCCTGGCTCTGCTTATCCAGGTTGCGGGCAATGCGCTGCGCCCCCCACCCGGTCAGCAGGCGAATGGCGACGATCAAACCGATAACCTCCATCGTCAAGTGCCGGCAGGGATGCTGCGGTGCCCGCGAGCGGGGCATCAACGCTTCCAGCCCCTGCGTGCGCCACAGGCGGTCATAATGGCGCACCAGACTGTGCGAACAGGAGTAGCGCTTCGCTACCTCTTCGGCCGCTTCTTTCTCCTTCATCCATGTCTTCCGCTGGCGGTAGGCCTCCACCATCCGCTTGCGGCGAAGCAACTCGCGACGCCGCTCCCGACGCGAGCGCAGTTCAGCCTGCTGCTTCTGCTCCAAATCGGCCGCTCGCCGTCGCCCCAATGCCTGGCGAATCTTACCCATTTTCGCCATATCACCCTCCTTGGGAACAAATTGGGAATATATTACCATAGAAGGAGCATGAGTGAAAGGCGGAATATCAATATGTATGTTGATAACACAGGTCACAGACCCCGCGCGAGCACATATTATACGAGGGAGGTAAGGCATGAGCACTCTATACCGATCTCAGATTCTGTTGGAACAGGATCAATACGATGCGCTAAAGCGAATTGCCCATGAGGATGGCCGAAGCCTCTCCGAGATCATGCGCGAGATCGTGCGCCAGTATCTCGCCGGGCAAGAAAAGGAGGCTCGAACGAAACAGGAGTTGCAGGCCCTTGAGAATCTGGCCCGCATCCGAACGCAGATTCGGGAACGGTGTGGTGTCTACCCGGGCAATTTGCTGACGGAGGCCCGGGCAGAGTGGGAACAAGACGTAGAGCGGGTGTGGCGAGGTGAGGGGTGAACATTGTTGTAGACGCTAACCTGGTTGCCGCTTTGGCCTTGCCCTTGCCCTATTCCGAGTGGGTCGCTGAAAAGATGGTGGCCTGGAAGCGCGCCGGGATCGAGCTACACGCCCCTTCGCTTCTTGAATATGAGCTCGCTTCGATTCTGCGCAAAGCTGTCGTGGCTGGTTTGATGACAACCGACGCCGCAGTAGAAGCAATGCGCGGATTTGAGGCCTTGAACATCAATATCTCGCCCCCAACGATTGCCCTCCACACGAAAGCGTTGCACTGGGCAGAGCGGCTGGGACAGTCCAAGACATACGACGCGCACTATCTGGCGCTGGCTGAAAAGCTTGAGGTCGAACTGTGGACGGCTGACCGGCGGCTGGTCCAATGCGCGCGGCAGGCGGGTGTGAACTGGGTTCGTGGCATTGGGGACCCCACGGGCGTATGAGCCAGCGGTTCGCCGGTTACACCATGTCGGTCTATCGCTCCCCTGTCATCCGTACCGCCTTCACAACTGTCATATAGCGCCGCACCCGCTCCACATCCACCGGGTTTTCGGCGATTCCATCCACTTTCAGGCTGCTGCCGACGATCGCCCCATCGGCATACTGCAAAAATTCAGCAATGTTCTCCGCCGTGGTGCCGCTGCCCATCAGGACCGGCCGCGTCGCGGCTGCTTTGGCCCGGCGCACCTTGTCCAACGGCGGGGCGTCGCCTGTCATCCGCCCGGAGACGATGAAGGCATCGGCCCGGTAGAACTCGGTCCATTCGATGTGCGTTTCCAGGTCCAGCCCCGGAAAGGGCAGGGAATGCTTTTTATCCACATCGGCAAAGAGCCGGATCTGCTCTGCACCCAGTTCCTTACGGCGGCGCAGCAGGTCGGCCGCGCAGCCCCGGTCCAGGTCGCCGGTATCCCACAGCCGGGCGCCGGTCAGAATGCAGATGCGGATAAAGTCCAGTTCGGCGGCCACGGCGATGGCCAGTTCAGCCGGCCAGCCGTTGTGGATGACATTGACCCCTACCGGCCGGTCGGTCATCTCCCGGATCGCCCGCGCCGCTACCGCCTGGGCCGTTACCGCTTCCAGGGGCACATCGGTGCCGACGTAATAGGGCAGGTCCCACATATTCTCCACGATCAGGCCATCCACGCCCCCTTCCAGCAACGCCTCGGCGTCGCGGCGGGCATGATCGAGGATGGTGCCCATGCCATAACCGGTATAGCCGGGCGCGCCCGGCAGTGGCCAGAGATGGACCATGCCGATGATCGGCTTTTCCACGCCAAACATCTCGGCCAGAGAATTCAGTCGGATATCGTCCAGCCGCTCTTTCCAGCTTACTTTCACCATGGTTTATCTCCCTCTTCTGGCGCGGTGGCCAGGGTTGTCACAAAGTCAATGGCCTGCTGCATGGCCTCCCTATAGGGGCCATAATCTGGTTTGTGCCGATCTCTGACCAGCAGGGCCAGCACCTCATCGGTTTTGAGGGCGGCGGCTCCTGCTCCAACATGGGCCGCTGTCATCGCTCCCAGGGCGTTGGCCAGTATGCCGGTGCCGGGCCACTCCAGCCCCCCCAGAAATCCGGCGATCACGCCGGCGGCGAAACTGTCACCCGCGCCGGTGCTATCCCGCACTTCCACCGCAAAGCCGGGCACGCAGTACAGCCGCTCGCCGGTGGCGATCAACGATCCTTCCCGCCCCAACTTCAGGGCCACGGTTTGCACCCCTGCTGCCAGCAGGGCCCGGGCGCACTCTGCCGGTTCCCACAGGCCGGTCAACTGCCTGGCTTCGGCCAGGTTGGGCAGCAGGATGTTGACCGCCGGCAGCAGGGCGCGCATCTCGTCGAGGGCTGCCTGGGGGACGCTCATGCCTGGATCCAGGGTGACCGTCAGGCCGTGACGGCAGGCCATCTCCAGAGCCAGCAGGGCGGCGCTGCGTTGTGGGTCGGACAGCAAGGCATAGCCCGAAAGATGGAACAGTCTGGCCGTCCGAAAGCTCTCCTGGCGGATCTGGGCCGGGTCGGTCAGGGCGTTGGCTCCCCGATGGCCCAGGATCGTCCGCTCGCCGTCGGGGGTGACGATGACATACATCAGGCCGGTCATGACCGCCGGATCGCGTTGCAGGTCGGTGGAGAGGACGCCGGCCTTGCTGAGGCTGTGAAGGGCACGCTGGGCCAGCCAGTCGGGGCCGAGACGGGCGATCAGACTGACTTTGAACCCCAGGCGGGCCAGCACCATGGCCGTGTTGGCCGCCGAACCGCCGCAGTGGATTTCGGTCGAGTGGGCCAGCGCATCCCCCCCTTTGGCCGGGTAGCAGGGGAAATGGGCGATGATGTCCATATTCACATCGCCGAGTGCGATCACCTGTGGCATAAACCTATTTTATCACATCCCGGCCAGAATTTCCACTTTTGAGCAGCAACCGTATGTTCCCAACGCCATGCGGGTGTTCGAAGCAGAAGAACCGGGCACCCCACCTGCCCTGCTCCCGCCCGGTCTGTGACCTGGCGGCCCCCCCCACTGGCGGGGGTCACAGACCCCCGCCGAGCAATGGGGTGCCCCACGCCCATGTTCTGCTTCGAACACCCCATGCGCTCACCCGTTTGTCACAGGCTGGCAGTTGGTGTATAATGGGGCTGATGGCAGTACCTGCCTGGGGGGGATTGTCGGCCAGCAGCCTGTCGGCGGGGCAATCTGGAGTCGAGGTTTCAGACGTGTCAGCGATGGCGTTGCAGGAAGTGGTGTCAGGTCTGGTCAATGTCTCTGATACTCATATATTGCCTCAGTTGCCCGATGGCATGTACGATGCCATTATGACCTCTCCACCTTATTGCAACCGTTACGACTACACGCGCACGTATGCGTTGGAACTTGCCCTGCTGGGCGTTGATGAGCAAGGGCTACTGAGGCTTCGCCAGGAGATGCTCAGTTGCACCGTGGAAAATCGCGCCAAAGATTTACTGAGCATCAACCCGCAATGGACAACGGCGCTGGCTGCCGCCGATGAGCAGGAACTGTTACAGGCCATTCTGAAATATCTGGAAGAGCAGAGAGCGAAAGGTGCCCTGAACAATCGTGGCATCCCCAGAATGGTCAGGGGCTATTTTTATGAGATGGCCTGTGTGATTGCGGAGTGTGTGCGCGTGCTGAAACCAAATGCACGATTGTTCATGGTCAATGACAATGTGCGATATGCCGGCGCAAGCATTTCAGTGGATATGATCCTGTCCGATATTGCCGAAAAGTTGGGGTTTTATGCAGAAACCATCCTTGTCTTGCCAAATGGCAAGGGCAATAGCAGCCAGCAGATGGGTGAGCATGGGCGCGAGACACTGCGCAAATGCGTTTACATCTGGAGAAAATTATGATCTCCTCGCGCCCTTGCCAAAATCATCTTCGCTCCAGCGATGACCTTGTCACGACTTATGAAGCCACGCGTGCAGGCTTTGTTGCACTTGCGCTTGAAAAGAACCGTCGCGTTACGCCTTACGTGGCCGAAGCAAGAGCATTACAAGAAGCGGCATCAAGGGCCAGAACCCCTGCTGATTTGCTAAATATCAAAGGCATAGAATGGGGCCTTCTCACAGCGGCAGGATTGTCCGATAAATCTCTTGTTCATTTGTTGCCAGAAGATAAAGCGGAAGCCATCAACGGTCTGATCAAGAATTTCCTTGAACCGGCAGGAGAAAAGTTTGTTGAAGAACTGGTGTTCAGGTTTTTGCTGACGCGCGGCGATGCGCCTGGTGGCTCGATGCGCAACATCGGCGGCGTTCTGGCGCAGAGAAAGCTTTCCCGTGCTCTCATTTCGACGCTGACGATTGCCGGCATACGTTACAGATGGCAACACACCAAGACCAGACAGTGGGCTGATATGACCGATGATGACTCAGAGATCGAGTTCTCTCTGCGTGGATTGAGTTGGGAAAGCGAAGGTAAGCCACGCACCCTGATTCACAACGTGACCGTGCCTTTGGTCAAGAGCAATGTGGATATGTGCCTGTTCGACCTCGGCCCCGACGAATTGCAAGCCACGGGGTGTAAATTGGTTGAGTCGTACATTGCCCTGGGTGAACTCAAGGGTGGAATAGACCCCGCCGGTGCAGATGAGCATTGGAAAACTGCACGGACGGCACTCGACCGTATCCGTAACGCATTTGCTCACACGGGATATTCTCCGTACATGTTCTTTATCGGTGCGGCAATTGAGAAGAGAATGGCGACCGAGATATGGGATCAATTGGAAAGAGGGTTGCTCACCAACGCTGCTAATCTTAACGACCCCAACCAAATCGCATCAGTTTCTCGGTGGTTGTGCACGCTGTGAATCCAGAGATTGAACCCAACTGCTGGTAGCCGGTCATCAGAGGGGAGAGCAAGAGAGGGTGTTGTCCATCGGTCAGGTATTGGAAGGCCGCTATCGCATCGTCTCCGAGGGAGCCAGACGGGAGATCGGGGCGGAATACAAAGCCTATGACATGCAGCACGACCGACTGGTCGTCCTCCTGCTGCTGGAACGCCGCTTTGAAGATGGGGCGAGGGGGATCGAGCGGCTGATGCAGGCTGCCCAGCAGGTGGCCGATCTGGCGTTGCCGGCGCTCATCCCCTTTGAATACGCCGGCCTGGTGGATGGGCAACCCTATCTGGTGCGGGCACCGGTGGAGGGCCAGACCCTGGCCGGGTTGCTGGCGCGGACCGGTCCCCTGCCGATCGAGGCTGCCGTCCGGATCGCCATCCACCTGTGCGAACTGTTGGCTCCGGCACATCGGGCCGGGCTGGTCCACGGTGGGCTGTCCCCTCAGTGCGTCTATATCACCGATGAGGGGCAGCTCACCATCACCGACGCCGGATTGTTGGCGGCGCTGCGGCCCGATCCTGCGCCGCCGGGTCAGCCGTGGGGCCGCTTTCCCTACCTCTCACCGGAGCAGGCCGCCGGCGAGGAGGTTCATCCCGCCTCAGATGTGTATGTCATCGGCTCGCTGCTGTATGAGCTACTGACCGGCCGACCGCCCTTCTGGGGCAGCAGTGAAACGGTCCTGACTGTGCAACACCTGCGCCAGGAGCCGCCCGCACTCCAGGTCCTGCGGCCCGATGTTCCGCTGCCCCTGGCGCAGATCGTCCACAAGGCGCTGGCCAAAGAGCCGGCTGCCCGCTATCGGCATGCCGGCCAGTTGGCGCATATCCTGCGGGCGCAACTTGCTCCCTGGCTTGCGGAGCCGGCCCTCCCGGTCCAGGTCCCGGCCAGACCTGCCCCGCCGATCCCGCCGCCGACCCCCTACCCTTCCGCCGGGGGGTACGGCCCGGACGCGGAGGCCGGGTATTGGGCTGAGGAGCCGGAAGGGGTGGACTGGCTGATGATCGCCCTGATCATCGCCGCCCTGGTCGCCGTGCTGGGCCTGATCCCGCTGTGGCGTGCGGTCTATCGCCGTTACAGCGTCCCTCAACCGCCACCGGCTGCAGCTCTCTATTGCCTGCCGGTCGGCGACATCGGGGCGATCCTGGCCACGAAAGGCGCGAAATTGTACAGAAAATTCATGAAAAGAGCGAAATTTGTCACGAAAGACGCACAGGGTACAAGGCATGACCCGTGTGTCGTCCGTGGTTTGGCAGGTGGAGGCAGAAGGTGAATGTGAACTGGCGAGGAGCAATCCTCTATCTTTTGATCCTGATCGCGGCCGGTGCCCTGATCTTTGGCCTTTTCCCAACACGGCAGCATCTGACCGAGATTCCGATCTCCCAATTGGTGGCCGACGTGGATGATGGATTGGTGAAATCCATCAAGGTCAAAGACAGCGACCTGGAGATCGTCTACGAGGATGGCAAAAGGGCTGCGTCGCGCAAAGAGGCCGGGGTGGACCTGACCAAGACCCTCCTTGGCCTGGGAGTGAACCCGGTGGCCCTGGATGAGGTGGATATCCAGATCGAGCCGGCCAGCCCGCTGGGAGAGTGGCTGACCATTCTGGGCAGTTTTGCCCCTTTTATCATTTTGGCCGTGCTGTTCATCTTCCTCATGCGTCAGGCGCAGGGGACGAACAACCAGGCGCTGGCCTTTGGCAAGAGCCGGGCGCGGATGTTCAGCGGCGAAAAGCCGACCGTGACCTTTGACGATGTGGCCGGCGTGGATGAGGCCAAGCAGGAACTGGCCGAGGTGGTGGAATTCCTCAAGGAACCACAAAAATT
>Ga0209101_1000586_pt1 | contig 29646 bp, 25 predicted proteins | sample ConPoolayeCmetaG_FD_185481 | JGI IMG/M metagenome (GOLD analysis project Ga0209101, IMG submission 185481) | Hot spring microbial mat communities from California, USA to study Microbial Dark Matter (Phase II) - Cone Pool mat layer C metaG... ...
CACTCTCAAGGCCACCGCAGGGCCAGTCAAATTGGGCGACACGAAAGAAGGGACATTTGGGGTTCGCGTGGCGGAAACGATGCGGGTCGACGCCAAATTGGGCGGACGGATCGTCAACAGCGAAGGCAAGATCAATCAGGATGCCTGGGGCCGACAGGCGGCTTGGGTCGACTACCACGGTCCCGTTGGCGGCCAGGTCGTCGGAATCGCCATCATGAATCATCCCACCAGCTTTCGTTTTCCAACGCACTGGCACGTGAGGACGTACGGTCTGTTCGCAGCCAATCCGTTTGGAATCCACGAGTTTCCCGGCGGCGAAAACAAGGATGGCGGCTACGTCATCGAAGCGGGCAAATCCATCACGTTGCGGTACCGGGTGTGGATTCACCTCGGCGACGAGAAGGAAGGTCGCGTGGCGTCCGCCTTTGAGGCCTATTCCAAGCGTCAATAACCGGCGGCGTCGGCCCTGTTTCAACGCTTCTTGAGCCTATCTTCGGCAAAGGCTCTCGCCCATTTTGCCGATAGCTTCTTTTGTCGGCCCTTGGTTAAAGTTATCTAGATTACGCAGAGGCCCCATCATTCCCAATTCTCTGCGAAGATCATGGAGATATCTGCCCTTATGTTGGCACAGTTTCAACAGATCAACAACCTGGATGAACTGCGCGAATATGTGAACGAAACAATCTGTGAGCACTATGAGTTGCAAATGGATGCTTTCCACTTGACGGAGCATGTGCTCCGACGTGGAGGCAAGCCGTGCGGGATTTACTTTTGCCTTCACGGCCCCCGAGCCGTGAAGTTCACGGCGATTTGGGAAATCGATCGAAATCAGGTGCTATTCTACGGATCAAGTGGCGAGCGGTTTTTGAAGACCCAGCTTACCGGAGCGCTCGCTTTAGAGAAGACGGCGGCCTAAAGCCCCCTCGATCCGAGTAGTCAGCGTTGCTGAGCCAGGTAGCCCGGCATGGATTGTAGTTCTGTCAGGAAGCGGCGTTGAATTTGGGCCGCTAAATTCGATGCCCTGCCATTATCCCAGTTCGAATGTTTAACTGACCCTGAAGATTCATTATTCAGCCGGGGTTATATCCGGCCATAAGTGGAGGTTCAGACTATGTTGGTTTTATCCCGGCGTGAAAACGAACGACTTCGCTTGGGGGATTCGATTGTCGTTACGGTAGTTCGTGTTTCGGGCGACCGGGTTCGCCTGGGCATTGACGCACCCTCCGATTTAGTGGTATTGCGAGACGAACTCGAACCACAACCCCGGCCCGATACCCCAACGCAGCGCCGGCTCGGCTAAAAGGGATGTCCAAGACGGACCATTCGCCAAGCCGGCGCAGACCGCAAGCCAAGGATGCCTCGTGAAGACGCCGCTCAGAGAGTCTTAGTGCGGCTTGGGGTGGCTGGCGGAAGGCGAGCGTTAATCGCGGGGGCGCACCGCGCCGGTCAGACCGCTGTAGTCACGGCGGTCGTCCGGGTGCCAGAGTGGCAAGCCTTTACGGATGCGCTCGGCCAGCACGTCGATCTTTGCGCGAGAACCCGCGGGTGCATCCGTGGCAACGAACTCCTCAGTGATCGCGGGCACGAAATCCTCATCGTGCCCGCATTCCAGAATTGCTTCGAAAACGTTCCTCATGGCAGTAACTCCTGTCAATGGTTGAAACTTGGTCTAAACCAAAAAAGGGCACGAGGCCCTACATTTCAAATCGGACTAATGAACCCCCGACGCGGAATGCAAACACTCAGCCGGGGACACCAAACAAACAAAGTGCCCTTGCCCCCCGAGCACATGTTCAGGCGGGACAAAATCCCAACGCGGAACAAATCATTATTTCCGCGGTCTCCCCGCCTGTCAAGGGGGAAACGAAAGTCCGCTCATACCGAATACATATTGTGGATTAAATGTAATAACCCGAAAGGGCTATACACTTTTTGCGCCACTCCGGGCGGCCAGCCACAACGAGGCCAAATCGTCGAGCCAACATTCAATCAGGATTGCCGGATAGACGTTTCGGTCAACTTGTCCGGCCGCGTCGAGACACCGCTCGATGCATTGAACGAGGGTTTTCGCTTTGTGCGGGAAGTCTCGATGCGGCCTGTCTTTCATCGAATCGGATCGGATTGCTTCCAGGGCGTCTTCCTGAGGGGAAATTGAGGAGGCGCTTCTCAGCAGGCACTGGTAGTACTCTGTGGCCGCACCAATGGCCTGACGCAATCTTTCACGCCGCGCGGCCCCGTCGCGGCCCGATTGTTCCGCAAAACGGAGGATCTCGGCCGAAAGTCCAACGCAGTCGATTTGAGGCTGGGCGAGTGCTTTCCAAACGGTGTGTCGAAGCTCCCGGAGGTTGGGATCGGCCAGCTCAGTGGCCCGACGGACGCTTCCCTCGCTTAACTGGGCAAGACGCTGGGCATCTTCCGGCCGCTCAACCAAACCGTTGTCCAGCAAAATCTTGCTGACGATGCTTGAGTCCAAGGGTCGGAAGCGGATGATTTGGCAGCGGGAGCGGATGGTGGGCAATTGTTTTGCTGGACTGGTGCCGATGAGGATGAGCACCGAACGAGGGGGTGGTTCTTCCAAAGTCTTCAGCAGACTGTTTGCTCCCTCCGCATTCAGATGGTCCGCGTCGTCGATAATCGCCACCTTGCGTCCGCCCATGAAGGGCTTCATCGCTAGGCGATGGCAAAGGCCCTCTCTTCCGCGTGTTTCCCTTTCCCCCACAAGCAGCTCTACGGGCAGATATGCTTTATCCTCGGGTTTGCACACGTAGTCGAGATCGGGATGAGTCAGGGCGCGGACTTGGACGCAGGTCGGACATGTACCGCAAGGGTCCATGAGCGACTCATGCCGCACGGAACACAAGAGTGCCTGTGCCAGTCCAAGTGCGAAACGTCGCTTGCCTATCCCCTCGGGCCCGACGAAGAGAAAGCTGCTCCCGAGGCGACCGCGCTGAACGGCCTGGCGGAACTGCGCCACCACGTCATCGTGCCCCAAAATGCCATTCCAAGCCATTGGACCTGAACGAGGATAGCCAAAAACGTGGCGGACACATGGTTGAAACTTCCGTCCACTGTATTGTGAAACGGGCTTGGATGTCAAACCTTCGTGGTTGACTTTCGGAGCGTTTCCATTTGGGGGCGGTTGGCTCATTGGGAGGCTAAAGTCGGTTGGCCGGACATTGTAACGTCGGCGACTGCCGGGGCGTTATTTTTCAAGGGGGGATCCCGCGTCTAGAGCGTCTGCGGGGACAAACACTGCGTTTTCTCAAGCGCAACGCCTGTTTAGGGTCCGCGTGGCAGACGAAACGTCCAGAGGGTGCAAACTTGACACGGGCGCGAAGGCCTTGTTAGTGTATAGGTGGGTTGTCTCAAAGCCTTTCGACAACAGAGGTTGTGCTTTCGATGTTGAATAGCAACTCGGTTGGTTTCGGCGTCCGTGTCCGTAGGTTGGCAGTTTTGCTGGCGGCAATCTTGATTTCAGCCGCTACCTTGGCGGAGGCAGCCCAGCCGGCAGCCCAAGAGGCAAAGCCCGCGGCGGCCCCAAAGGCGGCCGAGACGAAGGCGTCGGTCCAGGCGGGCAAATCGGCTGCACCCTCACCCGGTCCGGCCAAGCCCGCGGCGGCCAAACCTGCTCCAGCTCCCTCCACGCCCGCACCGCCAGCACAAGAGAAACCAAAACCGTCAGCAAAACCGGCGGCAACAGCAAAACCGCCAGATGCCGAGCCGGCTGAGGCGGCGCCCGCCCCCGTCACCAGCTTCAAGCAGGAAATGAGCAAGGAGGAATACCAGAAGGCGGTGGAGAAGTTTCGCCGGGAGAAGTCGAACGTGCAGAAGATGCTGCGGGCACAGGTGTTCGCGGCGGGGCAGGAGGCGTCGTTCGACGCCTACTATAATGAATTCGCGTTCCCGCGATGGACGGTCCCGGAAAACTACCCCGCTTTGACCGAGTTTCGCCGTGAATTGCGGAGCGAGTTTTTGGCGGCCAAGAGCGGGCCGCCTTATGACCGATTGCTTGGATTGGCGTTTGATTACTTGACCCGGCTTGCGGGACCCGAGTATCACCCTGCCGTTCGCTACAACGCGATGATGGCGATTGGCGAGTTGAACGTGCAGGAGCTTCAGCCTGGATCGCGGGAACGACTCCAGCCTTATCCTCCAGCCCTCAAGGCGATCCTTGACGCGATCAAGAGCACCGATTCCGACGCGGCGCGGGTGGCTGCCCTGCTGGGGCTCCAACGACACGCGAGCCTGGGGATTACGGACGCGCAGGTTCGGGACGGCCAAATCATCCCGATGCTGCTGGACCTGGCGAAATCACCGCCTCCCGCCGGCCGATCGGCCGATGGTCACGCCTGGCTGCGAACCATGGCGATTAACATTTTAGCGACGTTGCACGCCGTCGGTCCAAATGGTCGCCCCGTCACGCCAAACGCCGAGCTAGTCAAGACTTTGGTGGGGATCGTGGCGGACAAGGATGCGCCTCCGACCACCCGATCCGCCGCGGCCCGCGCCTTGGGAACCTTCGACTACAAAGGTTTCAACGCCCTAACGCCCACTCAGATTGCCGCGCCGATTGGCCAGATGGCGGTAGACTTTTGTTCCGCGGAACTAGCAAAGACCAGGGGTGCCACAGCCAAGACGTCGGTCAAGGGCAGCGGCCGCATGGGTTCCATGAGGCCAGGGTACCCGATGGGTGAAAGCGACATGTCCATGCCGGGAATGATGCCGATGGGTGGACCTATGTACGGTCCAGCGGGCGCCCAGAAAGAGGTCAGCGACGAAGAGGCCGATCGTCTCGCCCGCTTGCGGCGGAGCTTGAAGTACTATCTCGACGGGGCGCGGCAAGGGTTGAATGGTCCCAATGATTTGCAAAACGGAGGCCTTCGCCTTTACGCGGCAAAGTTCGAACCCGATCTCAAGAAACTCTCCGGTTTCCAAGATCCCGAGTGGACATTCGTCAACGGAGTTTTCGCCGCGGTGCAGGAGGTGATCAAGGCCCTGGATGGTGACGAGGAGGAGTACACCGCCGTGGCCAAGAAAGTGGTGGCCGCGCGGACGAAACTGCGAGACTTGGTGGGTCCGGCGATGTCCGAAAAGGCCCCCGCCGCGAGCACGCCGCCGGCGCCAGCAAAAAAATGACGGTCGGTTCAGCAAGGATGCCCCTCTCGCCGACTTCCTCCCCATCCCCTGACGCCCTCTCCATTCGCCGCGTGGGCATTGTCGGCGCGGGCATGATGGGCACGGCGATCGCGGCGGCCAATCTGCGTCACGGTTTGGCGGTCGTCCTGAGCGACGCCGACCAGCGTGCGTTGGCCTCGGCCACTGTCCGCGTTTCCCGAGAATTGGCCGACCTTGGCCACACTGATGATGAAATCCGCCAAAGGGTCGGGCAGTTGTTGTCGGTGGGGGCCGATCGGGATCAGCTTGGCCGATGCGATCTGGTCTTGGAGTCGATCGTCGAGTCGCCGGCGGCCAAGCAAGACCTCTTTTTCCGGCTTGAGCCGTGCCTAGACCCGGGCGTTTTGCTGGCATCGAACACTTCCACGATTCCCATCGCAAAACTGGCCGAAAGGCTTCAGCAACCTGGCCGGTTTCTAGGCATTCATTTTTTTCATCCGGTCGGACGCCGGCCTCTGGTCGAGATCGTGGGTGGGCCTCGCACCGACTCAAGAGCGCTGACCGCCGCCGCGGCGTATGCGAAGGCGATCGGCAAGGCGCCGATCGTGGTCGCCGACGGGCCGGGATTCCTTGTCAATCGTTTGCTGGGCCCCTATCTGGCCGAGGCCCTGGAACTGTTGCGGGAAGGGGTTTCGGTGCGGGATTTGGAACAGACGGCGGCGGAGTTCGGGATGGCCATGGGGCCGCTCCGCCTGGTGGATGAGATCGGGATCGACACGGCGCTTTTCGGCGGGCGCGTGCTCTGGGAGGCATTTCCCGATCGCATCACGCCCTCGCCGCTTTTGGTGGCCATGTACAAGGCTGGCAAACTGGGCCGGAAGACCCAATCGGGATTTTTCACGTATGCCGGGAACCGCGATTCCCAGTCGCCGCTCGAGCCCGACCCCGACTTTTTGAAGCTGATCGCCGCGTGGTCTTATCCTACGGGTTCGACGCCGCGGGTCGATCTTATGGCTCGGCTGCTTCTCCCCATGGTGTCGGAGGCCGCCCGAATCCTCGAGGAAGGCCGCGTCGAGGGACCGGAGTCCATCGATCTGGCAGTGAATCTTGGGCTTGGTTTTCCCGCGGCCCAAGGCGGATTGCTCCGTTGGGCCGACTCGTTGGGACCGCGGCGCGTCGTGAGGATGTTGGAATCGCTCGCCGACCGCGGCCCACGCTTTCAACCGCCGCCGCTGTTGGTCGCGATGGCCAACGAGGACCGCCGCTTCCACGGCCCGGTGGTTTGAGCCTCGAAGATGGCACTGCCCGGGAAACAGCCTCAGTCACGGATTGCCCCCGAGGGAAAGAAAGGCTGCGGGGCGAACTTTGCGTTTTCGCCGCGCTGCTTGACGCGGCGGGCGGCGCGTTGACAATACAGGGTTTGCTGGTCTTGCCTTTCCCTGGGCCGAACGCAGGAAGCCATGTCCAAATTCGCCGTAATTTTGCCCGCCGCGGGCCGAAGCAGCCGGTTCGCCGACAAACACTACAAAAAGCCTTTTGCCCCGCTAGACAACCGGGCCGTGTGGATGCACAGCGCGGAGCGGTTTATCAACCGTCCGGACGTCGTCCAAACCATCCTCGTCATCTCGCCCGACGACCAGGAGTATTTCAACTTCAAATTCGCCGCGAACGCCGCGATTCTGGGAATCCAGGTGGTGCATGGGGGCGCGGAACGGTGCGATTCCGTGGCCAATGCCCTGGCCAAGGTCAAGCCCGAGGCCGATTTCGTCTGCGTTCACGACGCCGCCCGGCCATGCCTCGCCAACGAGTGGATCGACAAGATCTTTCAAGCCGCGGAGCGCACGGGTGCGGCGATTTTTGCCATTCCGGTGCTGGGCACGTTGAAACGGGTGAGCAAGGAAATGACGATTGCCGAGACGGTGCCGCGGACCGGGCTTTGGGAGGCGCAAACGCCCCAAGTGTTCCGCCGCGAACTGCTGGTGGAAGCCTATGCCAAGCGCGGCCAGTTCCAGGCGACCGATGATGCCCAACTGGTCGAGCGTCTGGGCAAGCCGGTGACGGTCGTCCCTGGTTCGCCGATAAATTTGAAGATCACCACCCGGGAGGACTTGCGCCTGGCCGAGCAAGCATTGAAAGCCCTCCCCAAGCCCAAGGTCCTTGGCCCCATCCATCCCTTTGCCGACGACGACATGTGGCGGTAAAAGCTACTTTTGGCCCTTCGCTGGTTGTGATCCCAGCTTGGAGATTCATGGGATTTGCGTTTTCCAGACTTAAAGATGGCCCCAGCCCAGCCGCGACGCCGTGTGGAAATCGGCGGCGCGACCGGGCAAAACCGCCGACCGTCGCCGCAACAGGAGCGGTCTTTTCGCCGCGGCGGCCATAATCGAATTTTCCCTTTGCCCATCCATCACGCCCATGCACGACCTGTTTGAAGAACTACGCTGGCGCGGAATGATCCATCAAACCACGGATGATGCGAGGCTGCCTGCCTGGCTCATGGAGACGCCGCGCACGGTGTACGTGGGGTTTGACCCGACGGCCGACAGCTTGCATGTCGGCCATCTCGTGGCTTTGATGGTTTTGCGGCGGTTCCAGAAGGCGGGCCATCGGCCGATCGCGCTGGTCGGCGGCGCGACCGGGATGATCGGCGACCCAAGCGGAAAAAGCGAGGAACGGAACCTCCTTTCCCTCGACGTGCTTCAGGGCAACGTGGCGAAAATCGAGAGACAACTGCGGCGTTTTTTGGATTTCGACCGGACCACGAACCCCGCCCTGCTCGTGAACAACTATGATTGGATGGGCAAGGTCGGCTATTTGGAATTCCTTCGCGACGTGGGCAAGCATTTCCCGGTGAACGTCATGTTGGCCAAGGACTCAGTGCGGGCCCGCCTGGAACGCTCCGACGCCGGCCTGAGTTACACGGAATTCAGCTACATGCTGTTGCAGGCCTACGACTTCGTTTACCTGCACGAGCGCTATGGCTGTGAGATTCAGGCCGGTGGGAGCGATCAGTGGGGCAACATCACGGCGGGAATCGACCTGGCCCGGCGGCTGGGCAGAGGGCAGCTTTATGGCATCACCTGCCCCCTGCTCACGAAGAGCGATGGCACGAAAATGGGCAAGACCGAGTCGGGGGCGTTGTGGCTCTCCGCCGAGCGGACCAGTCCTTACCAGTTTTACCAATACTGGATCCGGCTGGCCGACGCGGACGTGGGCAAGTGTTTGCGCCTGTTCACCGACCTGGATCGCGAGGAGATCGACTCGCTTGAATCGCGGCACGCCCAGGACCCGGGCCGACGCGAGGCCCAGCGCCGCCTGGCCGACGACCTCACTCGCCTGGTCCACGGTGAAGAGGGATTGGCAGTGGCGCAACGCGCCACGGAGGTCTTCTTCGGGGCGGAAATTCAAGACCTCTCCGACGCCGAGCTATGCGATATTTTCGCCGACGTGCCAAGCAAGGAACTGCCGCGCGACCGCCTCTCGGGCGAGGGGCTGCCCGTGGTCGATGCCCTGGTCGAATGCGGCCTCGTGAAGACGAAAAGCGAGGCCCGCCGCGCGATCACGCAGGGCGGGGCCTACGTCAACAACCGGCGCGTCGGGAGCGTGGACGCCCGGCTTGGCCCCGATTCGCTAGCCAGTGAGTCGGTCCTGGTCCTCCGCCGAGGAAAGAAAGACTACGCCTTGTTGCGATTCCATTGAACCAGTTGGCTTTCCGTTGTTCGCGTCCCCAAGTACGCCATTTCAACATCCCGGCCCATTTTGCCGAGCACGAACCCCGGTTGTTTGTTTTAACCAGTGGAGGAAGACACGATGAAGACGCTGTTGGCTTGCTTGTTCGCAGTGACCGTACTCGCCGCCTGCATGGCCGAGGGCCAGGAATGCGACTCGGCGAAGAAGAACGCCAATCTTGGGCACGTCCGCCACGTGGTCCTGTTCAAATTCAAGGACACGGCCACGCCGGAACAAATCAAAGAAGTCGAGGAGGCTTTCCGCGCGTTGCCCAAGAAGATCCCAGCCATTCTCGACTTTGAGTGGGGGACCAATATCAGCCCGGAAAAACTCGACCAGGGCTTCACCCACTGTTTCTTTTTGACCTTCAAGACTGCGGCCGACCGCGACGCCTATTTGCCGCATCCCGATCATAAGGCATTCGGCAAGTTGCTGCGGCCCATCCTCGACAAGGTGCTTGTCATCGACTACGTAGCCAAGCCGTGACGCGACCCTCAAGAAGTGAGTTGCTAGCACCCACCTTTGGCGTTAGGCGAGGCCTGGCAAAGGCGAATGACTTCTTCAAGAAATGCTCCCAAGTAGGCGCGGCGACCCCCGTCTGATTGGTTAAGGTTCCAATGCCATTGCATTGTCACATACTTATGAGGTATAGATTACTACACTACCAGGGATAATTCTCTGTCTGGGTACTCGACGCCACCGTCAAGAAGCGTTATGCTTGATTGAAGAGCGATGGGTCGAGGCATGAAATCCAGGATCACGATCCTCGGCGAACATCCTTTCGCCAAGGGGCCCGATGGTCGTTTGCGCTCTAGGGTCGGGACGGCGTTTCCGTGGAGCAACACGCTTGTCACGCTGCCGGGAATCCACGCCACCCAGAGGCAGGCGTATCTCGATTTCCTCAATCGGCAGCGTCAGGACGAGCAACTGGCGCCGTTGTCACGGCAAGAAGAAAGCGTCGAATGGCGCAGCGCCGTGGACCTCGTCTTCGAGGACAACGCGATTCTCATCCGGCCCGATCCCGATAACATGCCCCTGGCTTTCAAGGCCGATGAGATGCTCCAAGAATTGGCGCCCAAGCACCGCATTAAGTTTCTTGGCGTTCTCAACCCCAAGGTTCGAAGCGCGATCGAGCGGCGCGGTGAATGCTGGCGGATCAGCCCCCTGCCGAAATCGCAGGAGGAAATGCGGGCGATGATCCGCGAGGCGCGGATGGGACTCGGCGGCCGGGAGATCTACTATTACAGCCGCGCGACGGGGGTGCGATACCTCACTTTGGAGCAATTCACCTCGCTGGGCGACCTGGACGACGAGGAACTGCGGGCGATGTTGCTGGAAATCCAGGAGTACTCCGCCCGAAAGCGGCCTGGAGGCGAACCCGAAGTGACGTTTTTCGCCGCCGACGAGTCGCTCGTGCGTAGGGCCTTTGCGGGGTACGATTTTAGGGCCATGGATTCGAGAGAACTTCGGACCGCCTACCAGGAAATCGTGGACCTATTCACTCGCGCGGTCCCTCCCGAACTCCGCCACGATGACCCCGAGGCAACCCCGTGGCGCAATCGCATGGTCTCGGTCTTGATCGGCCAGGACGATATGACGCTGTGCGAGGAGGCGACGCTGGCCCTGAGTCCCGAGTTTTTCATGCAGATCGAATGGCTTCCCGGCGGCCGCATCGAGGAAGGCGAATTGATCCTCGATTCGATCCTCGAGGAAAATGGGCAAGACGAGGAACTGGCCCGGCTCCGCGACGAGAAACCGCAGAAGTTCATATTCAATTTCGTGCGCGAGTATGGCGACCTGGAATACGTCAACGTGGGTCGGGTCGTCGGTTCGCTGTCGCGGCGGCCAGCGCTTTACGGTCGGCGCGACGTGTACGTGGCGGTGGTCAAGCAGCGCGGCGTGGAGAAGGAAATCGTCAGCATCATTCGCATGCAGAAATGGGGCGTGCGCGAACACCTCGATCAAGGCCGCCCTTTGATCGAGGCCATGATCCGCTCCGAGGAATACACCGAATACATCCTCGACCGCCGCCTGGGATGCCGCCAGCTCGGCATGAATCTTCCCTTGCGCGTGGTGGCCAAGAAGATCGCCGAGCGCTATCCAACGCCCCACGGAGACGGCTACACGATCTGGTCGCCTTATTTCGAGCGGGCCTACATTCGGGGGATCGCCACCGACAAATTGCCGATGTGCCGCTTCGAGAATCAGGAGTTCGCCGTGCGTTGTGCCCGCTTGCTCGGCGAGGCCGCGGCGCCGAACCTCATCGTCGGCCGGAGCGACTTGGGCGGCAATCCCTTGTTCGACGACGGCGACGAAGTCCTGATCGAGGATGCCCACGGCATGCCGGTCGAAATCGTTGTCGCCGATCACACGGGAACGTTCAATGAGTATTTGAGCCCGTTGCGGAATTTCGCGGCCGAGTACGCCCAGCCGATCCAACGGCGAATCGCCCACGTGCCTGACCCGCAACCGTTCGTCCACGCCTACCTGGACGGTTTTGTCGAACGATTCTTGCGTATCCAGGACGATTACCGGCGGCGGCGCAAGGCTTTCGACACGCTCTTCAAGTACCGCCCGCGCGTCGAGGCCGGCAGCTTCGCCTACCGCTGGGAGCGCGTCCTCGCCCGGCTCGACCAAAGCGATCCCCGCGAACTAGCCCAATTGATTCGTGAGCGGCTGGCAAGTTGAGGGGCCAGGCCGATCGTCAACGGCCCTCAGTCCCTATCGGGTCTTGTACCGCCGGAATCCGGGAAGCCGACGTCGTTTTTTCCTTCGCGGAGGCGCGCGGCAAGCCGGAGGGCGCCCGCCGCGGGATGATGCACGGCCACGACAGGCGAGGCTCGCAATCCCTGGTTTGCGAGGTTTGCCAAGAGCGCGTCGGCCAGCGGTGGATGTCCCAGAAGAACCCCCCCCGCCATGGCCAAGGGAAAGGCTTCGTCGTCGAACCCCAGCCTTCTGGCCACCGTGGCGACCAACCCTCCCAGGTCGCCGCCCGCGCCCGCCACGATCGACTGCGCCACCGCGTCGCTGGCCGCGGCGGCCTCGAAAACCCACGGCGCCAAGGCGGCGACCGCGGCCGGGTCGGTGGCGAAACGATAGACGGCGGGCACAATGTCGGTAGGTTGAGAACCTTGTAGGCGTGCAAGCAGATCGTCGAGCAACCGCGTGGCGGGCCCTCGCCCATCCGAGGCGCGAAACGCCGCGCGGAGGCCCGCCCGGGCGATGGCGTAGCCGCTTCCTTCGTCGCCGAGGAGGAACCCCCAGCCTCCGGCGCGGGCGGTCTGTCCCTGGCGATTGCGTCCGAACGCGAACGAACCGGTTCCGGAAATCACGGCCACGCCCCATGTCTCGTCCGAACCCGCGGCGAGCACGGGCAAAGCGTCGTGTTCCAGGTGGAATCGCCTGGCAAGGCGACGCTTGTCGGCCCAACGAAGGATCGGTTCGCGCACTTCCTCGCGATCCGAGCCGGCCAGCCCCAACACCGCGGCCGCCAAGGGACCGTCGGCGCCAGCCTCGCGTCGAGCCATATCGACGGCCAGGTCGAGATTTTCCAAGGCCCGGGGCAAACCGACGGCCAGGGGATTCGAACCCCCGGCGCTGCCTCGACCAACAACCACCGGTTCGCCGTCGGCTCGGCACCACGCGATCCACGCGGAAGTCTTGGTCCCGCCGCCGTCGATGCCAAGCACAAGGTCGTCGCCAGGAATCACGGATGAAAACTCCAAACCCTCGCGCGACTACCCGGCCCGCTCACGGTTCTCCGGCTCCATCGCTTTTCGAAGGTGGCCGCCGTGCTGTTCGAGTCGTCGGCGGGCCTCTTCCGGTGGCACGGAACAACGGAGTGCGACAATCGCCGTCTTCACCTCGCCCTGGCATTGGGCCAGCGCATGTTCGGCCTCGCCAAGGGAACAGCCGGTCACCGTGGCCACGATCCGGCGCGATCGCTCCACGAGTTTGCTGTTCGTGGCCTGAAGGTCGACCATCAAGTTGCCATACGTCTTGCCCAGCAACACCATCGCGCCGGTGCTGAGCATGTTCAACACCATCTTGGTGGCGGTGCCGGCCTTCATGCGGGTGGAACCGCTGATGACCTCCGGTCCGACGATCGGCGTGATCGCCAGATCGGCGTAAGAAATCAACGACGCGTCCTGGTTGCAGGCGATGCCGATGGTGAAGGCCCCCTGCTTCCGCGCGTAGGCCAAGCCGCCCAGCACGTACGGCGTGCGGCCGCTCGTGGCGATGCCAACCACCACGTCGCCGGCCGAGAGGGAAATCGACTTGAGGTCCTCGACGGCGAACTCGGGATGGTCCTCAGCGTTCTCGATCGAGCGGGTCAGGGCCGCCGGACCGCCGGCGATCAAACCAACGACTTGTCCGGGCGGCGAGTTGAAGGTGGGCGGGCATTCCGAAGCGTCGAGCACGCCCAGGCGGCCCGACGTGCCGGCGCCCAGATAGATCAGCCGCCCCCCGGCCCTCAGCCGCTCGGCGATCACTTCCATCGCCTTGGCGATCGGTTCCAATTGCGTGGCGACGGCCGCCGCCACCGTGGCATCCTCGGCGTTGATCAGCCGCGCGATTTGGAGGGCCGACATCTGGTCGATCGCCTCGGAAGCAGGATTGCGGCCCTCGGTGGTCAACTGCGCCAGGCTGCTCATGGATTGCGAGGTCTCCAATGTGCCCCGTATTATAATTCAGGCGCAACGACGTGTCATTACTGGCTTGGGCGGCGCCCGAGGCGCGTTCCAAGCGGCACAAACGGCAACAAGTCGCCGCCGGGCGACGTGAGGGGAATTCCGTGCATTGCATCCTTCGATCCATGGCGGTTTCGATTGCCGCGGTGACGGCAACGCCGGTCGCGCTTTCATCGTTGGCGATGCCGCCGCCCCTGCCATCGGCGCCGCCCGAGCAAGCCGGGCTTGATTCCCGGCAATTGTCGGCGATCGACCAGGCGGTCGAGGAGGCCCTGGCCGCGCGGAAGATGCCCGGCTGCGTGGTATTGATCGGACGCCGAGGCAAAATCGTTTTCGACAAGGCCTACGGACTGCGCCAGGTCGAACCGGCGCCGCTGCCGATGACGCTCGACACGGTTTTCGATCTCGCCTCGCTCACCAAGCCGGTGGCCACGGCGACCAGCGTGATGATCCTTGCCGAGCGAGGGAAGGTCCGCCTTGACCAGCCGGTGGCCCAGTACCTCCCCGAGTTTGCCGTCAACGGAAAGCAGAGCATCACGGCCATTCATCTCTTGACGCATCAAGGAGGGTTGATCGCCGACAACCCCTTGGGCGATTACCGCGACGGCCCCGAAAAGGCCCGCGAGCGGCTCTTCGCCCTGAAACCCGTTGTCCCGCCGGGCGCCAGGTTCATCTATTCCGACGTGGGGTATCTGGTCTTGGGCGAGTTGGTCGAGCGCGTGGCCGGCCAGAAGCTCGACGAGTTCGCTTGCGAAAACATCTTCAAGCCGTTGGGAATGATCGAGACCGGCTTTTTGCCCTCGCCGGAACTTCGCCGCCGGGCCGCGCCCACGGAAAAGCGCGATGGCAAGTGGATTCAAGGCGAAGTCCACGACCCCCGGGCCTTCGCCCTGGGCGGCGTGGCCGGGCACGCGGGCCTGTTCTCCACCGCCCGCGATCTGGCACGCTATGCCCAGATGCTGCTTGACCGCGGAGAGTACGGCGGCGTCCGCGTTCTCCACGAGAGCACCGTCGCGGCCATGACCACGCCGCATCCGGTGCCCAACGGATTGCGCGGACTGGGTTGGGACATCCGCACCGGATACTCGTCGAATCGCGGGGAATCGTTTTCGCCTCGGGCTTTCGGCCACGGAGGGTTCACCGGGACCGCCATGTGGATCGATCCCGAGTTGGACCTGTTCGTCATCTTCCTCAGCAACCGCCTGCACCCCGACGGCAAAGGCGCGGTCAATCCCCTGGCCGGCCGCATCGGCACGATCGCCGCCAACGCGGTCGTGGACCGCGGTCGGGAGGGCGTCAAGGCGTCAGCCGGCGGCGCCGACCACGATCGCCAGTCCAACGTGCTGACGGGAATCGACGTCCTCCAGCGCGACGGTTTCAAGCTGCTGGCAGGACGCCGCGTGGGACTGATCACGAATCACACGGGCGTCAATCGAGAGGGCATCAGCACGGCCAGGTTGCTTCACCAGGCCCCAGGGGTCGTCTTGGCGGCGATCTTCAGCCCGGAACATGGCCTGCAAGGACAACTCGACGTCGCGAATATCCAGGACACGCGCGACCCGGCCACGGGCGTTGTGGTTTACAGCCTCTACGGCAAGACGCGCCGGCCCACGCCCGAAATGCTCCAGGGGATCGACACCCTGGTGTTCGACATCCAGGACATCGGCGCGCGGTTTTATACGTACATTTCCACGATGGGCTACGCGATGCAGGCCGCGGCCCGGCACAAACTCCGGTTCGTGGTGCTCGACCGGCCCAACCCGATCAACGGCCGCGACGTGGCCGGACCCGTGCTCGACGCCGGTCGCGAGTCGTTCGTGGCCTTCCACCGCCTGCCGGTCCGCCACGGGATGACGGTGGGCGAGCTGGCCGTGATGTTCAACCGGGAGTTGAAGCTGGGCCTTGCCTTGGACGTGGTGCGGGTCGAGGGTTGGCGTCGGGAGGACTATTTCGACGACACTGGCCTCCGCTGGATCAATCCCTCGCCCAACATGCGGAGCCTCCGCGCGGCCACCCTCTATCCCGGAATCGGATTGCTGGAGACGACCAATCTCTCGGTCGGCCGGGGCACCGAGACCCCCTTCGAGTGGATCGGCGCCCCGTGGCTCGACGGCCAGCGACTGGCCGAGGCGATGAACCGCCGCAACCTGCCCGGCGTCCGCTTCGAGCCTGCCGAATTCACGCCCGACTCCAGCAGATTCGAAAAACAGAAATGCCAAGGCATTCGAATCACGATCACCGACCGCAATGTCTTGGAACCGGTGCGGATGGGCATTGCGATTGCTTGTGAATTGCGGCGAATTCATCGGGAGGCCTGGGACGCCAAGGCCTATGACCGGCTCCTCGGTCACGCCGCGACCCTCAAGGCCCTCCTCGACGGCAAGGACGTGGACGAAATCCAGTCCCTCTGGCAACCCGAACTGGACCAGTTCCTTCGCCGCCGCGCTGGCTGCTTGCTGTACTAAGAGCCTATCCTACAACCTCCCCTCTCCCGCTTGCGGGAGAGGGGCCGGGGGTGAGGGCGGCTGAAATCGCAACGAGTCTTTCAGTCCGATCCTGATGCGCGTGTGCCCTTGCCCTGTTCCGTCCCCGGAGGGAGAAGGAACTTTCGGGATAGGCTCTAAGCGCACACCCGAAGGCCGCCCCTTTCCCTCGCAAGCTGGAAAGGAAACACGCCCAAGGTTGCAGCCCGCGGATTTCTCAAGCGGCCGATGTTCCCTCTATTGCGTTACCTCCGCTTATTTCCCGGCCAACGGCCGGATCTTCACGTTGCGGTACGACACCTTGGCGCCGTGGTCCTGAAATCCAATGTGGCCTTCGCGGGGGAAATCCTTGAGGGCCTTGTGGTACTTGTTCTTGGTGCCGTCGGGATTCTGGCCGGGCGTGGACCAGCGATCGAGGTCCATGTCGATGATCTTCTCGCCGTTCATGACCACTTCCAGGCGATTGTTGTTGGCGGTGATGACGACGTGGTTCCAGGCATCGGCCTTGACCATCTCCTTGGTCGGCGCTAGCGCGTCGTACACCGCCCCGCAACTATGTTTGCTCGGCGACCCGACGGGCGTATAGACCTGGATCTCGATGCCCGTCTGGACGCAGTCGCGCGGATTGCCGGTGCGGATGAAGATGCCGCTATTGCCCTCGGTCTTGAACTCCAACTCCAGCACGAAGTTGCCAAAGCGGTCCTTGGTCCAGATGTCGCCGGCCGGGGCCTGGCGGACCATGGCGCCATCGACAACGGCCCAGCCCTTGCCGGGCGATTTGCCCGCCGCGTCGGTCCAACCCGACAAGTCCTTGCCGTTAAACAGCGGCCGCCAGCCTTCGCCCTTCTCCACGGCGAAGACCCCAGGGGAATTCAGCGCAAGCACAAGGCACGAAACCACAGCCGCAATCGGGCCACAAACCAGGACAAAGCGGGATGGTCGTTTCACAGGATGGTTCCTCCAAAAAACGGAATGCCAGACGCCGCCGCGGTGGAAATCCAAGGCGTTCCCAGCAACGCGGAGACGGCAGGGACTTCGCTATTGTAATCGCGAGACTACCCGTTTGGCGATAACCTACGCTCCGGTTTCTTGATGGGTTCGCCTCCTGGTTCCTTCACCCTTGGGGATGGTCCGCGGCGCAATGGTCGAGATTTACGGACCTGGAATCCAAAATCGCCACGATGCCTGAAGGAGCCAAGGGAATGGAAAAATTCGCTCCTCGGCTACCGCTTCTTTGTCGTCATGCTGATCCCGTAGCTCTCCATCATGATGAACGAAGTGACCAGGTTCGGGTTGGTGGTGATGGCCTCGATGTAGCGGGGGTCGGGCATTGGGGCGTGCATGTCGTGGCCCAGAATGAGGCCGCCGGGCCGGACCAACGGCAAGAGCTTCTGGAGGTAGTCGAGGTAGCCTTTCTTGTCCGCGTCGAGAAAGATCAAGTCGATCGGCTCCTTGTGCTGCTGGACCGTCTCATGGGCATCCCCCTCGATGATCGTGATGACGTCCTCGACGCCCGCCCTCTTGAAATTCTCGCGGGCCATGCGGATCGCCTTGGGATCGATCTCGTGGGTGAAGACCTTGCCGCCCGACGCGCGGGCGCCGAGCGCCAGCCAGATCGTCGAATAGCCGCTCGAGGTGCCGATTTCAATCACACGTTTGGCGCCGAGCGATTCGGCCAATTGCCAGAGCACCCTTCCTTCCCGGGTCGTGACGTTCAAATGCCACTGGCCCTTGCTCATCTCCTCGAGCGCGGCCAGGGCCTGCTTCTCCTTTTCGTCCCTGGGCAAGGGCGGGCGGTCGATGGGCGGGGCGCCGCCGAACTCGAACCCCCGTTCGCCCGGCTTGCCCTTCGGCGCTTGGGCCGCCGCCCACGCCGAAATCCACACGGCAATTGCCGCCAGAATGCAAACAACAGTCACGGCCTTCTTCATGCAATGACTCCTTATCCTTCAAAAAAACAAACAGCGCACGGCGCCGCTCGCCCGACGAACGCCCAAGTGTTCACCGCGAGCCGCGCGGCTCAATGGCGCGCCGCCGGGGTTGACGCGGCCGGACTGAACATCGCCTCGGCGGCTTTCGCGATCTCGATCAAAAAAAGCCGGCGGATGGCGTCGTGCCCACGGTCGTTGGGGGCCTCCAGGTTCTGGCCATACCAATAGGTCGGGTCTTCGGGCCGATAGTGCCGGTTCCAGAACTGGACGCAGTGAATCCCGTGGCCAAGGAATGCGGCGTGAAGCGGCACCACGTGGACGTTCCGTCGCCGCCCCGCCACCGCGCGGATCGCCTCGTTGTAGGCGTTGAGGATTTTCAGGCCGTCGGGCCAGGGAGGCAGGCCGGCGCTTTGGGAATCGCCGACGCCGTCGGTCGGGTCGTAAATGTCGCCCAAGAAAACATGGCACCCGCCCGGGAAACGATCCTCGATCAAGCCGATCATCCGCTCCAGCCGTTTCTCGAAGGCCTCGATCCACGGCAGTGCCTTCTGAAGGCTAACGCCGTAAATGGCGCCTTCCTTGGGCGGGGTCCGCCCGTAGTTGTGGATCAGGTCATTCCCGCCCGTGGTCATCACCACGATGCCCAACACCGCCGGATCTTGCCGCTTGAGCCTGTTGCTGATCTGCTCGACATGATCCAGCGACGTCGAGCCAGATACGGCCAGGTTCACCGCGCGGAGATTGGGCAGCACCGCCGCCAGGCAAATCCCTTGCATGTCGGGCCATTCATCCTCGGGATTCTCCACGAGACGGTTGAAGAAGCCGTGGGTCGGGTTTACGCCAAACCCGGCGGTAATGCTGTCGCCCAAGCCGACCAGCAGGACGGGTCGATTCGTCCAAGGGCGCTCGAACGGATCGCGCGGCACTTTGGGGCCTGCCGGCCCCTTCCCCAGCGGCCGCCAGAGCCAATACTGGCAATAGGCCAACCCTCCGGCCACGGCCAACATGACAAGAAAGGCCAGCACCCAAAGCCGCGTCTGCCGCGCGCGACGCTGCCGGACGGCCGCCACCGTCGGCTTTACCTCGGTGGTTTCGAAGTCTTCGGGATGGTCCATCGAGTCGCGTCCGTTGGCTCAATCCTTGTTGTTCCCATCTTACTCCCACGCTCGCACGATTGACAGTCCCAAACAACCAGACCAGGATAGATGCGTCCCGCCAAGTCCGCGTCGGCGACGTCCTTCGCGAGACGGCAAACCCAAGGGGGCGGGACCGTCTTCGAGGAAAGGGTCGAACGATGAGACTTCGTCTGACGTTCAGCGCAATAGCCTGCCTTGCACTCACGGCCATGTCCGTTGCCGCCGATCCGTCGGAACCGCCCGGGATCACGTCGTTGAGCAACCCGGCGGTCGCCTACCGCGTGCCGGAGAAGCCCTACGTGGTCCTCAAGCGGGCCGAGATCGAGGCGGTGGTGGTCGACAACCGGGCGGTGGACGACGAGGTGCTGCCCGGCCACCGGGCGGGGTACAATGGCGTGGCCTCGCTCAAGCACGCCCGGCGGCGGGAAAACCTGTTTGTGCCGGCCGTGGCGGGCCTGAATTTCGAGCACATCCACGACGGAACCGTGCAAGAGCGGGCGGTCCTGTACGAGCCTCGCCACGCGCCCATGGAGCTTCGCTCGATCGACCCCTTCACGGCCGAGCTATACCAGAAACCGACGCCGCACCACGGCCTGGAAAGCTGCACGCGATACCAGCTTCTCGACGACGGGACGATCGAGATGACGTTCGAGTGCATCCCGCGGCGGGCAACATACAAAAACGGATACATCGGACTGTTCTGGGCCTCCTACATCCATAAGCCGGAGTCGCTCGATATTCACTTCCGAGGCCACGCGGCCGACGGACCGGCGGCAGCGGAGTGGATTCGAGGCGTCACGCCCGCGCACGGAGTCCTCGCCACGCACCTGGCCACCGGCGACCATCGCGTGTTTCCCCACGATCCCGCGTTCCCGCTCACGCTGGTGTTCAATCTCTCGAAGCATCGCTACGCCCAGCCATGGTACTTCGGCGTGAGCCACGGCATGGCCCTGGGATTCGCGTTCCGGCCGCGCGATCAGGTGCGATTTTCCCAATCGCCGTCCGGCGGCGGCGCCGGCAATCCGGCCTGGGACTTCCAGTGCTTCATCCCTGACTACCAAATTGGAAAGCGTTATCAGATGGTGATGCGGGCAGTGTACCTGCCGTACGAGTCGCCCGAGCAAGTCGAGAAGGCGATCCATCCCCACGTGAAGGCGTTGGAATAGGCTTTGAAGACCGGGGTTCTCGCGTGAATCGATCGTGGTTGACCGACGTATTTGCCGCGCCGAAGCCGGTGATCGGAATGATCCACGTTCCGCCGTTGCCGGGTTCGCCGCGATACGGTGGCGACCTTCGGGCAGTGCGAGAGGCCGTGCTCCGGGACGCGGAGGCGCTGGTCGAAGGGGGCATACACGGGCTGTTGCTGGAGAACTTTGGTGACGCCCCGTTCTGGCCGCGTCGCGTGCCGGCGGTCGTCGTGGCCCACATCACCGCGCTGGCCGTCGAATTGCGCCGACGGTTTTCGGTCCCGTTGGGGGTCAACGTGCTGCGAAATGACGGCCTTAGCGCCTTGGCGATCGCCCACGCGGTTGGGGCCGCGTTCATTCGCGTCAATGTTCTCTGCGGCGCCCGCCTGACCGACCAGGGAATCGTCGAAGGCATCGCCCCGCGGTTGCTCCGCGACCGGGCCTGGCTCGGAGCCAACGCAAGAATACTCGCCGACGTGGACGTCAAGCACTCCGCGCCTTTGGCCTCCCGGCCGATCGAAGAAGAGGCCGAAGAGATACTGGTTCGCGGTCTGGCCGACGGGCTGATCGTCTCTGGAGCCGCAACGGGACGGCCCGCTGGTCCAGCCCAACTCCGGGCCGTCCGCGACGTGGCCCGTGATGCCCCAGTGCTTGTCGGCAGTGGCATCTCCGCCGAAAACGTGGGCGAATATCTCGATTCTGCCGACGGCTTGATCGTCGGCACCTGGCTCAAACGCGACGGCAACGTCTACCAACCCATCGACCCGGCGCGAGTCAAGGCCCTGATGACGGCCGCGGGGATCTAGAGCCCGGGTATCTTGCTCTTGAACTTGCCCATCATGGTGTAGATGTTGATCAGGGCCTTGTCCATCATTTGTTCGCCGGCGCCCAGGGCGACCCAACTCACGGTCGCGTCGGCGCCGTAACCGCCTTCGGCGGCCGCCTCGATCGTGGGGAAATACATGTGGTGGCCGTTGCAGTAGCCGAAGAAGAGGGTCTTTTTTGCCCGCGATCGGGCCTTCAACCGAATGGCGTGGTCGGCGAAAAACTCGCCCGACGCCCCGACCAGGGCAAGCTCGCCGTTGACCAGCACGGTGGTCAGGTGGGGGTGGAGTTTGTTGTCGGCAAGGTCCTGATTCAGGTAGGCCGCGGCAAGCTCGGGAAAAAACGCCTGCCCGAAAACCACCCGCAGCAGCGGGTTGCGGAAATCCAACCGTGGATCAAAGGTGAAGGTTTCGTCCATCCCCTGAATGCTCGGTTTCTCGGGCACGCTGGTTTGAATGCCCCCTGCGATCGCAACCACTTCGGCGGCCAACGCCTTGCCGAAGGCCTCGATACCCCGGGTGGCGTCGGTGGTCCGCGGCGAGAGGTCGCCCGCCGCGCCCTGGATGAACACGCAGGGCGCGCCAAGGACGCGTTGGACTTCCATCGCCATCTGGCCGGGATACTCGGCCGAGAAACGCAGGTCGGCCGCGCTGAGCATGGTGGGATGGGCAGCGAAGTTGACGACCAGGGCGATCGGCTTGCCCTCGGCGTCGTCGAATCGAAGCACGCTCAATTCCGAATCGACCGGCTTCGGATCGATCTTGCTGTGTCGGTTGCGGTTCATGGCCACCTGGGCCGATCCCCAGCCAATCCGTGCGTCGCGCGTCTTGCCCGCCGCCTCGACGATGACTTCGATGAGCTTCTTCTCCAACTCGGCCGCGTAGGCGATGGCGTCGTCGTAGGCGCCTTTTCCTTCGCCGGGCTTGTCGCGCAGCTCGATGACCGGGCCGCTATGGCTGTGCGAGCCGGAGATCATCACGAAGCCCACGCCCGCCTCCGACTTAACCGCCTTGCGGATGCGCTCCATCATGTCGGTCCGCGGCCCGCGACCAAGGTCCATCCCCACGATCGCCAGCTTCTCCTTGCCGGCCGCGATCACCACGGCCTTGGCAAAAAGCGGGTCCCGCACGCCCTGGGACAACGCATTGCGGCGAGCGCCGTAACCCCACATGGGCACGGGCTTGCTGGGAGTGATCTCGCGCTGGGCGTAACCGACCTTGAATTCGGCGCCGCGAGCCACCGTCGCGATCACTGCCCATGCCGCCAGCAAACCGACCGCGCCAAACCTCCACCCTCTCATTGCAAGTCTCCCCTGGTTCCAGACAAGTTGGCCTTCCGCGTCATGGTAGCAGTCTTTGCCATCCTGTCCAGGCCGCGGATTGTCGCGGTCGGGAACAAGGCCGCCGCGAGCGGAGCGTTGTCTGGCGGGCCTGGGCTTCATAAAATATGCGGTTTTGGCGAGAGGGCTGGCTTCGTCGGGGAGCAACGATGCGTTTTACGAAGATGCATGGGGCAGGAAACGACTACGTTTATGTGGATTGTTTCAGCCAGCCGGCGCCGAGCGATCCCGCGGCCCTGGCAACGCGGATTTCGGACCGCCATTTCGGCGTCGGCGGAGACGGGCTGGTCCTGATCCTGCCCTCCGAAAAAGCCGATGCGCGGATGCGGATGTTCAACGCCGACGGTTCCGAGGCGGAAATGTGCGGCAACGCGATTCGCTGCGTCGCCAAGTACGTTTACGATCATGGCCTGGCCCGAAAAACCACGCTGAACATCGAAACCGGCCGCGGCGTCTTGACGCTGGATTTGGAACTGGCGGACGGCCGCGTTGATCGTGTGCGCGTGGACATGGGCGAACCCATCTTGGCGGCCCGCCGGATTCCCACCACGTTGCCCCCGGGCAAGCTCCCCTTCGGAAATCGCCAGGGATTGCCCTCAAGGGCCGCCGTGCAAAGCGCCGTCGTGGATGCGGACATGGCGATTGGCGGGCGAAAGCTGAAGGTCACTTGCGTGTCGATGGGCAATCCGCACTGCGTGGCCTTCGTGCCGAAGCTGAGCGATTATTGGGTCTTGCGCGTCGGTCCGAAAATCGAGTCCGATCCCCGCTTCCCTCGCCGCGTCAACGCCGAATTCGTGGAGGTGATCTCAAGAAACGAAGTGCGGATGAGGGTGTGGGAACGGGGTTCCGGCGAGACGCTGGCCTGCGGCACCGGGGCCAGCGCCGTTTGCGTGGCCGGCGCGCTCACCGGCCGAACCGATCGCAACGTCCTGGTCCACCTGCGCGGCGGCGACCTCGAGCTGCATTGGGCCGAAGACAACCACGTGTACCTGACTGGCCCGGCCGTCGAAGTGTTTTCGGGAGATTACCCGGCGTGAAGATCCGCCATCGCTTCCTGATCGGACTCGGGGGGCTGTTGGGAACCCAGGCCATCCGGAGTTGGATGAGCACGCTCGACTATCGGGTACTTTATTCCGATCCGGCGCTGGACCCGGCGTCGCCGTATTGCCAAGGCCGGAAGATCTATGTGTTTTGGCATGAGTACCTCTTGTTTCCGCTCTACATGCGGGGACACTGCAACCTGACGATGCTGCTGAGCCGGCATCAGGACGCGGAGATTCTCTCGCATGTGGCGCGGCACATGGGCTTCGGTTTGGTGCGTGGTTCGACCAATCGCGGGGGGGTGGCGGCGCTGCGGGAATTGGTGCGTGAGAGCCGGAGGATGCACCTGGCGATCACCCCCGACGGCCCACGCGGCCCACGCCGCCGCATGGCCCCCGGCCCGATCTTCCTCGCCTCGCGCCTCGGCATGCCCATCGTGCTGTTGGGGTTCGGCTATGACCGGCCGTGGCGGGTGCGGCGGGCGTGGGACCAGTTTGCCCTTCCGCGGCCCTACTGCCGGGCCCGCGCGATTGTTGCCCCGGAAATGCACGTCCCTCCCGACCTGCCCCGCGACGGAATCGAACATTTCCGCCAGCACGCCGAGACCGTGCTCAACGAAACCACGGCCGAGGCCGAGGCCTGGGCCGAGTCGGGCGAGACAAGAGCCGGGCAAGTGGGAATCCTTCCCGGCCCGTTCCAGCCGGTGCTCCAGCGCCTCCGCCCGCAAGCCGTCCGGGAACTTGCCGCGAATCCCGGTTGACCTGATGCCGCTTTGGGCCAGACCGTGGCCCATGGGAAACGTATCATGCAAGTGGACGAACCTCAGTTTTCGCCTGGATCGTTGGGGCAACGCGTCCTTTCCGTCGGCGAGTTGACGGCGCGGATCAAAGACGTGCTGGAGACCGAATTTTTCGGGGTGTGGGTCGCGGGCGAGATCAGCGACCTGGCTCGACCGCAGTCGGGCCACTGCTATCTGACGCTGAAGGATGCTCACGCACAGCTCCCGGCGGTCATCTGGCGAAGCACGGCGAGCCGGGTGCGATTCAACCTGCACGACGGCCTGGCGGTGATTTGCCGGGGCCATCTGGAGGTTTACGCCCCCCGCGGACGCTATCAATTGATCATCGAGGCGATCGAGCCGCGAGGCCTGGGGGCCTTGGAGCTGGCGTTGCGGCAACTTCATGAGAAGCTGTCGCGGGAAGGGCTTTTCGATCCCGCCCGCAAGCGCCCCCTGCCGCGACTGCCCCAGCGGATCGCCGTGGTCACCAGCCCCACGGGAGCGGCGCTGCACGACTTCCTTGAAATGCTCCGCCGCCGATGGCGTTTGTGCGACGTGCTCGTCGTGCCGGTGCGCGTGCAGGGCGACGGGGCGGCGGCGGAGATCGCGGCCGCGATCGGCCTCGTGAACCGGCTGGGCGTGGGAGTCGATTGTCTCGTGGTCACGCGGGGAGGCGGCAGCCTGGAAGACCTTTGGGCGTTCAACGAGGAAGTCGTGGTCCGCGCCATCGCCGCCTCGCGGATTCCGGTGGTTTCCGGGGTGGGGCACGAAATCGACGTGACCCTGGCCGACCTGGCCGCGGACGTGCGGGCTTTGACGCCCAGCGACGCCGCCCAACGCGTCGTTCCGTCGGCCGAGGAAGTGTCGCGGGCCCTCCAGCAGCTTCGCTTGCGGCTGACCGCGGCCCTGCGGGCCCACGCCCGGGCCGCGCGCGAGCGGCTTGCCGGGTTGGCAAGCCGTCGCGTCCTGAGCCGGCCCATGGCCCTGGTTCACGATCGTGCCCGGCGGATCGACGAACTGGAATCCCGACTCGCCCGCGCAGCGCGCAATCGTTTCCAGGCCGCCAAGACCCGCGCCGAGTCGCTCGACGCCCGGTTGGAATCGCTCAATCCTCTTGCCGTGTTGGGCCGGGGATACAGCCTCACGCGGCGAGCGTCCGACGGCCGCGTCGTGCGCGACGCGGCGGAGTTGTCGCCGGGCGACGCCCTGGCCACCCGCTTCGCCCGCGGCGAGGCCCTCAGCCGCGTGGAGCGAACGGAAACCCCTTGACGCGCCGTCGCCCCCACGGCCGCTCCCGAAGCTACTCGGCGAAAACCTGACGATTGGCCAAGAATCGGTCAGGGACGGCCGGCGCCCGATTCGAGAAACGCCCGCCAAAGGTCCTCGCGCACATAAACGGACACGAAGACCCCAGGCCGCAACCCAAAAATCATTTGTTTGTTGTAGGCCGCGCGAAGGTGCGCGTCCACGGTGGAAGAGACCTCGGGCGAGAGCAGGATGACCTCTGGCGCGGGGCCTTGGGCCGCGTCGCTCGCCCAGGCGGCCGGGTCCTGCCAGTAACCGACGCGGTCCCGGTCGAATCGACGCAAGTACCACGGCAGCGGCCAGTAGTTTTCGGGCATGACCACGTGGATCACCATTCCAAACCCGCGAGGGCCGACCTGCGCCAGCCGTTCCATTTGCGCCGTCAGGTTCAATACGTCGCGCGACGTGTGGGCATAGACATGGGGATTCCGCTGGTCGGCGTCGAGCCGGAAGTTGAGCCAGTACGTCTGCCAACCGAGGTGCGCGGCCGCGAGAAGCAATAGGCCGCCCGCCAGCGCCTTGAACGGCGCGAACCTTGCCCAACCCATCACCGCGTACACGCCCACGCCCGCCAACAAAACCATGCCGTGCAAGAAGCTCAGCAGGCACCAGGGCGTCTTGTACGCAATGGCGGAGTAGAGGCTGAAAAGAACCAGCGTATAGAACGCGAGGAAGCGGGAAAAGATCAAAGCGGGCCCTGCCGCGACAGCCTCCGCGTTGGGCGTCCCGGAGGCCGCGCCGCCCCACCCGGACTGCCGGCGGACGAGCGCGAAAACCCCGCCGCAGACCGCCAAACCCACGATCAGTCCTTCGCTCCAGAAAAAACCTCGCGCGGGCCGGAAGGCAACGAGCCATCGCAGGTATTCGTACCACGGGGCGGCGTGAACGCCGCTCTCGGTGCCGCGACGAAGGTAGGTCTTGTAGGCCAAGACTGAATCCAATGGCCCTTTCCAGTCGGTCCCGAACGACGAGTAGAACACGATCGCCACCAGACAGGCCGCGACCAATGCCGCCAAGAGCGGGATTGGCCGCGAATAAGGTTGCCACGTCAACGGAGTCCCGTCGCGCCATCGCGTCCAGAGAACCGTGGCCACCAGGCCAACTCCCATGGCCGCGGCCGCCAGAATCCAAGTCTCCTTGGTGGCGTGCATCAGACCGACCGAGGTCCCGGCCGCGACCGCCCAACCGAGCGATTGCCCACGGAACCATCGCCAGAGGCAACCGATCGTGGCCATGGTGAAAAACACCAGGAGCGTTTCCTGAATGTAGTACCGCGAGTAATACACCATCGCCGGCGAAATCGCGGTGAGCAACGCCGCCGCGAGGAGCGGTCCCGCGGAAAGACCATCCGCAAGCAAAAACAAGAGGAGAATCAACGCCGCGCCGAACACGACCGGCACGATCCGGTAGTCTCGTTCCCGGGTCTGGGCAAACTCCGCGGCCCCGCTGAGCCACAACGACGGCAAGGTGAACCAATAGAGCGTGGGGCCGTGGTGCTCCTCGGGATCGTAACGATAGTGGCCGGTCTCGAAGAGCACGCCAGCCTTGACCGCCTGGTTCGCTTCATCGCCGTGCATGGGCCGGCGGTCCAACCTCGGCAACCGGATCGCGAGGGCCGCGACGGCCAACACAAGGATGCCGAACGTCAAAGGCCAGCGCCGTCGCAATTACTCACCTTTTGCCTGGGTTGGTCAACGGGGAAGCCACTTACGGGCCGCAGGCTCGGCGGTTTCATGGCGCCGCGAACCCCAAGCGACTGCGCAAAAGCAAATCCTCCCCCACGTTTAACCAGGGGAGGATTTACTGTCCACGTTGATCCACGAACCTCTTGTTATTTCGCCGGCTTGCCGTACACATCGACCTCGACGTAATGGTTCATGTCGTTCGACGTGTTGCCTTTGGAATACAGGCGGACATAGCGTCCCTTGACCGGTTCGCCTTTTTCATTGCGGGCATCGATGAGTTTGCCGCGGTAGTCCTCGATGTATTCCAGGTTCTTTCCCAGTCCGAGGCCCGACGAATTGTCAAAGTCGTTGTTGAAGATCGTCTTGACGTTCTCGATGAAGTCGGGATCGTCCGACACTTGGACGATGACGTCGTGGTAGACCCGGCCTTCGGCATGGTAGTGCCATACCACGACGGCGTAGATCTCGGCCGTCTCTCCCAAGTCGATCTGCACCCACTGTTTGTCAGGCCCCAGCTCGACGAAACTTCCGTCGGAACCTTCCTTGTCGCCGTCGGTCACGTAGCTCAACTCGCCGACGACCGGCGCCATGTCGCTGGAGGTCACTTTCTTGTTTAGCGCCAAATTGGTGCAGCCGGGCGGCGCGAGAAACGGCGGCCGCGGCTTCTCGCTGTATTTTTCCATCGTCGGAGTGGGCTTGATGTTCTTGGGCGTGCCTTGGAAAAGGGGCCGGGGCAGCTTGATCTCCAGGGGGACCAGGTTATCCCCGGCCTTGCCCGCCGGGGCGCCGTCGGCGCCCATCGCCCATGAACCCGCCAGCCCCAACGCGCAGCAAACGCCCGCCGCCCACGCCATCGTCCACAACAGACTGTCTTTCGTCTTCATCGTTTCGGTCTGCTCCTGCTACGGCACTCGGAAAAACCCCACACCCCTCACTATACTCTTGGATCGACGGCCAATGCAAGCCGCAGGGTGGACTTGCCGTCGCCGGGACGTTAATCTGCTGTGCGGAGGAAAACCGTTGCCGGACGATCGCTTGGAACTCTCCGTGGTCATTCCCGCTTACAACGAGGCTGAGCGTCTGCCCCCCTACTTGGCCTCGGTGCGCGAGTATCTCGATGCAAGGTATCCGGAAAGGTATGAAGTCCTTGTGGTGGACGATGGCAGCGGCGATGGACTTGCCGAAATCCTCACCGCGGCGTCTGCCCAATGGCCTCGGCTTCGCGTGTTGACGCACGCTCGAAACCAGGGCAAGGGGGCCGCGGTGCGAACCGGCGTCCTCGCGGCAGAGGGCCAACGGATCTTGTTCGCCGACGCCGACGGAGCGACCCCGATCGAGGAAGAGAAGCGGCTTGCCGAGGCCATCCAGGGCGGGGCGGACGTGGCGATCGGATCGCGGCTCGTGGCCGCGGGCGTCGAGCGATCGCGGAGCTGGGCCCGCGGCCTCGCCGGGCGGATGTTTGCCGCCGTTGCCCGACGCCTCTTAGGTCTTGACGTCCTCGATACGCAGTGCGGTTTCAAGATGTTCCGTGCCGAGCCTGCCCGACGCCTCTTTTCCGCGGCGAGGGAGCCGCGCTATCTGTTCGACCTGGAGGTGCTCGCCCTGGCCGCGAGACACCAGTATCGCGTCGCTGAAGTGCCCATCCGTTGGCGCGAGATTCCCGGCGGTCACCTCCGCCTGTCGCGCGAAGCGCCGCGAGCGCTTTGGGACCTTTGGCGTTTGCGCCGCCGACTGCGGTCCCGCGCAACGGAATCCAAGGAAACCTGAACCAAGCCGCGGCCGTACCAAGGCCGTCTGGCCTGGGCGGCATGTGGCGTCACCGCTGTTGGAGTCCCCAGGCCGCGAGGATCGTGTCGCAACCGGGCGTCAATTTGCGGATTTTCTCCGCGATGACCGCTTTTTCGGAAACCGTCGCCTTCTTCAACCGCTGCTTCAGTTGGGCCGACTTCTTTCTCCGATGACGCCGGCGCCGCAATTCTTTCTTTCGCTCGCAAATCGACACGTTAACCGACTCCTTGACCGAACGCCTAAATGCATTTGCGCGGGTGGAAAGCACCTGATTCTATCAGTCTTCCCTCGGCCGCTCAACCGCCGGTTTGCGTTCCCGGACGCGGACGCGGAAATGTTGGGTCTCCTCGAGGCCCACGGGGACTTCCTGCCCAAGGAACTCAATGGTGAGCTGGCCCTTGACGGGAAACTCTTCATTGGCCTCGACCACGCGGCCTCTGGAGGCATCAAAGGCAATCGCTCCCCCCGCCTTTTCGTGTTGGAAGTGATAACGTACGAAGTCATGCGCACAAACGAGAAAAGCGGTTCTAGAGTTGGTAGGGCGTTTAGGGTTTGTGATTTCACTACCAGACAGGAGAACCGCTATGAGAAGTGTAGCAGAAGAAACGAAGGC
>Ga0209101_1000587_pt1 | contig 29549 bp, 16 predicted proteins | sample ConPoolayeCmetaG_FD_185481 | JGI IMG/M metagenome (GOLD analysis project Ga0209101, IMG submission 185481) | Hot spring microbial mat communities from California, USA to study Microbial Dark Matter (Phase II) - Cone Pool mat layer C metaG... ...
CCGGTCGCCGGGCTGGTGGCGGTCAACGACAGCCCGACCGAGCTGGGCAACCCCACCACCCTCACCGCGACGGTGACGGCAGGCAGCAATGTGGTGTTCCAATGGCACCTGGGCGACGGCAACCCGGCCTCCGGCCCGATCATCACCCACACCTATGGCGCAGTTGGCGTGTACACCGCCGTGGTCACCGCCGGCAACAGCGTCAGCCTGCTCACCGCCACCACCACCGTCACCGTCGTCGACGCGCCGATCCGCGACCTGGCGCTGGTCAACGACAGCCCCACCGTTTTGGGCCTGTCGACGGCCTTTACGGCCACCCTCAGCAGCGGCAGCAACGTCACCTACACCTGGGATTGGGGCGACGGCACGCCGGTCGAGGTCGGCGCAGCGCCCACCCGCACGCACACCTACGGCGCCGTCGGCGTGTACACTGCTGTGGTCACCGCTGCCAACAGCGTCAACCAGATGACCGCCACCACACGGGTCACGATCACCTTGCCAACCCTAGACCTGTTCCCGGCCTACAGCGTGAACGAGAATGACGGCCTGGCCACGATCACCGTCACCCTCAGCGCGCCGATGAGCGCCACCGTCAGCGTGCGCTACCGCACAACTGCCGGCACGGCCACCGCCGACGTGGACTATGAGGAAACCATCGGTCTGCTCACCTTTGCGCCAGGCCAGGTTGAACGCACGTTTAGCATTCCGATCTACGATGACCTGATCTATGAAGGCGACGAGACGGTGCTCCTCTCACTCTTTGATCCGGTCAACGCCGACCTGGGCAACGCCACCGCGACGTTGACCATTGTCGACAACGAAGGACGGCCCACGGTCAGCCTGAGCGATGTCGCTTATCGGGTTTCAGAAACGGCCGGTCAGGCCGCGATCACCGTCACCCTCAGCCATCAATCGGTCGAGACGATCACCGTTGACCTGGTAACCGCCGACGGCACGGCAACCTCTGGGGTCGATTATGGTGCGGTGAGCACCACACTGACCTTCGCTCCCGGCGAAACGATGCAGGTTGTCTATATCTCCATCTATGACGATGACATCCTTGAAGGGGACGAGACGGTGTTGATTTCGCTCACCAATGCCGTCAACGCGCTGATGCCACGCCCGGCCGATGCCACTTTGACCATCGTAGACAACGAGTCACCGGTGACCAGCTATCAGGTCTACCTGCCGCTGGTCATGCGCGCCTACTCATCGCCGCCCGGCCGCGACCTGATCGTCGAAAACATCGCTCTTGTCTCGGCCGACCCGACGATCATCGAGGTCACAATTCGCAACATCGGCAGCAACAGCATCCCCTACCCGTTCTGGGTTGACCTGTATGTCGATCCCAATCCGCCGCCCGTCCAACCCAACGATCTGTGGAACCCGCCGCGCTGCATCTATGGTGTGGCCTGGTACGTGACGACCGAGGTACCGGCCGGTGGCCAATTGACCCTGCGCACCGTCAACCTGGATCCGGCTTATAGCATCTGGCCGGAGAAATTGCCCGCCGGCGTGCACACCTTCTATGCTCAGGTCGACGCCTACGGCTCATCGATCGGTATGATCCAGGAAGATAACGAAGGAAACAACATCACGGGGCCGGTGCAATTCACTATCCAATAGAAGAAATAAAAAAAACCCTAAAGGTCTCCAAGACCTTTAGGGTTTTTTAGGGCTTTTTAGGGCTTTTTAGGGCTTTTTAGGGTTTTTTAGTTTTTTTTCGCATTCGCGCATACAAGCGAGTCAGGCGCAGCAGGCTTCTGGCCTGATGTCGATGACGTGTGGGTGGCCACGCAAAATGGTCGGCGGCGATCTTGTCCAGGCGAAACTGCCAAAAGATCAGGTGTAGCAGCTCAAAATTGGCGCGCAGGTATCCGTCGGCCAAGTAGGTACGCCCCCAGGCTCGCACCGCGTTCAACGCAGCCTGAGCGTCCTTGAAACGCTGGTAGGCGTCGGGACGCACCGGTCGGCTTGATACGGCCTCATACAGGCGCACCCGCGCCAGATCAAAGAGCAGCCAGGCACGGGTCAATTCAAATTCGGCACGTTCGGCAGCCCATGCCGAACGATCGGCCCCTTCCTGGACCAGCTCCAATTGACGTGCTGCCTCGGCCAACAACACTTTGATCTGGCCGTTGGTGCGCACCTTTTGATGCAATACCTCCGGCGGCGCATAAACCGGATCCCCCATATCGGCAAATGGTTCTTGAATCAACGCGCGAGGAGAGCGTGAAAAGGTTGGTTTGATTTGCTCCGGCACAATGTCCAGTGCCAGCGCAAATGCCTTTTCAAGCGCGCGATAATAAGCTGCCCACCCCGACGAACCAAAGGTCGCCCGGCCGAAATCTTCCAACAATGCATCCAAATCTTGATCGGGATTCCAGGCCAGACGGGCAAAAAGCCATGGGTTGAGCTGAGGCGAAAGCCAGGGACGATCGCCGGTCATCAAAGCCTGCACGGTGTGTGCCCCGGCTTGACGATAAAAACGCATGTCGCGCTGCATCACCGTCGGCAACGGCGGCAACACCGACTTGAACAGGATGGCATCCAGGTAATACTCGAACACGCGCGGCGGTTTGGCCGCCCGAAAATGCTGCACCTGCGCACGAAACGTTTGGGCATAATGAGGCACATTGACCGCACACGCGGGATCGTCGGTAGCATGGGCATAACAGCGTTTGCGCGGCGCCCACAGCAAACAAACATTCGAACGCGGAGCGACCTTGAAAGGCACATCTTCGGTATCCATGTAAGCCAAAAAGCCGATCTGTGCCTGCGGATTGACTTCTTCCAGCACTTCGGCCACCGCATTGACCGCCAGTAGCGCCTGCTCGGATGGTGAATAGGCCAGACAGCGCTCACATGAACACCATCCGCCGCCCGGCACATCGTCGGGCCAGAGGTGAAAGACATCTACCTCGGAATGGGTGCGAAAATAGGTCGCTGCATGGCGACGGATGATCGCCAACCCCTCAGTGCTGGACGGGCAAAAATTATGGTCAGCGCGGCGACGTCCACGGTGATAGCGAAACGCCTGTGGCATCCCCCGTCGATGCGGTGTAGTGACAAACAGCTCGCGGGGCAAAAGCGCAGCCAGTCCATGCCCGCCATGCTCAATGGTCATCCCACGCTGACGGGCCAGCGGCACAACCGTCTCTTTTTTGTGCTGCCATTGACGCTCCGGGGCTGCGCCCAAAGCGGGCGTTTCCTCGGTGACGTGGATGAAAATGGCATTCAAGCGGTTGCGCGCCGCCCATACCACCCAGGCTTCGGCATCTTGCAAAAAAACATAATGCCCCAAAATCAGGCAACGTCCCTTGAGCGCCGGTGTTTGCACAACCGGCCGGTCGGGCAAGACAAATCGTGTGCCCGATGGCAACCGCTCACCCCCTACCCCCGGCGCCACCCAGCGACATCCCAAAGCCTCCAAAAAGTCATACACCGCATAGAGCAAGCCACGTGGGCCATTGCCGCGCAACTCGATGCGATTTTCGGTTGCCTGCCAGCGAAAGTTGTCGTTTTCCTCTTGATTATGCGAAAGAACGATGCACGGCGCACGTGGCTCCACCGTCGCCCGGACGCCATACGTGCGACCGCTGATCCGGCGCAAGGTCAAGGCCAGTTCGGTCATCGCCAGCGCCGCCGTCGGATGCGAGGATGTGATCACAATTTGCCAGTTACGAGATAGATCGATTTCGGGCATGTTGCCTCCGTTCTGAGCAAACAAATGGTGATTACACCGTTTTGATCAAATTCAGGTTGCCGGTCTGGGCTGCCCGCAGCACCGCCCCCATATACTCGTCGATCATTTCGACCGTCAGCGGAATGGGCATGTTTTCCAGTTTGCTCCTGAGTTGCGGGTCTTTGGCTGCCGCCAGTGCCCGGTCAATGTGTGCGTCGGTAAAAGCCGGCAGTTCGGCCAGGGTGGTCGGAAAGCCGATCCGTCGGCTGAGGGCAAACATTCCCCCGGCAACCGCCTCCCCCAGCGCACGCCCGGAAAGGGTGTTCGTGTCGACGGTGATCAGCCCGGCCGAACGGTAGATTTCGCCCACCAAACGCAACGCCGGTTCGATTGCCGGCGCAAAAAAGACCGTGTAATAGGGGTTCATCAACGCGCATGCCCGGCCATGTGTGGTCACGTCGACCAGAGAAAAGCTGGTCAGATGGCCGCCGTTGGTGCCGCCGAGCATGATCGCATAACCGCCCAGGTCGGTGCCCAGACCCAGGGCCGTCCGTGCCGCGCGGTCGGTCGGGTTGAGCACTGCGCGTTCGACATATTCGACGATCAGACGGATTCCCGTGCGGGCCACAGGTTCAACCCGGCCGTACAAATCTCGACCACAGACGCCATAAAGCACTTCTAAACAGTGCGAGAGGCCGTCCATTGCTCCATCGGCGGTGAATGCGGGCGACATGCTGAGCGTCAGGTCGTAATCAAACAGGGCACGGGCAGGGACAATGGCTTCGTCGACGATCAACTTTTTTTGACCGCTGTGTATGTCGGTGATGTTGGCATATTTGGTGAGGTGTGCCGCCGAACTGGCCGCGGCCTGGATCGCCAGCATGGGGATCAATCGTTGGCCGGTTTGTTGCAGTGTCCGTGTAACCTGCCCCACGCCAAAATAGCGATCGACCTCGCCGCCCAGTGTATGCAACACGCCGGCTGCCTTGGCGGCATCAATCGTGCTGCCGCCGCCGAAGGCTACCAGCAGGTCATAGTCGAGGGTGTTCAATGCGGCGACGATACGTGCCAGGTCTTCGCGCGGGGCATTAGGTTGTGCTCCGGCCACTTGGCCGACAACCGTTACTCCGGCCGCATGCAGCGATGCTTTGATCACGGCGACAGGGCTGTCACTGCCCGGATAGGTCGAACGGACCAGGGCCGCTCGCGTTCCCAGCCCGGCAGCCAGCCGCCCGGCATGCTCCAATACGCCAGAACCGTATACGTAGGTGTCGCCTTTGAATTGTTTGAGCAAGCGATCGGCCAGATTTTCCATCGTCATCCTCCTGATACGCCATTTCGGTGGCAGCCGGTCATTCCAACCCCAACCGTTGCCGTCGCTCTTCCAGTTGTGCTTCAATCTCGACGCTGGACAGCGCATCTTCCATTTGCCGATCCAGGCTGTTGAGCAACACTTCGTTCTCGGCCTCGGCATGCTCAAGCCGTTGACGAATGCCTTCGGCCACACGCGCCACATCGGCATCTCCCCGCCCGGTCAGGTCGTCCAGAGAACGGATGGTTTTGCCGAGCAGTTCGCGGCTTTTGGCCAATTCGAGCAGATGCCCCAGTTCTTCTCGCTCTTGTTTGACCATCAAAAAGCGCGCTTCCAGTTTGACATACACGTCATCGAGTGTTTTGTAGCTGCTGTGCAGTCGCTGCCATTCCTGGGCATAGGTCTGTTGCAGTTTTTTGGTCGCGTTGAGGCGACTTTGGGTGGCCAGCGCCTGGGCATTTTGCCCCTTGACCAAAAAGGCATCCACGGCGGCGTTCAGCTTGTCGGCCTGTGCGCCAAGCTCCTCGTAACGACGTTGCACCGTCTTGATGTTGCCGGCCACCCGCTCGATGGCGGCGTGCAGCTCGCGCATTTGCTCGGTCATCCGGCGAATGTATTCATCGAGCACGGCCAAGGATTGACTTTGCAAGGCCTTGTCAACCAGAGCATGCAGGTTGGCCGAGATCAAGGTACGAAATTTTTGCACCAGAGAGGTCATAGATGCTCCTTGTCAAATAACTGCTCGCCTTTGCGGGGGATGTCCAACCTTTGCGAGGGTAAGCTGAGCAGCGGTTATTCTGTCAAAAGGGTTCAAGACGTCAATTATAACATCAAGGGCCGTTTTGCTCAACAAAATAACCGTCTGTGAGAGGCGCGAATAGCCTTTTTGGGAAAGGCAGCAATACCTAGATGGGCGAGAGTTCTGAATTGACGCGTAATTACCTCCCGGCTGCCCGCCGCCTTGCGCCGATTAGAAATCGGCCTTTGTGGGCGCATGCGGCGCCAGGCGTCGGCCTGCGCCGACGCAGGCCGAAGGCCCCAAAAGGGTGACTTTAGGCATGGGGAGGCAGTTACATTGACGCATTCTGATCTATACCATCACGCAGCAGCAATTCAAACTGGCAAAGGCTCTTGCTTTGTGGTATAATAATATGTTAATTTGCCGATTCTACGAAAAGGATTTGTCGATGGCTTATAATCCACAAAATCCACTCATTGTCCAAAGCGACAAAAGTGTGCTCTTGGAGGTTAAAAACGAACTGTACGAAGCGGCACGTGATGCGTTGGCACGCTTTGCCGAGCTGGAAAAAAGCCCGGAGCATGTCCACACCTATCGTATTACCCCCCTTTCGTTGTGGAACGCTGCGGCTGCCGGCATGACTGCGGCACAAATCATCGACGCATTGACCCGCTATGCCAAATATGATATACCATCCAACGTCATCGTCGATGTCACCGATTACGTCAGCCGGTACGGACGGCTCAAATTGATCAAGGACGAATCGGGCCGGCACCTTTTGCTCGTTTCCGATGATGCGGCATTGATCGCCGAAGTGGCCAACCACAAAATGTTGCAAACCTTTATTCTGGCGCAACCTGGCCCAACCACACTCCAGGTCGATCCGGCGCGGCGTGGGCATATCAAACAGGCGTTGGTGCGCTTTGGGTTTCCGGCCGAAGACCTGGCCGGCTATGTCGATGGCACGTATATGCCGATCCACCTGCTGCCCTACACCCGCAGCGGTGAGCGCTTTGTGTTGCGCCATTATCAACAAGAGGCCGCCGACATTTTCTACGCCGGTGGGCATGCACGCGGTGGCAGCGGCACCATTGTTTTACCCTGTGGCGCCGGCAAGACGATGGTCGGCATGGCGGTGATGGAAAAGTTGCAGGCCTCCACATTGATCCTCACCCCCTCCACCGTCGCTGCCCGGCAATGGATCGCCGAACTGCTCGACAAGACCGACCTGCACGAAGAAGACATCGGCGAATACACCGGCCTGAGCAAAGAAATTCGTCCGGTCACCATCGCCACCTACCAGATTTTGGTGCACCGCGATGGAAAGGACAGGCCGTTCAAACATCTTGAGCTGTTCAACCAGCGCGATTGGGGATTGATCATCTATGACGAGGTTCACCTGCTGCCGGCGCCGGTTTTTCGCCTCACCGCCGAAATCCAATCGCGCCGTCGCCTGGGCCTCACCGCCACCCTGGTGCGCGAAGATGGCCTGGAAGAAGACGTGTTCTCGTTGATCGGCCCCAAAAAGTACGACGTGCCCTGGAAAGACCTGGAACGTCAGGGCTGGATCGCCACTGCCGAGTGCCACGAAATTCGCATTTCTTTGCCCGAAGACCTGCGCATGCTTTATGCGATCGCCGAACAACGGGAGAAAATCACCATTGCCGCCAACAACCCGGCCAAGATCGACGTGCTGCGCATGTTGATGCAAAAACACCGTGAAGATTCGGTGATCATCATCGGCACCTACCTGGAACAACTCAAAAAGATCGCCCAGCTTTTTCACCTGCCGCTGATCACCGGGACCACCGGAGTCAAAAAGCGTGAAGAACTCTTTCGTCAACTACGCACCGGTGAGATACCGGCCCTGGTGATCAGCAAAGTGGGCAATTTTTCCATTGACCTGCCCGACGTCAATGTGGCGATCCAGATTTCGGGCACTTTTGGCTCACGTCAGGAAGAAGCGCAACGTTTAGGCCGCATCCTGCGCCCCAAACGCAACGGTTTGCTGGCTCATTTCTATACCCTGGTCAGCCGCGACACGCGCGAGCAAGACTTTGCGGCCAATCGTCAGCGCTTTCTCACCGAACAGGGCTACCACTATGAAATCCTGTACGAAAACGAGGTCGCCGATTATCAACCGGCCTTGCTGGCCGCCAGCGCCACAGAAAAACAGTACACCCTGGAGAGTTCAACTCGATGAGCTATCAAGACGACATCCAACGCTTGCATAACCTGAGCCAGCGCGATCTGGACGAAATGATGACCTCGACCGCCCAGGGTCGCGCCCGCACTTATCAACGCGAACATCGTGTGTTCAACCGGCGGGTGTACCAAAACACCCTCTACGCCCAGGTAAGAGGCAGCGAGCCGGAGCCTTACCAGGTTGAAATCAGCGTCCAGGATGGCGAGGTTTACGGCTACTGCACATGCCCGTACGAGTTGAACGGCTGGTGCAAGCACATCGGCGCCGTGGCGATGGAATGGATCGACAACCCCGACCGATTCCAGGTTCTCGACAAATGCCCGGAAAGCTACTTTGAACAATTGAGTGACCAGGAAGAAGAGGAGGAAGAGGAAGAAGAAATGGCTACCCAGCCCAAGACAACACTGTCCACTTGGGATAGCTTTAACAATTTGCCTTCTGAGCGCGAGGCCTATGTCCAAGAGATCAAAAGCCTGCTCCAAAATTACACCATCGAGCAACTGCGCCAACTGGCCCGAAATTGCCAATTCAACCTGAATACTACCCGAAAAGAAAAGATTATCGAGACGTTGAGCTATCAGCTCTCCGATCCTGCTTATGTCGAAGCACAACTCGGTCAGCTCGACAACACAAGCCTGCGCATCCTCATCTTTATGAATCTGGTCGCCCCACCCGGATATGGCAGCCAATCGAGCATCCTGCGTCCATTTGGCATGTCAGGGCAAGAGAATCGGGTGGTTCAATGTCTCGAAAAAATGACCCATCATGGTCTGTTGTTCACCTTTGAGCTCGGAAAAACCCCCTACTTTGTGTTGCCCCAGGTTGTCCGTGCCTCTTTGCCGCTCCTCCCCGATGCGGTTGCGGCCTGGCCGGAAAAAGAACTTGCTCAAACAGAGATTAAACATCAGGAATTTACATCCATTGTCCCCAGGCTGTATCGTATGTGGAGCTTTTTGCATGAAACTCATCCCCGGCGCGCAATGCCTCTCCCCATCGACAAGATCGAAACCGAGCTGGAATTCTTGAAGGGATGGCGAAACGACCCGGATGAGGTGGCCCAAATCCGCAAAAACCGCTATTCCTTGAACGTCGCCATTTCCTTGAACGTCTCCCCGGCACCGCCTTATCTCGAACCGGATGTCCAGCAAGCGCTCAGTTCGTTGCTGGGCGCCGATGTCCAAGAGATCGAGTTTTACTATGCGCTGCTGATGCAAATGGAAGCCGTGCGCGGCAACGCAGGAGAGCCCATCCAAACCGAGTTGTCTCCGCTCCAGGAATTGTCCACTTTCGATGTTGGGACGCAACTGACCCTCCTGGCCATAATCTGGAGTTCACTTGACAACTGGAGCGAGGTAGACATGGTTTTGCGCAGCAAGCCCGAAATCTGTGTGCGTCGCAATAGCGGGTATATTTCTTACAAAATGGAAAACCTGTATCAGGAATGGCGCGAAGGGCGGATGGCGCTTGTGCGCTTTTTAAGCTTATTGCCGGAAAACAAATGGATTTCTGTGGAAGCCTTCTTGCGCACCGTTTATGAGGTTTTGCCCAACATCTTGCATATGTCCTCAGAATCGGGCGTCTGGTGGCTTGAATCGACACACAAGAAAAAGCAATTCGGCACCAGTTTTGAAGACTGGCTGACCGGCTATGGACAACTGATCCTGGCGATCCTGACCGGGCCGCTGCGCTGGTTTGGCATGATTGAACTTGCCTATCGACAAGATCAACCGGTCGCCATGCGCCTGACGCCGATCGGTGCGTTCACCTTGGGACGTAAAACCTCCATTGACGTCACCTCTCATAGAGCCGGGCTCAAACCAGAACAGATTGTCCACTTTAACGACGACCTGACCGTCGAATTGGCATCCGGCATCGCACTTCCCGAACTCTACACCCTGCTGAACCAGATCGGCCGATTGGAAAACATTACCACACAAACCCTGATCTACCGACTCGATGCCGGTGGAGTCCAACGCTGCCTCGAACAAGGCGACACGGCCGCAAACCTCATCGACCGTTTGTCGCAATTGAGCGGCAAACCACTTTCAGAGGCCTGGCAACGACGGTTGCACGAATGGGAAAACAACTATGGCCGCTTACACCTCTACCAAGACATCGCCCTGGTCGAATTGACCGATGATCTGGCCTTGCACGAATTGCTGGCTGCGACCTCGTTGCGCAATCACCTGATTTACCGCTTCTCCAACCGGCTGATCGCCATCCGCTCGGATGCCATAGACGAGTTGACGCAAGAAATGGAAAAACGGGGGTATATGCCACATGTCACCGGATAAACCGACAAAAACCAATGTCAAAAGCGTGCTGGACTCTTATCATTTCAACATTCTCAGGGACATGTGCGCTCTGCTGAACATCGATCCCGGCGGCAGCCACAAAGCCGACTATGCCCGACAGCTTGGGAAGGTGTTGTTCACCCCGCAAGCCGTCCAATCCGCGTTAAAACAGATCAGCGACAAAGAACTCCAGGCCCTCCAGGCCATTCAGCGCGCCGGCGGCAAGATTTTGGCCTCCCGTCTGCGCATGCAGCTTGTCCGTATGCGCATCATCAAACCGGAAACAAAACGCCCTGTTTACGGCTACAACCAATTCAACGTCCACGCTCCGCCGGAGCAGCGCACCAGCTTTGAAGCAGTGCTCGGACGACTGATCGCCCTCGGCCTGGTCTGGGCACAAGAGTATACCACCACCTATGGACGTACCAAGATTTATTACGACAACTTGATGTATGCAGCCATCGCGCCAGAAGTGCTTGCCCAGCTTCCCGAACCCCCCATGGTGGAAGAAGCAACTATCTTTGCGCCCGATAGCCTCACCCGCATTCAAGAGGGATCGGCGCGCGCCTTTCAGCGCGACCTGTATTTTTACTGGAGCGCCGTGCGCGCCGAAGCGCCTCGCCTCACCACCGAAGGGAGATTGTACAAAAAAGATCTCAGCCGGATCAACAACGCCCTGCTCAAGCCAGAAGAACCACTCCTTGACGAACCCGACATGCCCCGGCTGATCTTTATGCGCCGATTGATGACCGCCCTTGGCATCCTGCGCGAGCAAGACCGACAAATCGAGGCCGTAGAACACCCCAAATTCTTGGGCCAAAGCCCTACCATCCGCGTCGAACGCACCCTCAAAGCCTGGTGCGAAGGCACATTTTGGAATGAAATGCTCAGCATCCGTGGTATCAGGACTATGAACCTCGGCACCCGCCTGTCCGAGGCGCCATCCCAGGTCATCCAGGCTCGCCAAACGGTGCTGGACCATATCAAAGCCCTGCACCGCGCTCGCCCTAGCTGGATCACCCTCGAAGCCCTTGTCGACAGCGTACGCCTGAACGATTACGAGTTTCTGCTTCCACGCAATTATACGTCCAAAGACGGCTACTATTATTACTCGTACACCAGCCGTTCACCCTATTCGGCCTACGGCAACGCCATGCATTTGGATTTCGGCCTCCCAACCAGCGACGAAGCCGAAGGCTGGGAATACGTAGAAGCCAATTTCATCCGCACCATCGTCCTCGAGCCTATGCACTGGATGGGCCTGGTGGACATTGGCTACATCAACAACGAACCGGTCGCCTGGCGATTGACCGAAATGGGCGCCTGGGTACTTGGCGTGGGCAACGAACTCAAAATCCCCGAAGGCGAAGGCAAAGTGATCGTCCAGCCCAATTACGAAATCATCGCCCTCGACCCAATCAGCGACATGGCCCTGGCCCGCCTGGACGAATTCGCCGACCGGATCAGTTCTGAACGAGCCATGCAATACACCCTCAGCCGCGAATCGGTGTACCGTGCCCAGAAAAAGGGCTGGTCGGCTCAGCAGATCATCGATCTGCTCCGGCAGATGAGCGATTCCCCCTTGCCACAAAACGTTGAACGCACCTTGCTCGAATGGCAGGCCCTACACGAGCGGATCACCATCCACCGCCGGGCCCGCGTTCTGCAAGCCGCCGATGCGCGCCTGCTCGACGATCTGTTCGCAACGCCATCGATCAGCCAATATCTGCTCACCCGCCCCGGCGAAACGGTAGCCATCGTCCAGCCCGCTCAGGCGGCCGGCGACGCCTTGATCAAATCTCTGCACGAGTCAGGCTACCTGCCCTTATGCACCACCTCCATCCAAGATGCGTTGCATCCCAGCCTGACCATTGACCAGAACGGAGAAATCCACTTTCGCGAAACGTTACCCAGCATCTTTTTGTTCGGCCTGATTGCCCCATTCACCGATGTCACCACCGACGGACACTATCGGCTCACCGAAGCAGCGGTTAAACGCGCCCTGGAGCCGGGCAGTCCCAACAGCCATACCGTCGAAAAAATCATCGATACACTGCGCACACTTCACATCGGACCGCTATCTCGCCAGATCGAAATTCAAATCCGTGCATGGGGGCACGATTACGGCGATGCCGCCATTCAGCCGCTGATCCTGGTACAGGTTCAGGACGAACAAACGCTACAAAAGCTGCTTCATGAACCCGAACTCGCAGGACTGCTACATCCATTTAATCCCGATCGCCGAAAAGCTCTGGCCGTCGTGCCACCAGATAAACTCGATCGGCTTCAGCAGGCCTTTCATGAACGCGGTATGAATATCAAGGATGTTTTAGAGATTTCATAGTACACGGATCAAAAAATCTGTGACCATCCGTCGCATCCGCGAAAATCCGTGGCCCATTTCATAACACACGGATCAAAAACGATGAACGAACACCCGGCCATCCATGATATGCTTTCACGCTGCCCTCAACTCTCCTCATGTGTCCAGGCGCTGATGACCGCCGAGCAAACTATCGCCCAAACCCTGACGCATGACGGTTGCCTCTACCTGTGCGGAAACGGCGGCAGCATGGCCGATGCCCTGCACATCAGCGGCGAACTGCTTAAATCCTACCTCCACCCGCGTCCCCTCGACTTGGCCACACAAGCCCGACTCAACACTGCCGGCCCCGACGGTACCCTGCTCGCCCAGAGCCTGCAACGCGGCCTGCGCGCCCACGTGCTCGGCCTCAACCACGCCCTCAGCAGTGCTGTTGAAAACGATGTTTCTGTTTCATCTGTTGGTTATGCGCAAGAATTGCTCGTCATGGCCCGCCCGGGCGATGCCTTGCTCGGCATCAGCACCAGCGGCAATGCCCAAAACATCTGCTACGCGGCCCAGGTCGCCCGCGCGTTGGGCCTGACCGTCATAGCCCTCACCGGCCAAAATGGTGGCAAATTGGCCTCCCTGGCCGACATTGCCATCCGCGCCCCGGCCACACGCACCGATCGGGTACAGGAACTCCATGTGCACCTGTATCACTGCCTGTGCGAAATGCTCGAAGCGCGCTTTTTCGCCGGTACGACCTGACCGATCTCAGCAGACCGCAAAATCACCTGGAGTCTTTAGACGGAACGCCCGGCCAAAGCCTCAACCCCATTGCTCAATTAAAGTTTACCGAGTTTGATCACCTGTTCAGGAGCCAATCGCCATGTCTACCCAAACCGCACATCCTTATGGCCTCTGGCCCAGCCCCATTCAGCCTATCGATCTGGCCACCAGCCTGCGCCTTGCCGATCTGGCCTGGGACACAACCGACACCGACGGCACCACCCTGGTCTGGCTAGAAGGACGCTCAGACAAAGGCGTGCTTGTCTGCGCACCGCCAGGTCAGGCCCCACGTGACCTGACCTCAACCCTCTCGGTACGAGCACGAGTCGGCTATGGCGGCGGCGATTTCGGCATAGGGAATGGCTATGTCTACCTGGTCGCCCAAGAAGGACGGCTCTATCGGCAGGCGCTCAGCGGCGGAACGGCGCAGCCGATTACCCCTCAGTTCGGCCATATGGCCTCACCCACCCCCTCGCCCGACGGCAAATGGGTTGTGTTTGTCCACACCTATGAAGGCACAGATTGCCTGGCCATCGTCGATGCCGAAGGCCGAAACTGGCCTCAAAAGCTGGTTTCCGGCGCCGATTTTTACATGCAGCCTTGCTGGTCGCCCGATGGAACATGCCTGGCCTGGATCGAGTGGGATCATCCCGACATGCCATGGGATCACACCCGCCTCAAGCTGGCCCACCTCGACATAAGCGGCACATTGCCGGTCATCACCCAGGTGGAAACACCGGTCGATCGACCGGATGTGGCCCTGTTTCAGCCCCAATTTTCGCCCAACCGGCGTCACCTGGCCTACATCTCGGACGAAAGCGGTTGGAACAACCTGCACCTTTACGATCTGAGAAGCGGCGTCCACCGCGCGTTGACTACCGACACGGCAGAAGCAGGCGTGCCGGCATGGGTACAAGGCCTGCGCACCTATGGTTTTCACCCCGGCGGCAACCAGATCTATTACCTGCGCAACGAACGCGGCTTTACCACCCTGTGGGTTTGCGACATCGAAACAAGCACCGCACAGGCTGTTTCCTCACCCTTGAACACCTACACCCACCTGTCACAAATTGCCATCTCCCCGAGCGGCGAGCTGGCCTTCATTGCCTCATCGGCCACAATCGGCGAGCGGATCGTCAGCTACGTTCCAGGCAGCCATAACGTCCAGATTCACAGGCGTGCCACCACCGAAAATGTCTCCCCAGACCGCCTCGCCACCCCACAGCCAATCCAATGGAATGCCACCAACGGGGAGCCGGTATACGGCCTCTACTATCCCCCGGCCGGCCCAAACTCGAACAAGGTCCGACTTCCGACGATCATCCACATCCACGGCGGGCCCACCGGCCAGGCCACAGCCCGTTACAACGCCGGCGCACAGTTTTGGACCACCCGCGGCTATGCCTGGCTGGAGGTTAATTATCGAGGCAGCACCGGCTACGGCAAACCCTATATGACCGCCTTGCGCGGAAAATGGGGCGTGCTCGATGTGGAAGACGCGCTTGGCGGCGCGCAATATCTGATCGATGCCGAACTGGCCGACCCGCACAAACTGGTCATCATGGGAGGCAGCGCAGGCGGCTACACCGTGCTCAAAACGTTGGTCGACCACCCAGGCTTTTTCAAGGCCGGCGTATGTCTGTACGGCATCGCCAACATGTTCACCCTGGCTGCCGACACGCACAAATTCGAGGCCCACTATCTCGACTCACTGCTCGGCCCTCTGCCCCAGTCCAGCGCAATCTACCGCGAACGCTCACCGATCTTTAACGCCGATCGCATCACCGATCCGCTGGCCATCTTTCAAGGCGAGATCGATCCGGTGGTGCCCAAGTCCCAATCAGACAGCATCGTCGAATCACTGCGCCGACGTGACGTGCCCCACGAGTATCACGTCTACGAAGGAGAAGGGCACGGCTGGCGCAAACAAGAAACCATCGAACAATTCTATCGCGCCGTAGAGCGATTTTTGAAACAATACGTCATCTTTGCCTAAACCGACCGCATAAATCAAGCAGCAATTTGACCATAACACACCCTTAACCCTTTTTACACCCCTTTGTAACCCACAATTCGGGGGGATGTGATAGAATAGAAACGAGCTAGACCTCAGATGGGTCAAGCAGCGAGCAGCTAATGGCTCCCCCCCACCATTAGTTGCTCTTTTTTTTTTACCCCAACAGCTCCGTGTCAGAAGAAAATCACCAGCCTGTCAGTCACCGGTCGTCAAGAGGACTTGTCAACAGCAAATAGATGTGGTAACATCCATTTATCAAATGCGTTCACCAACTGTACCACCCAAACCGCACCACGTCTGCCTCAACAAGTCAAGCACGCCAAAACCCAGGCAAAAACATTTATCAAAATCAAGAAAGGAGAAAAATGGATACACGCAAGAAAAAGCTGATCGGTATATTCGCCTTTGTGCTCCTGGTATCATTGTTGCTCGCCTGTGGCAAACCCAAAGCCACGCCAACGCCTGAGCCTACTGCCACCTTTACTCCGACTAATACACCAATGCCCACCAACACATCGGTGCCGACCAACACACCGGCACCCACCGCAATCCCAACCAAAGCACAGCCGCCCACACCCACCAAAGCACCGGCGGTTCCTACACCCACCAAGCAGACCACGGTGCCCCCTACGGACACATCGGCTCTGCCCAAAGGCCTTGTTGTCTTGAGCCATACCGGCTTTGTTGATCAGGATGGCAGCGTCAACATCGTCGGCCAAGTCCTTAACAACGACTCGATCAATTATCAATACATCGAGATCAAAGCCACCCTCACCGACAAAGAAGGCAAGTTCCTGGCCGAAGAAAGCACGTATGTTTACGTAGATATTCTAGAACCAGGCCAAAAGTCGCCTTTCAGACTGACCATCTGGGAGCCACCGGCTAACCTGGACAAATACGAATTGGCGGCCTCGGGTACCAAGACGAACGACAAGCCGGTAGCAGGATTGGAATTTGTCCAGGTCTTTGACCAAGGGAATAAAGAAGATAATAGCTGGACACTGATCGGCGAAGTCAAGTACACAGGAGCTCAAATCATTGAATCTCCCAAGATTGCCGTGACGCTTTACGATGCCGATGGCAACGTCGTCGATACAGGCTTTGCCTACGCCGAACGCAGCTTGATGACCAAAGACAAAATTTCCCCCTTTGAACTCTATATCAGCAACGTACATGGCAAACCGACACGTTACGAAGCGGTCATTTCCGGCAGCATAGCGCCGCAATGGCAAATTGAAAAAGCCGCGCAGGTAGAATTGACCGACATTGACTATTACATCGACTCATTTGGCGATCTGGTCATTGTTGGTGAAGTCAAAAACGCCGACCAATCGAACGTCGAATACATCAAAGTCTTTGCATCGATCTATGACAAAAGCGACAAACTGGTTGCCGTTGGATGGAGCTATGCGTGGGCCGACATCTTGCGGCCGGGCGAGGTCTCACCTTTCAAAATCGACATTTTTGACACCCCCCCAGAAGCCGATCACTGGACGGTATGGGTACAAGGCACAAAAACAGAAGAACAACCGGTAGGCAACCTGGTCTTTGCCAATGTCGATCACAAACTAGAAAACGGCATTGCCACTTTTAGCGGAACAATCCGCAATGACGGCAAAGAGACGATGGAATATATCGAAGTTGCCGTGACGATCTATGATAAAGAAGGCAAAGTCGTAATGGTCGACTGGGATTGGTTGGAAGGTGAACTGGCGCCCAAGGGAACAATGGATTTTGAATTCGATGTCAAAGTACCCGATACGGCAACCAATTTTGAATTGTATGTAAAAGGCAGCGTCAAAGAATAACCCAAACGGTCACCCACAAACAAGGGGACAGAACCGGTTCTGTCCCCTTCTGGGTTCTGGCGCTTTTGGGAACTTGTACCGACGCATCCCTATGCGTCGGTTACGTTTTTCGGATGGGCCCCAAGTAATGGAGTCGAGCCTTTAGGCGGAAAAGAGGTAAAGTCCGGCTGAAGCTCTACTCCAGCGTCTTGTGTGAAAGGTATTGTTATCAGGTACGTGCTGAAAAACCCTCTCACCGCCAAGACGCAAAGCATTTCTGGCATCTTTATGTTCTTTGTGGTAAACTTGGACTTTTCCAGCAACCTCCTAATTCGCCAGAATCCGGTTTCCTTGTTTTGTTACCATCGTCGTTCTGTTTTTTTGAATGTGTTCAACGGAGAAACCGATTATGCCCCGTTTCGGCGCTCATATGTCCATTTCCGGCGGTCTGCACCATGCCCTCGAATTGGGCCATTCAATCGGTTGCCAGGCCATCCAGCTTTTTACCCGCAACAGCACCCGTTGGAAAGCTGCACCACGTACTCCACAAGAACTGGCCTTGTTCAAGCAAACTCAGGCCCAAACCGGCATCGCGCCGGTCGTTGCCCACGCCATTTACCTGATCAATCTCGCCTCACCCGATCAAGATGTGCGCGCCCAATCCACCGCTGCTTTTGTCGAAGAGCTGCAACGCTGTCACGAAGCAGGCATCCCTTATCTGGTCATCCACCCCGGCTCGCACAAAGAGAGCGGTGTGAACGAGGGCATTGCCCGCATTGCCGAAGCAATCAATCGTGCTTACGATGCTCATCCCGAATATGCCGATGTGATGACCTTGCTCGAAAACACCGCCGGACAAGGCGCAACAATCGGTCGGAGCTTTGAAGAGTTGGCACAGATCACCGCCCAAATCGAGGCTGCAGAACTGATCGGCTATTGCCTGGATACGGCACACGCTTTTGCTTCCGGCTATGAACTGCGCACCGCCACCGGCTATGCCGAGACCATGGCCCAATTCGACCGCATCCTTGGCCTTGACCGGCTGCGCTGCATTCACCTCAACGACTCGCGTTACGACCTGTCTACCGGCAAAGATCGCCATCAGCACATCGGGCAAGGCTATCTGGGATTGGAAGCGTTCCGGCATATGGTCAATGATCCGCGCTTTGTCGATATGCCCATGCTTCTGGAAACACCCAAAGGAGAAGATTTGAAAGAGGATATCGAGAATTTGGCGATTTTGCGCGGTTTGCTCGAACAGAAGGAATAAATCAAAGGGCCAGCATCCGGCAATGCTGGCCCTTTACACGAAAGGAGGAGAGAAAGGATTTTGATCTATATTATACCACATTTTTACCTTTGTAACGTGAAAGTATCGTGAAATTTGAACAAATTCGACAAAATCTGCACCGGCTAGAACAACCGGAAGCCTTTTTACCTTTCGACAACCCAACTTTGGGCAACCCCGCATGGGCCGACGCCAGTTTTCACGTGTTGATCGTGCGGCTTTCGACCTGGCGCGATGTTGACCGCTCGACACCCCATCTTTTTTTGTTCCAGGAAGTGCGCCGTGCCTTGCCCAATGCTTTTATCGATCTGGCTTTTTTTCCTCCCCCTGCCGAACGGGCATTTATGGATGAGGCGGGCATTCCTTATTTGGTTGGCACACAGTCGCTATGCGCAGGAAACGATTTCGATCTGTTGCTTATCTCGAATGCCTACACCCTTGAACTGATCAACCTGCCCTACTTGCTGCTCCATTCTGACATTCCTCTTTGGGCGAGTGAACGTGGGCCAGAACACCCTTTGCTCATCCTCGGCGGATCGAACGCGCTGGCCAGCCAGGCAATCCTCCGCCCCGACGGTGATGCACTGGCCGATGCACTCTTTTTCGGCGAAGGAGAAGGGGCCGTCGGCGAACTGGCACGAGCGTTGGCCGAATTTCCGCGTTCGGCACGCAAGAGTATGCTGCCCCAATTGGCTACGCGAATAACAGGGCTGTGGGCTGCCGGATGCAATATGGCGGTTGAAAAGGCGCTGCTGCAACCGCCACAGACCGAATTTTTGCTCACCGATGCGCCGATCTTGAACACGTCGGCAGTACGCGAAGCCAGCCTGCAAATCAGCTACGGATGCCCCGCCTTTTGCGCTTTTTGCTTTGAAGGTTATGAACGCAAGCCTTACCGCGAGCTGCCTATGCCGGCCCTGCTCGAGGCGGCGCGCCGGGTCAAGCGTGCACAAGGCGCCGAAGACCTGAACCTGTACAGCTTTAACGTCAATACCTACACCGATTTACTCCCCCTGTTGATCGAGTTGGAGCGTCGCTTTGATCGGGTCAGTTTGAAAAGCCAGCGGGTTGATCTGCTCCAGCACACCGAAGGGCTGCTCGAAGCAGAATTTATCATAGATAAGCGTAGTTTTACATTGGGCATCGAAGGAATCAGTGAACGGCTGCGCGCCCGGTTACACAAGAGCCTGCCCACCGCCGACATCGAGATGTTGCTCACCCGTATGTTCGAGGGAGGCACACGTGAAGTCAAGCTGTTTTACCTGCTCACCGGTGATGAGGGGGATGAGGATGTAGCCGAATTCCGGCAATGGGTCAGGTCGATCAAGGGGCGAGCACGCGGCACACGGGTGATTTTCAGTTTTGGGCTGCTGATCCGTATGCCCTTTACGCCGCTGCGCTATGACCGTCTGCGCTTGGACGAGGCCGAATGGAAGCCGATCATCGGTCAGGTCAAGTCGGCTTGCGAAACCAACGGTTTTGAATTTCGCCTGGCCTTTGACTGGCCGGCATATTGCGTCAGTCAGGTGCTGGCGCTGGGTGATGCGTGGTTGAGTGAGATCGTGATCGATCTGGCACGCCTGGGCTATTGCTTTGACACCCGCTTGCCCTCTACGTATTGGCCCGAATTTCAGGCACGTATCGCTCGTGCCGGACGTTGGAACGATGAATTTTTAGGCCGTAAGCCGCCCGATTATGTTTTTCCGCTTGCGTTTGTGCGCACCGGTATTGCCGATGCTTTTCTATATCGTCGATTTCAGGCTTTGCAGGCCGATCGCGATGACGGTTATTGTCTGGGTGATACGCAAAAGGATGGATGTTGCCTGGGATGTAACGCCTGTGTCGATGCCGAACAACGACAGACAATCACGCGACGGCGTGCTCAAGGCATTCAGAGTGGAGAATATCTGCGCGAATTAAACAAAGTCATCGTTGAAAAACGTCATATTAAACCAATTTATATGCGCGTGCGCTTGCCGCCGTCGCTGGCCCATACGCGGCCTGAATTCCGCGATGCGGTGGTGTTCAGGGAATTGCTCACTATGTTCCCGGCGTGGACGGATCATTTGCTGGCGGTGCGCGAGAGTCTGTTCAGCATACGCCCCAACGCCGATGCTTTTCCTGCGATGTATGGGGAAACAATTTTTGCGCTCAAAGCATGGAAGGCGGCAGATATCGTCGAGGCGATCCAACAGGGGGGTCAGGTCACACAGGGATTGATCGAGGTTGTGGGCGTGGAAGAGGATTTCATTCCCGGCACATATGGCCGTCTGACTCTGGACATTCGCTTGCCGCCGGGCCATTTCGCACAGCCGCGCCAGCGGTTGGAGGCTTATCTGCGCGGTGAGTATCTCCCTTATGGGCTGCGCCGCGATGGAGGGGGGTATCGCTTTGACATTCCTCCCAAAGGCCAAAAGAAAAAGTTGCTTTTCGATGGGGTGTTCGAGGTGGATGAGCAAACTTTTCGGGCCAGATTGATCGTTGGCCCGCGCTTTAATCTGCTGGCCTGGCTGGAGTCTTTTGGTCGCGGATATAGCCGATATGCTGATGTGTGTGTAGTGCAGGTGGACAGGTAGAAAAGCGTGGAAAGGATGAGCAATTACGAAATTTGAACGCCACCGAAATGTATGCTACAATTTATGTATCACCGGGTTCGGGATGCTGATTCGGTGATACGTGCAATATCATATTTTATTCAAAGGAGAATAAAAAAAATGACTCAAGAGATGAATCCTTTCAAGATCGCACAGCAGCAGTTGGCGATGGCCGCCGAGGTGATGGGCCTGGATGAGGCCACTCACGAACTTTTGCGTTGGCCGATGCGCGAGTTTCACGTGCGCATTCCGGTCAAGATGGATGATGGCCGAACCCGAGTTTTTGAAGGCTTTCGCGTGCAGTATAACAATGCACGTGGTCCTACCAAGGGCGGCTTGCGCTTTCACCCCAACGAAACTTTTGACACCGTGCGCGCCCTGGCTGCCTGGATGACGTGGAAGTGTGCTGTGGTTGACATTCCACTGGGTGGCGGGAAAGGCGGTGTGGTCTGCAACCCCAAAGAAATGTCTCCCGGTGAGCTGGAGCGGCTGAGCCGGGGGTACATTCGCGCCATCGGCCATTATATCGGCCCTGATATTGATGTGCCGGCCCCCGATGTGTACACGAATCCGCAGATTATGGCCTGGATGTTGGACGAATACGAAAAGCTCGTCGGCCATCATGCTCCCGGTGTGATTACCGGCAAGCCGGTTCCCTTGGGAGGGTCCAAAGGGCGCGGTGATGCCACCGCTCGAGGTGGGGTGTATTGCATCCGTGAAGCGGCTAAAGTGTTGGGTCTTGATTTGAATAAGGCCAGCGTTGCCATCCAGGGCTATGGCAACGCCGGGCAGTTTGCTCACAAGCTGATTAGTGAGATGTTTGGTTCCAAAGTGGTTGCCGTGTCCGATTCGAAAGGCGCCATCTATTGCCCGGACGGGTTGGATTTTGCTGCGGTCAGTGCACACAAAGAAAAGACCGGCAGTGTGGTCGGGTATCAGTGTTGTCAGGCTTGCCAGGAGATCGGTAACGCGGCGTTGCTCGAGCTTGATGTAGATATTCTGATCCCGGCGGCATTGGAGAATGTGATCACGGCTGAAAATGCAGCTCAGGTCAAGGCCAAGATCGTCGGTGAGCTGGCCAACGGCCCAACGACGCCGGAAGCCGATGCCATCTTGTATGATCGGGGTGTTTTCGTGATTCCTGACTTTTTGTGCAATGCCGGTGGGGTGACTGTCTCGTACTTTGAGCAAGTACAAAACGCCTACAATTTTTACTGGGAATTCGATGAGGTTTATCAGCGATTAGACCAAAAGATGACGGCTGCCTTTCATGCCGTTTATGAGGCGGCGCGCCAATATCGGGTGAACAACCGTGTGGCGGCATATATCGTTGCGGTGGCCCGCGTGGCCGAGGCGTGCAAGTTGCGCGGTTGGGCATAATGGGCAAGTAAGGTGGTTACGGCCGAATTGGGGGCAGGGACAAGCCCTGCCCCTGCTCGTCTGTGGTGAATGATGTTTCAGGAGGTGTCGTTGGAAGCGGTGATTTCTGAACATCAGGCTGAATTCCGCAATCCGATGCAAACGCTTGACCTGGGGGCGCCCAAAGTGCTCGAGTTGGTGCTCGAGCTCAAGCAATACCCCATTCTTTCACGCGAAATCCGCGAGCGGATGCGCGAGGAGATTTTCGCCCGCGGTGTGCTAACTCGTGAGGATTTTGAGCGGGAGGCACGACAAAAGGCGCTCGATTCGCAGCAGCGCGAAGGGCTGGTCGATCCTTACACCGAGGAAGCACCGGATGTGTGGCAACAACGGCTCAGCATCATCCGCGATGACCTGACCGATTTTTATTTTGCTCACAATTTTCCACACTCTTTGTTTCAACAGATCGTCCAGGAGGTGATCGGTCGGCACGCGCCGGGCCGTGAGGTGGTGCTGACCGTCAACCCAGAGCTGGCTCCGTGGGCGATTCTCTTTGCCTTGGGCGAGCGATACGAAAGTCTGCCGCCGGAAGAGCGGGTCAAGGTTCAACATCACCTCAAGGAAAGCATTGTGGTGTTGAGCAAAGGGATGCTTAGCGATCAGCTCAGTTTCGTGGGCCTGGCCCGCGAATTTTTGAGCATTGCCGATTTGAAGGAAATCCGCAGTCGCCGTATCGGCCGGGGCAAGATCGGCGGCAAGGCGGCGGGAATGATGATGGCCTGGAAGATTTGGGAACAGGTCAAACACAAGGAAGCGCCACAATTCGCCGACCGGATCATCATTCCAGACTCTTGTTTTATCGCTGCCGACGTGTTCTACGAGTTTCAGGAACTGAACAATCTGATTCCATACATGAATCAGAAATACCGTCCCCGTGAAGAGATCGAGGCCGATTATCCCCAGGTGCGCAAGGCCTACATTGGTGGCAAGTTTCCGCGCTATGTGGTGGAAGAACTGCGCGCCGTTTTGGACCGTATGGGCAAATCTCCGCTGGTGGTGCGCTCGTCCAGCTTGTTGGAAGACAATTTTGGCTTTTCCTTTGCCGGCAAGTACGACAGCTTTTTTCTGCCCAATCAGGGCACACCGGAAGAAAACCTGAACGAGCTGTTGTTGGCGATCTCGAAAGTGTATGCCAGTGTGCTCAACCCAGATGCACTGATTTACCGACGCAAGATGGGTCTGCTCGACTATGATGAGCGAATGGCGGTGTTGATCCAAAAAGTGGTCGGTGAAACGTACAACGGCTATTATTTTCCGGCGTTGGCCGGGGTGGCCTTTAGCCGTAATCCGTTCCGTTGGAACCAACGCATCCGCCGTGAGGATGGCATGGTGCGCCTGGTGCTCGGCCTGGGCACGCGCGCCGTCGACCGGGTGGCTGCCGATTATCCACGTATGATCGCCCTGAGCCACCCAACACTGCGCCCCGAAGTGGGCGCCGGGGCAATCAAGTATTCACAACGCCTTGCCGATGTGATCAATCTGACCGAAAATCGGGTTGAAACGCTACCGATCACGCGGGTGATCGGCGCCAATTACCCGGGTCTGCGACTGATCGCTTCGATCAACAAGGGGGGGTATGTCCAACCGGCCCTTTCTCTGCTCGATCTTGCCGATCCGCAGGCGATGGTCTTTACCTTTGATGAGCTGATCACCAAAACCGATTTTTGCGCGGTGATCAAATGTCTGCTGCAAACGATTGAGAAGCATTATAAACGTCCGGTAGATATCGAATTTGCCGTGAACCATATCAACGGTCATGAGCCGTTTCAGATCACGTTGTTGCAGTGTCGACCACTCAGTTTCCGCCAGGAAGGCCAGCCGATCGCCATTCCGGCACACGTTCCGCCGGATGATGTGATCTTTACTGCCAACAAGCTGGTGCCGCAGGGCATTGTCAACGATGTGCGCTATATCGGCTGGATCGATCCCAACGTCTATGACGCTATCCCCGATGCCGAGACCCGGCTGAATCTGGCACGTGTGGTGGGTAAACTGAATCAGGCGCTGGAGGGGGAATCGTTTATCTTGATCGGGCCGGGCCGTTGGGGCACTTCAAATCTGAGCCTGGGGGTCAAGGTGACCTATGCCGACATTAACAATGCCAAAATGCTGATCGAGGTTGCCGTGGCCAAAGGGGATCAGACACCGGAAGTCTCTTATGGCACTCACTTTTTCCAGGACCTGGTCGAATCGCACATCTATCCGCTGCCGCTTTACCCGGATGATCGGGATACGATGTTTAATTGGGAGTTTTTCAACAATACGCCCAATGCTTTGCCGCACGTTTTGCCTCAATATGCCAATATGTCCCCCTATCTCAAGTTAATCGATGTGTCTGCCGTGACCGGTGGCTGTTATGTCGAAGTGATCATGAACGGTGAGCAGGAAAAGGCGATGGCTTATATCAAACGTTGACAAGCCGTCCCAAACGTGCTATACTCTGGCCTGCTCTGCACATCTGACAAATCATCAAGGAACCCCTGATTTCAGGGTGGCCGTTTGAAACGGTCAGGAGGAAGCCGGTGGCCTGCATCGCGCAGGGAGTCCGGCGCTGTCCCGCAACTGTGAAGGCAACGTTCTGCGTTGCCCAAGCCAGGTCGTCCGCCTTGATGTATAGTTTGACGCAACACCCTCGTGGATTGGGGTGCGCGCGATAAACAGGCATTTTTACGCCATTCTGTGGCTATGTGTGTTCATCGCCCCCCATTGCTGTGGGGGGCGATTTTTATTTCATACAGATGGAGGAAAACATGGTTCAAAAACGTTTGTGGAGTGGTCTTTTGATTTTGCTCGTCACGTTGACGCTGGCCTGGCCGGCTCTGGCCGATGGACCGTCGGCAGTGGCGTGGCTCAAGACGCAGCAAAAAGCCGATGGCGGTTTTGGTAACCTTGTCGCTACGGCCGATGCGGTGTTGGCAGCCGCTGCCAGCGGTAACAATGCGTTGCTTTGGGCCAACGGTGGTTCCACTGCGCTTGATTATCTCAAAGCGAACGTCAAGGCGGTAAGCAAGGCCGGTGAACTGGCCAAAGTGATTTTGGCGCTCACCGCTAACGGTCAGAACCCGCGCAGTGCGCTCGGCGTTGACTTGATCGCCAAACTGGAAGGCATGCGCAATGCCAACGGGCGCATTGGCACGCAGGCCGATTTTGTCAATGATCATTGTATGGCTATGATTGCGCTGGCCAGTGCCAAGCGTACCGTGCCCACCGAAGCCGTCAATTATCTGCTCGGCCTGCAACTCGCCGACGGCTCGTGGTCGTGGAACGGTGACACCACGCCGGGTAGCGGTGACAATAACACCGCCGCCATGGCCATCGTCGCGCTGCGTGCTGCCGGCGTGCCGGCGGATCATCCGCAGATTCAAAAGACCATTGCGCTGTTTCACGAGCAGCAAAACGATGACGGCGGCTTTCCGTATGTGAAGCCTTCGCCGTGGGGCACCGACAGTGACTCGAATTCGACGGCAGTGGTCTGTTGGGCGCTGTGGGCTGCCGGTGAAGACCCGGCCGGGGTCAACTGGAAGCGCTTTGGACAAGACGGCACTTCGGCTTATGACCGGCTGAAGGCCTTCCAGAACACCAGTGGCGCGTTTCGCTGGCAAGATGCCACGCCGGACGATAACTGGCTAAGCACGGTGCAGGCGATGATCGCGTTGGAGATGAAAACGCTGCCCTTTGCGCGCATAGATGCCGGTGAAGCGGCAGTGGTCGCCACAACGCCCGTCGTTGCTCCGGCTCCTGAATTGCTGCCCGAAACGGGCGCTATGCCGTGGTCGGCCGTTGTCGCCTTGCTGAGCAGCGGGGTACTTTTGAGCGGTGTGGGGCTGAGGCTGCGCCGAAAAGCCTGATTCCGGAGGGGGTTTTGCATCCGATAACCTGGGCAGGGTGGGCGATCGTCGTGACTGTTGCGGCGTCGCTCACCCGCAATCCTCTTTATCTGAGCCTGCTCTTGGGAGCGGTGGCGATCACCCATTTGAGCCGGGCACAAAATCGCGCCGATGCTGCCGGCTGGCGTTCGTTGCTGCGCCTGACTCTTGGACTGACTGCGCTCACCATTCCTTTTAACGCGCTGAGCGCACACGTTGGGCAGGTTGTTTTGTTTCGTTTGCCTGCCGGGTGGCCGCTCATCGGCGGGCCGATCACGCTGGAAGGAGTTTTGTGGGGTGTGTGCAGCGCATTGGCCTTGATGACGCTGATGATCGCTTTTGCCACTTTTAATCTGGCCGTCGATCAGGCCCAAATGTTGCGTCTGACCCCTGCTTTTCTTTATGAAGCCGGGCTGATCATCTCGATTGCGCTGACCTTTTTTCCGCAGATGATCGCCGCGGCCAGAGAAATCCAGGAAGCACAGCGCATTCGCGGTCACCGGATGCGTCGGGTTCGTGATATGCTGCCTTTTGTGATGGCGCTGCTTACCACCGGCCTGGAACACAGTTTTCAACTGGCCGAGGCAATGGAAGCGCGCGGATTCGGCGCATGGGCACAAGACAGGTCCGACAGCGATGCATATCACCCGGCAGTGTCCAGACGGGTGGTTGATGACTTGATCAGTCTGGGTGGACTGGGGGGTACGCTGTGTGGCTTTTTTCTGATCACCTATGTTGAATCGCTGCATATCGCCGGGTGGGGTTTGCTGGCAGCAAGTGTGGCATTGCTGATCGGCGCTTTTTGGCGACAAGGTCGCCGGGTAACACGGACGCGCTACCACAGTGACGGTTGGACGCAGCAAGACGGTATCATGCTGGTGGCAAACGTGACCTTGTTGCTGACCATGCTGTGGGGTCGCCTGAACATGCCGGAGATGTTGGCATATTCCCCGTACATAAATATACTGCCCCCTTTCCATTTTTGGATGGGATCAGCGTGTCTGTTGCCGGCCATGCCGGCACTCTTGACCACCACTCAACGATCGGTCGTTGTGAGGCATGAGGCGTGAGACGTGAAACGTGAGGCGTGACCAAGAGGTCGCTGAAAAAGTCTATGTTTACCACAAAAGACACCCAGAATACAAAAGTTTACGATGCCTAACGGATATAAATGTGCAGCGTTCGGTAGACGGTCAAACGCCTCTCGCTTGACCGTCGCCCCCTTATTCGACGGTGGCACAAGCGATGAGCCAAACCACTTCCAGCAGATCCGGCATGCTCAGGCCCGATATCGCTGTACAAGCCAGATGGCTAACACGACCAGCGGCAACAACACCATTCCGGCTCCGCATACGCCCCGCTTGGATTCGACCGGCACCGGCGTATCGGTGGAAAAGGCCACTGGCGACGGCGTGGCCGCAGGCCACGTGCCCGGTTCAGGTGTGGAGGTCGGCACAGGCCGATCGGATTGAGCAGTGACCATCGGCACGGATTCATCGATCGGCAAAGGCCGGATGTCGCCTGCAAACAGGCTCAGGTCATCTATCCAAACGCTGCCCTGACCGGGTGAAAAATTGAACGACACGCCGGCAATACGCGCCGCGTCCAGCGTCTTGAGGCTGCCGCTGTCGGCCCACGAGGCAAGCGCAAACGCCTCCCAGGGCAACACAACCTCTCCCCAGCCACTCACGTGCGACTCGTCGGTGAAAAACTCGGCTTCAAATGGAGTAGCCGCAGCCGGATCGCCGCTGTAGAGCACCACCCGCATCGGATAGCCCGCTTTGTCGGCATGCAGCCAAAAGGACAGGCCATCCCCCCCACTCCAATCACGAGCCTCTTCGAATCCGATGCCGGTATCACCCCATCCCCCCTCGACAATGCGGTAATCGCTGCGCAGCGAAGCCGTTCCACCATGTCTGATGACCTTGTCCAGATCGGATGTTACCGTCGATTTACCTCCGTCGCCGTTGGATACCCACCAGTTTTCCCCCTCCCAGTCTTCGATCACCTCTGCAGACCGGGCCGACGGCTCAACGGACGGGGTCTGGGTAGCGGTTGCCGTAGGCTGAACAGCCTGCCGGGGTGTGGAGGTCGGCGCAACGACCGGCATGGCTTTCCAGCGGTTGTAAAAGACGTTGAGCAGGGGCACAAACTCGACAGTGGCCTTGGTGTGTCCTTCGGTGTTGGGATGACTGTCGCCACTGGGATAGGCCGAAAAGTTGCTTTTGCCGACCTGAACGTGCTCAACCCGGCCGTTTTGCCAGCGATGATGGTTGTCCGGATCGGTAAGCACGTTGTAATAATCGAACACGGCAACGTTGGCATAGGGATAATCTTGTAACCACTCATTCACCAGCCAGTTGTTAAAGGCACGGGCATTGGCAGCGCGGGCAGCGGTGGTATCGCCCTTGCGCAGCGGCGGCGCAGTGACCACGACAAACAACTTGTCCTGGCGAGTCTCAAAATAGGACAACAGGTTGATGTACACGGCTTTGGCATTGGCCACCGAGTACTCCCAATCGTTCGGCTCAGACAAAGGTGGATCATCGGGATGACCTTCCAGGTCTGAGTTGGGAAAGCAAGATTTAAACATAATGACGGTGTTCTCGCCACCCGGATCGGTTGACAGCCGTGACCAGGCACCGAAATCGCCGATATTTTGTCCATTTTCATGATACAAAGCGTTCAAATAAGTGGCACTGTCGGGGCCGGTGAACCACTCCGGCCAGTTGGGAATGTCGGTGCGATCGCCGATTGAATCCGGCCCCCAGCCGTAATTGGTGGCACTGACAAAATAGTTGTTCTGCATCAAAGCAATGCCCAGGCCCCCATAAGGCTGATCATCATTCGGATCGGCCAGCCAGTTGCCGCCGGTAGAATGGTGAATAAAGATCAATTTGACCGGCATCGCCGGCGGGTCAGGGTTATCGGCCAACCGATCTCCGACAACCGGCCGACCACCCCAGACTCCCCACACCAACAGAACAATTGCCAGACAACCCATCAGTTTGTTCATTTTTCCACCTCCTTGAAGAGGAAACAGATCGGACATTATTTTTCAAAAACTACCACAAAATTACAAAAAAACCAATGCAAACAGGCGCGCAACACCCCCTGAAAAGTAGCTCGACAATGTTAGATTTCCGCGCACCTGCCGGCCTCACCGGAGGCTAAAGCCTCCGGCTCAAAGCCAAAGGGTGCTGAAAGCGCCCTCCACGGCGCCGAGGCACTTCTTCAGCTCGCTTAAG
>Ga0209101_1000588_pt1 | contig 29505 bp, 23 predicted proteins | sample ConPoolayeCmetaG_FD_185481 | JGI IMG/M metagenome (GOLD analysis project Ga0209101, IMG submission 185481) | Hot spring microbial mat communities from California, USA to study Microbial Dark Matter (Phase II) - Cone Pool mat layer C metaG... ...
CAACCTGGTAGCGGCGGCAACCTGGTAGCGGCGGCAACCTGGTAGCGGCGGCAACCTGGTAGCGGCGGCAACCTGGTAGCGGCGGCATCCCTATGCCGCCGCTCACAAGCGCGAGAACAAATTGCAACGGCTACCAGTAGATGGACGTATCCGGAATCGATTATTATCGGCTCTTAGGGGTCAAACCCACCGCCACCGCCGACGAAATTCGCGATGCCTATCGCCGATTGGCACGTCGTTATCACCCAGATTGCAACCCAGAATGGGAAGATGACGTGCAGGCCAACCGGCAGATGGCCCAACTGAACGAGGCATATGCCGTGCTCCGCGATCCCGCACGCCGCGCCGAGTACGATCGACGACGTTGGGCCTCCTGGCAACACCAGGTGCAGCATGTACGCTATTACGAGCAAGCTCAAACGCGCAAACAGCCGATTTACCAGACCGCGTATGAGCGAACATGGGAATATGTCCGCACAGCGCCGCAGTCCAACAATGCCGAACCCGATGCACAATCAACCAACTCGTCGCCGTCACAACTCGTCTTTGTTCCGCCGACGATGCCGGCCATTACCAACGGGGTGCTCCTGATATTCATTGCCCTGCTGGCCTGGACGATCGCACCGTTGAACTGGGGCAGAATGGCGTTTGGCGCAATCGCACTGCTTGTCGGCATGCTGTTCCTGATGGCCGCCATAACCTATTTTCAGGGCTACATTGTTCTGACCCCAGATCGGCTGATCGAATACCCGACTTTTGGGCTATGGGAAGCGCGTGAATACAGGTACGAGCAAATCTGCGATGTGCAAGAGCAGGTCTTTCGCTACAAATCGTCGACCGTTCATTACATAGTGATCAGCTATTTTAAACAAGACGACACCGGTCACTGGGATGTCACGCGCTATCACTGCCACCGACTGATGCGCGTCCGCGATCACGATGCCCTGCTGCACGCCCTGCGTGTACGGGCCAGAGCACGCAAATTTTTGTTCAGCAAACCAACCTTGCATGCCGCAATCATCGAACTGAGACAATTGACCGGCATATTGGCCACCATCCTGATCTTTGTAACCGGTTTCATTGTGATCACATTGCTAAAAACATAAGCGAATTGGCCCTGGCGAATCCGGCAAAGGACCGGCTAAGGCCTCCATTTCCCCGAACGCCAGAGTCCAGTCAGAAGATTCAACCTTGGGAGGATACCATGATCGATCGATACAATCCGGCCGAAATCGAACCGAAATGGCAACAACAGTGGGAAGCCGATGGGCTGTACCACTCGGACGTTGACTCCAGTAAGCCCAAACATTACGCGCTGACCATGCTCCCCTACCCCAGCGGCGACTTGCACATTGGGCACTGGTACGCAATGACCCCTTCGGATGCGCGGGCGCGCTACAAGCGCATGAACGGCTACAACGTGCTCTTTCCGATGGGCTTTGATGCTTTTGGCCTGCCCGCCGAGAATGCAGCCCGCTTGCGCGGTATCCATCCTTACACCTGGACAATGAAAAACATCGAAAATATGCGCCGACAGCTCCGCTCGATGGGCGCAATGTTTGATTGGCGGCGCGAGGCCGTGACCTGCCTGCCCGGCTATTATCGCTGGTCGCAGTGGTTCTTTTTGAAAATGTACGAGATGGGACTGGCTTATCGCCAATTTGCCCCGGTCGATTTTTGTCCCCAGTGCAATACCACCCTGGCCCGTGAGCAGGTATGGGGCGAAGACCGCCACTGCGAACGGTGCGGCACACCGGTGATCAAAAAGGAACTGAATCAGTGGTTCTTTAGAATCACCAACTATGCTGAAGAACTGCTCGATTTTTCCCAGATCGACTGGCCGGAACGGGTCAAGATCATGCAAGAAAACTGGATCGGCCGCAGCGAAGGCGCTCAGGTCACCTTCAAAGCCGAAACCGGCGATGCGTTCGAGATTTTCACCACCCGCCCCGATACGCTGTGGGGAGCCACTTTTATGGTCCTCGCACCGGAACATCCGCTGGTCGACAAATTGACCACCGACGAATATCGCCAGGCCGTAGGAGAATACAAATTTCAGGCCGCACGCCAGAGCGAGATCGAACGCACGGCCACCGACAAGGAAAAAACAGGCGTGTTCATCGGCGCGTATGCGATCAACCCGGTCAACGACGCACGCATCCCCATCTGGATTGCCGACTATGTGCTGATGAGCTACGGCACCGGCGCAATCATGGCCGTGCCGGCCCACGACGAGCGCGACTTTGCCTTTGCCCTTAAATTCGGCCTGCCGATCATCCCGGTCATCGAACGGCCCGATGGCATCTCCAAGAGCATCGTCTACGCCGACGCCGTACCCGACATCAACGCCCTGGCCGAACGATTGACCAAAGCAGGCATCGAGTTTTATGCGGACAAGACCGAGACCGGCGAAACCGGGCTGTTTGTCACCCTCAAAGGCTACCGCCAAACCAGGCGGTATATCCAAACAGCCTGGGAAGAGGTCAGGCCCGGCCACTGGATCGAAGTGGTCGGCACGCAATGGGCCTTTGCCTTTGTCGACCGGATCGTTACTCTGGACTCGCTTGAAGCCGACCGAGACATCTTGAGCCGCTGCCAGGCATCGAGCGAGTGGGCCAGACCCTTCCGTACAACGATGGAAATGCTGGCCCAAAAGCCTTTCTATGCCGATGTGCTCTTTCATCACGAATACGGCAACATGATCAACTCGGGGCGCTTTAGCGGCGTGCCGGGCGACGAAGCCAAAAGCAAGGTGACCCAATGGCTGGAAGAAAAGGGGCTGGGCCGTTTTGCGGTCAACTATCGCCTGCACGACTGGTTGATTTCGCGGCAACGCTACTGGGGCACCCCGATCCCGATCATCTATTGCGACCGTTGTGGCGAGGTGCCGGTACCCTATGCTGATTTGCCGGTGCGGCTGCCCGAAGACGCGGTGATCCCATCCACAGGCGAAAACGCGCTCAAATATCACCAGGGCTTTTTGAACACCACCTGCCCCAAATGCGGCGGGCCGGCCACGCGCGAAACGGATACTATGGACACCTTTATGTGCTCATCGTGGTATCAATATGCCTACCTCAGCCCATACTACAAGCAAGACGAGCCGTTAAGCGCCGACTCGGTGCCCTTTGATCCGGCAGAGGGCCGATACTGGTTGCCGGTCGATCAATACACTGGCGGCATCGAACACGCCACAATGCATCTTATTTATACACGCTTTTTCACCAAAGTGATGCGTGATATGGGCCTGGTCGACTTTGACGAGCCGATGCTGCGTTTGTACAACCAGGGCATGGTGCTCGGCGAAGACAACGAAAAGATGAGCAAGAGCCGGGGAAATGTCATTGCCCCCGATGATCTGGTTCAGCAATACGGCGCCGATGTGGTACGCACCTACCTGATGTTCTTTGCCCGTTGGGACCTGGGTGGCCCGTGGGACAGCCAGGGGATCAAAGGTTCACAACGCTTTGTCGAAGACGTGTGGAACCTGGTGGTCGAACCCAAGCCGGCCGTCCAGGGGCCGGCCGATGAAGCCGCCGTTCGCGCTTTGCGCCGGGCCGTTCATCAGACGATCAAAAAGGTGACCGACGACATCGAAACGTTTGGCTTTAACACGGCCATTGCCGCCCTGATGGCCTTGCGCAACACGATGAAAGCGGCCAAAGAAACACCGGTTGTCTACACGCCGGCATGGGATGAGGCAATCGAATCGCTCTTGCTGTTGATGGCGCCCTTTACCCCCCACATCACCGAAGAGCTGTGGCACCGCCTGGGCCACACCGAAAGCATTCACCTGCAACGCTGGCCGCAGTATGACCCGGCCGTCGCCGCCGAGGAGACGATCACCCTGATCGTGCAGGTCAACGGCAAGGTGCGTGACCGCCTCGAAGTGCCGGCAGGCATCGATCCGACCGAAATGGAGCGCCTGGCCCGCACAAGCGAGACCGTCCAACGCCACACCGCAGGCAAAGAAATCGTCAAAGTGATCGTCATCCCCGGCAAACTGGTCAACGTGGTGGTCAGGTAACATCTTGCCAGCCGACGCATCCTGCATCGGCCAAGCAGAGCATAGCAGTACCTGGGTGGCGACGGCAATGCCGGCAGCGTTGTCGTCGTCCACCTTGAAACTTGTCCGAAAAGCCGTAACCGACACATAGGGATGCGTCGGTTACGGTTTGGGGATAGGCTCTTGCTCCAGCAGATCAGCCTTACGTCCGATCGAAAAGTACTCGACTCTGCGGAAAGATAAAATACCCGGCTCCGCCACCGATTTGCTTCCAATACCCCCTGACCACCTACATTGACATTCTCCTCCCATTATGATAGAATGAGCCTCACCTGACCCGATTTGAGCAATTGGCCATTCTGGCTTTCAAAGAAGGCAAACCCAGATGTACACTCTCGGGAAACCGCAATTGAGTTGTGCAGTCGAGGCTTTAGCCGGAACATTCCGCCTGAAAACTTTCCTCCAGGTGATTCCCTGTGGTCTACCGAATCTGCCGATTGGTAATCCGGCTAAAAAGGCAAACGCCCGTTTAGGCGGGTGTGTTATACGCTGACCCCAGCAAATTTGTGGTCAGCTTTTTTTGTTTTCCGACAGTTTGCGGTCGTCATTTAGAACCTCCGAAAGCCGTAACCGACGCATCCCCTATGCGTTGGCAAGCAGCATCATCGGAATGCCGCATGCACAATTCTTCGGATCGGTTCCTGGCGCGAAAAGGGGGTGATATCCGGAAACAAAAAAACGAGTCGGCCTTGGTTTATTCCTCATTCAAAAGAAATGGAGTGGAGAGAATGTTCAAAAACAAATGGCGTTTAGTCTTGCTTTTGATTGCCCTCATTGCCTTGGGCAGCGTTCTGAGCGGCTGCAAAAAGAAGGTGACCAGCACCGAAATCAATGTGCTCTGCACGCCGCAAGAAGAGTGGTGCCAAGGGATGAAGCAAGAGTTCGAAGCCAAATACGGCATCACCGTCAACTATGTGCGCATGTCCAGCGGCGAGGCGCTGGCGCGTATCCGTGCCGAAAAAGACAATCCCCAGTTCGACATCTGGTGGGGCGGCCCCATCGACAGCTTTGTCGCGGCCAAACAGGAAGGGCTGCTGGAGCCGTACAACTCGCCCAACTATAAAAACCTGCTCGATCAGACCAAATACAAAGACGCCGAAAACTACTGGGCCGGGATTTACGTGGGCACGTTGGGCTTTTGCACCAACAAAGACTGGCTGGCCGCGCATCCCGGCGTGACGGCGCCCAAATCCTGGCAAGACCTGCTCAAGCCCGAATTCAAGGGCCAGATCATGGTCGCCCACCCCTCCACTTCCGGTACCTCGTACACGGCCCTGGCCACCATCTTGCAGTTGATGGGCGAGGAAAAAGGCTGGGAATACATCAAACAGTATGCCGGACAGGTCGCTCAGTTCACCAAGAGCGGGGCAGCCCCGGCCAAGTTTGTCGGGCAGGGCGAGGCGGCAGTAGGCATCGTCTTTTCGCATGACATCGTTAACGAGATCGACAACAACAAACTGCCGCTGGAACTGACTTTTCCCGAAGAAGGCACCGGCTACGAGATCGGCGGCATGGGCATCATCAAGGGCGCCAAACACCTCGACACGGCACAATTGTGGTTCGACTGGGCGCTGACCCCCGAAGCACAAGCTCTTGGCCCCAAGTACAAGGCCTACCAGGCCCCCACCGTCAAAGGGGTGGAGCTGTCGCATCCCGAACTGCTGCAAGTCAAGCTGATCAACTATGACTTTCAGTGGGCCGGCAGCAACAAAAAGGCCTTTGTAGACAAATTCACCAACGAAATCGCCGCGGCTGAAAACCTCAAACAGTAAAGCCAACATAGAGATAAGTGTAGAGGCGTAGCCTTTCTACGCCTCTACAATCCCTTTTCCACAAACAGGAAAAAAGCAATGTCCACACGCTCTTCTTCTGTCCAACCTGCATGGCGTGCTGCCTTGCAGCGTCGTTATCGTGAATTTGCTCTGATCGCCCGCGATCCGGTGCTCCTGGTCAGTTTGATCTTGTGTGGCATTGTGTTGCTTGTTTTCGTCTTTTATCCCGTCGCGCGCACCTCAATCAACGGCTTTTTTACCGCCGATGGCCGGTTCAGCCTGGAATTTTTCCGCCGCTATTTCGATAGCTATTACGGCCCCCTATCCAGGCGCATTTTGGTCAACACTCTGCTGATGGGCAGCCTGACGGCCACCTTTGGCACGCTGTTGGGCTTTATCTTTGCCTACACAGTGGTCCGCTGCAACGTGCCGGGCAAGCAGTTGGTGCACCTTTTGGCCCTGGTGCCCACCGTTTCGCCGCCCTTTGCTATTGCCCTGAGCACCATTTTGCTCTTTGGCCGCAACGGTCTGATCACCCGCAAGTTGCTGGGCCTGAACTTTGGTCCCGGCATCAATGACATTTACGGCATGGACGGCCTGGTCTTTGTGCAGACGATCACCTTTTTCTCGGTAGCCTACCTGATGCTGCGCGCCATGCTGGAACGACTCGACCCCTCGATGGAAGAGGCGGCACACAGTTTGGGGGCGAGCAAGTTACACATCTTCCGCACCGTCACCCTGCCCTTGTTGATCCCCGGCATCGCCGGCTCATTTTTGCTGCTCTTTGTCGAATCGCTGGCCGATTTGGGCAATCCGCTCTTTATCGCCGGCAATGTGACCGTGCTCTCGGCACAGATTTTCCTGGCCGTGGCCGGCGAGTATGACTATCAAAAGGCATCGGCGTTGGCGGTGGTGTTGCTCATCCCCACCCTGATCGTCTTTCTGGTGCAACGTTATTACGTCACCCGACGCTCGTACATTTCGGTAACGGGCAAGCCAACCGGCGGTCAGATCGTCGAGCGTGAGTCGTGGATTCGCTGGCCCTTTATCCTCATCACCTATGCATGCTGTGCATTGATCGTCCTGCTCTACGCTACGGTGATTTTCGGTTCGTTCAGCGAAGCCTGGGGCGTTGATTACACGCCAACGCTGCGCTGGTGGCGGCACACCCTCACCCGCGGGATCGAGGCGATTTTGGACACCACCTTTTTGAGCGCCCTGGCCACGCCGGTCGCGGCGCTGATCGGGATGGTGATCGCCTTTTTGGTGGTGCGCAAGCGGTTCAGCGGCAAAAATGTGCTCGATTTTGGTTCCAACTTGGGCGGGGCTGTGCCGGGCACCATCCTGGGCATCGGCTTTGTGCTGGCCTTCAGCACCTCGCCCAAAGAGCTGGTGGTACTGGTTTACGCCGTGCTGGCCCTCTTTTTGGTCGCCTCGGCACTGGCGCAGCGGCGCGAACGCGTGATCGCCCTCACGCTGGGCACGGCGATCGGCGTTGCACTGAGCTTGCTCGACGAGCCATTGGGTGAGATCGGTTTGTTTTACCTGATCGGCGGGCTGTACGTGGCCCTGGGGTTGTTCGAGTGGTTGATCCGCAAGCACAAACGGCTTGGCGGAGCGATGTTGGGCGCGGGCGCATATCTGCTCGCGTATGACCTGATCGAGTACGTAGCCTATCCGATCGCACAGTTCAGCCGCTCGCTGCCCCGTGGTTTTTGGAGCAACGCCGTGTTTCAGGTGGCCGATCACATCAAGGTGATCTTTCAGGCCCCCCCCGCACTGACCGCCATTGGCCTGCTCTTCCTCGGCGCACTATTGGCCGGTGATGAAACACCACGCCGGCGATTGCCGCTGACGAGCCTGTTGCTCGCGCTGCCCTGCGCGTTGACCTTTACCGGTATGCCGATGGCCCTGGTCGGCACACCGTATATCATCATGGCCGCCTACGTCGTGCGCAGTCTGCCGGCCTCGGTGCGCTCCGGCATCGCCGCTTTGCAGCAGATCGATCCTTCCATTGAAGAAGCTTCGCAAATCCTCGGCGGCGACGCGCAATACACCTTCCGCAAGGTGACACTGCCGCTGATCTTGCCGGCGTTGTTGGCCGGGCTGATTTTCAGCTTTACCCGCCATATGACCAGCGTTTCGGCGATCATTTTCCTGGTCAGCGCGCGTTGGCGCATCGTCACCGCCTCGATTCTCAGCGAATGGGAGCAAGGCGGAATCAGCATTGCCGCCGCATATTCGACGGTGATCATCGCTTTTGTGTTGATCGCCATCGGCGTGCTCTATCTGATCGTCAACCGCTTGTTCCGCCATCGCGGAGGGGTGAATCTGACCTGGGGAGCATGAGGTGCTGCGTGAAAGCATCGCCCATACGCAGCGCACAAATACCCCACGCAACACGGAGGTAAATTATGTATCTCGTTCTGGAAAACATTTCCAAAATCTTTCCGCCGCGCGGGGACAGCAGCCAGGTGACTGCAGTCAACAACGTATCGTTAAACATCGAAAAAGGTGAACTGGTCACCCTGCTGGGGCCGTCGGGCTGTGGCAAAACAACCACCCTGCGGCTGATCGCCGGGTTCGAGTTTCCCACCACCGGACGCATTTTGCTCGACGGACAGGCGATCAACGACTTGCCACCGCACCGCCGCAATATGTCGATGGTTTTCCAGAGCTATGCCATCTTTCCACACCTCAACGTCTTTGAGAACGTGGCCTACGGACTCTACGTGCAGCACCGCCCCGAGACTGAAATCCGTGAGCGTGTCGCGCGCGTGCTGGCCCTGGTCGAGCTGACCGGATTGGAAGGCCGCGCGCCCAACCAACTCTCCGGTGGACAGCAACAGCGGGTCGCCCTGGCCCGTGCATTGGTGATGGAACCCAAAGTATTGCTGATGGACGAGCCGCTGTCGAACCTGGATGCCAAACTGCGCGAACAGATGCGCAGTGAAATCCGCCGCATTCAGAAACAATTGGGCATTACCAGTGTCTATGTGACCCATGACCAGATCGAAGCACTGACCCTTTCCGACCGCATTGTGGTGATGAACCGTGGCGAAATCGAGCAAATCGGCACGCCGATTGAGCTATATCGCCGTCCACGCACCCGCTTTGTGGCCGATTTCATCGGACGGGCCAATTTTGTGGACGGCGTGGTACAGGGCTATGACGATCGGTTGGCTGTGCAGGCCTGGAACCACCTGTTCCGCATTCCGGTCAACCGGGATGCCTTTGTCGCCGGACAAAACGTAACCCTGGTCATCCGCCCAGAGATGATCCGCCTGGGCGAATCGGGCGTGGTTAACGGCGTGGTGCACCGCACGGCTTACCTGGGCAACGCAATCGAGTACAACGTGACGGTCAACGGGCAGATGCTCACCGTCACCGAAACCGATCCGGCGCGGGCCAACCTCTACCCCGAAGGTAACCCGGTTGGGCTGAGTTTTTTTGAAGAAGGCATTCACGTTTTGCCTGCATCCGGTGCCGGTTGACCTGGTCAAAATCGATATCTTGACCGGGCCATACGGCCGACAGACGCACAACACCGAACACCGGTCATCAATCCAGGCTGGTGGAGAGTCTGGATCTTGTTTGTCCTTTGTTTTTTAACTCAAGGAGGTAACGGTAGAAATGGACATCGGTCGGGCGTTTACGTATCTTACAGAAGATCAGGAGTGGTGGAAGAAAATTTTGATCCTCGGTCTGATCTCGTTGATCCCGGTGGCCGGCCAGCTTTACGTGCTCGGCTATGTGCTCACAGTGCTCAAAAATGTCATTCAAGGCCAGGAAGTACCGCTGCCCCCGGCAGTTGACGATTTTGGTGGACGCATCGTCAAAGGGCTGATGATCGGGATCATCATTTTTATTTATGTGCTTCCCGTTGGTGTGCTGGTGGTATGTTCCAGTTTGGTTCCGCAGATCTTTTTGACCGTAATAGATAACGAAAGTCTGGCAACCACCTTGATGACCGTTTGGATGGGCTGCTTTGGCTGTATAACCCTGATCGTGGGAGTGCTCAGCAGCCTGTTGGTTCCTTTCTTGTGGGGTGTTTATGCCGATACCGAAAATTTTGGCGCAGCATTTCAACTGGGCAAGATTTTCGGTATGCTCAAAAGCACCATCGGCCCCGCGCTGATCGTCATAGTGGTGCTCAACCTGTTCGGCCTGGTGGCCGCCCTGGTCGGTATGTTGATTTGTGGCGTCGGCGAGATTTTGACATTCGTCTACACCCAACTGGTGGCTGCCTTTCTGTACGGCTCGCTCTACAAACAGGCCAGAGGAGCAGTTCTCTAGCCTACCATCCACCGCAGCCAGGCTCTCCACCGGCGGCTAACGTGGCCAGGTGAATACATTGCGCACCGGCCTTGCAGCGCGACGCGCTGCAAGGCTTTTTATTCGGCCAGGTCCAACAACCGCCGATAAACATTGACGGTTTCGCAAGCCACATGGGCCTGGGTGAAACGGCTGCGCACACGCTCATAACCACGTTCAGAAAGGGTTTGCCACAAAACCGGCTCGTTCATCAGGCGACGAAGCTGTTCGCGCAAGGCGTCCACGTCTCCTTCCCGAAAGATCAGCCCTGCGTCACCGATCACGTTGGGAATTTCGCCACAATCCGACCCGACCACAGGCACCCCGCAGGCCATCGCCTCGATCAACACCCGTCCGAACTGTTCTTTCCAGTTCGGCTGCGTGCGTGAAGGCAAGACCAGGGCGTGAAACCCGCGCAAATGTGCCGGCACCTGCGCCGTCGGCACATGTGGCTGCCATTGAACCCGTTCGGCAATGCCCAGCATCTGTGCCAGGCTGATCAACCGCTCGCGTTGGGGGCCGTTGCCCAACACGCAAAGCCGCCATGCTCCTTCCAGGCCGGCAACAGCGCGCAACAAATCGTCGATTCCCTTTTCGGGCACCAGACGACCTGCATAGCCGATGACAAAAGGGCTTCCATTGGGCGCAACGCCGCGCTCGAACAATGCCGGATCGACGCCAAATTGCGGGATCACCGCCACCTCTCCACGATAGCCTTTAGCGCGCAGCACCTCAACCGCCTGAGCGTTGCCGGCAATGGCCCATGGACAGCGTGCATAGACCTCACGTTCAAGCCAGTTAAAGGGAGGTGGATACCGGCGTAGCAAATTTTGCCAGGTGAAAAAAAGCGTCCTGGCCCCGACATGCACACTCTGGCGGACGGCATGCCATGTTGCCAGGTTGTACGGCTCTTCGTCGACGTGAACCAGCTCAGGACGGAGCTGGCGGATGATCTGGCCTAATTGGGGGTAATAATGAAGGTGAAAATTGCCGTTGAAGCGCATTGGCGTGACCAGCAATTGGTAACCGGTGGTGAACCCTCGCTCCAACGGCATCCACCCCCGTTCGTCACGCCAGCCCGGTGGCACCACCACGGTCAGCTCGACACCCAGCCGGGCAATTTCCTCCAGTTTGCGTTGATAGTGACCTGCAATGCAGGCTTTGGAGATCATCAAAACGCGCAAGTTGCCTCCTTGACCGCGAAATCCGTTATACCTGTGAACATGCCCGGCAAAAAAAAAGGGCCGGTGCTTGGCGGACACCGGCCCATTGCAAAGAAAGGAGGTGGAAAAATGATCTACCGAGCCATATTATAGCACAACTGTTTTGAAAAAGGTGTAAAAAATCTGTAAATTTTTTGCCGGTTCCGTCACGTTTTTGCCCACTTGTCGATCACACGCCGGGGAACCAGGCTCTGGCATTGCGATGATAAAATTTCTCCAAAACCTCCGGGGGCAGGCCAAGTCCACGCACCTCACGTCCACGCACGTTGACCGTCCCCTTCGACTCGTAATACGCGCGTTCGTTTTGGTACACCTCACGCACCCGGGCAAGGGTTCGTCGGCGTACCTCATTGTCGAGTGACCACCGCAAATCGGTTCGCACCAGATCGGTGCCAAAGAGAATGCGATCTTGATAGGCGATCATGAACGCGCGCACCTTGTCCGAGCTTTGCAGACTCAGATCGTAGGTGCGGGCAGAGGTATCGACGGCCAGATTGGGATAGGCATCAAGCCGTCGGGCGATTTCATCAACATCATATTCCAGGCTGCCCAAATGTGCGCCGATCACCCGCAGTGTGGGGTGCTTTTCGAGCACGTGGTCACGCGCGGCCATAATCGCTGCATGTGAAGGGACATCGGGCCGGTTGTACATATGCCATTCTGGGTTTTGACTGTAATAGCCGTTGTGCGGATTCTGCGGCCCAAGCGGTTGCCAACAAGCCAACGGCTCGCCGAGATGGGCCAGCAACGGTCGGCCGGCAGCGGCCAGGTATTCATACAGCGGATCGAACAAGGGATCATCGGGCATCAAAAAAGAACCGTCGGGCCGGATCAGCTCCATACCTACGTTTTTCCAGATTTTGCAGCCGACGGCCGCTCCCTCGCCGCTGAAATCCTGTTCCAGTTGGGCGATCACCCGCTCGGCCCAATCGGATGTGCCGTCGGGCAGAGCAAAGCCCGTACACCAGGCATAGCGTTCGGGGAAAGCCTGGGCAAGCTCGCGGTAGCGGTCGGCCTGAAGACGCCAGGCGGTGTCGCTGCTGTGAACCACACAAACATTGAGAAATTTGAGGTCAAGTTCATCCATCAAGGTCAGACAATCAGAGTGATCGCAGATGAAATGAATGTGTGCGTCGATGATGTACATTGGTAGACTCCTTAAAAAAACCCTAAAGGTCCTGGAGACCTTTAGGGTTTCGTCTAAATCGCGTTCAACTGCTGCAAGCGGGCCTTGAGCGTGCTCCATCGGGCGCGCAATTCATCGCGCTTCTCACGCTCACGTTGCACCACCTGCTCCGGCGCTTTTTCCAAAAATTTGGTGTTGCGCAGACGAATTTCCACATCGGCGATCCGCTGCGTCAATGACTCCATCTCGATGGCAATGCGCTCGATCTCGGCATCGAGGTCGATCACCTCGCCGAGCGGCAAATAGGTCTCCACGCCGCCTTCGATCAGTGTCAGAGCACGCGTCGGCTTTTCCGTCAACGTGTCGGTGATGACGAGCCGTTCTGGATCGAGGTGCGCCAACATACAAAGCGTTTCCTTGTAGCCGGTGAACAAATCAACCTTGTCGCCGGCAACGATGGTGGCAGGAATTTTAGCCCCTGCCGGCACGTTATATTCGGCACGTGCGTTGCGGACGGCCCGAACGACCGCCATCAACGACTCGATCAACGCTTCGGCTTCCTGGTCAACCCAGCCTTCGACCGGCCATGGCGCGATGATCAACGCCGGGCCCTCGTGCGGCAGCGATTGCCACAGTGTCTCGGTGACAAAGGGCATAAAGGGGTGCAGCAGACGCAGCGAACGCTCCAGCACATAGACCAACACCTGGCGCGCTGCGTTTTGTTCACGGATGTCGTTACCGTACAGCCGCACCTTGCACATCTCGATGTACCAGTCGCAGTATTCATTCCACAAAAATTCTTGAATCTGCCGCGCGGCCTCACCAAACTGGTAGCTTTCCATCAGCCGGTTGACTTCGGCGACCAGACGGTTGCTGCGACTGATGATCCATTTGTCCACCAGCGATTGTCCGGACAAATCCCAGGTGCCCTGCCCGGCGCGGGCAGCCAACCCCAAACTGCTGAGCACAAAGCGGGTGGCATTCCAGAGCTTGTTGGCAAAGTTACGTGCCGCTTCGATGCGGGTCGGCGCAAGTTTGGTATCGTTGCCCGGCGTGCTGCTGGTAACCAACGCAAAGCGCAGCGCGTCGCAGCCATATTCGGCGATCACGTTGAGGGGGTCATAGGCTTCGGCATTGGGCAACGATTTCGAAATCTTGTGCCCATGCTCGTTGCGCACCAGGCCGTGCAGATACACGGTGTGGAACGGCACCTGACCGGTGAATTCGAGGCCGAACATGATCATCCGCGCAACCCAGAAAAAGAGAATGTCGTACCCTGTTTCCAACACCGAAGTCGGATAATAGTATTTGAAATCATCGGTTTCCTCAGGCCAACCCAGCGTGCTGAACGGCCACAGGGCCGAAGAAAACCATGTGTCGAGCACATCCGGGTCTTGTTCGATCTGCGCACTGCCACACCGGGCACAGGTCGTTGGGTCTTTCAACGCGGCAAATTGGTGACCGCAATCGCGGCAATACCACACCGGAATGCGGTGTCCCCACCACAGTTGCCGGCTAATGCACCAATCACGGATGTTTTCCATCCAGTTAAAGTAGACCTTTTCAAAGCGCTCAGGGATGATGCGAATGCGGCCATCACGCACGGCAGCGATGGCCGGATCGGCCAACGGCTTGATTTTAACAAACCACTGCGTCGATATACGTGGTTCAACAACCGTCGCACAACGTTGGCAATGCCCAACAGAATGGACATGGTCTTCGATCTTGACCAGCACACCGGCCTTTTGCATATCGGCAACAATAGCCGCCCGGCAGGCCATCCGATCCTGGCCGGCATAGGGGCCGGCCTGGTCGTTCATCGCCCCCTCGGCGGTCATCACATCGATTTCGGGCAGGCCATGCCGTTTGCCGATCTCATAGTCGGTCGGGTCATGGGCCGGCGTCACCTTGACGGCGCCGGTGCCGAATTCGCGGTCCACAGCCGCATCGGCAATGATCGGAATGCGGCGCTCTACACCGGGCAGTACGGCCTGCATGCCGACCAACGCTTTGAACCGCTCGTCATCAGGATGAACGGCCACTGCGGCGTCGCCGAGCAGCGTTTCGGGACGGGTGGTGGCGACGGTGATAAAGGTATCTGCCCCCTGACACCACTTGGGATCCGGCCATGGCGCCTGCGGCCCCGACCATTGTGGCGTGATCACCGGGTAGCGCAAATACCACAGCTTGGAAGCCTCGTCTTCATGCTCGACTTCCAGATCCGAGATCGCCGTGCCACACCGCGGACACCAGTTGACCAGATAGGTGCCACGATAGATCAGCCCTTTCTCGTATAGCCTGACAAAAGCGGTACGCACCGCAAAGCTCAGGTCTGGATCGAGCGTAAAGCGTTCACGCTTCCAGTCACAGCTCACCCCCAACCGACGGTGCTGATCGTCGATCCGTTTGTGATAGATTTCCTTCCATTCCCAGACCTTTTGGATAAAGGCCTCCCGGCCCAGGTCAATGCGCGAAATCCCCTGTTTGGCCAGTTCGCGCTCGACCACATTTTGCGTGGCAATGCCGGCATGGTCGGCGCCGGGCACCCACAACGTCGGGTCGCCCTTCATCCGATGGTAGCGGATCATAATGTCTTGCAGGGTAGCCGTGATCGCATGTCCCAGGTGAAGCTGACCGGTGACGTTGGGTGGTGGCATCGAGATGACGAAAGGTTTTTTCCATGGGTTGGGCCGTGGTTCAAAATAGCCTTTGCTTTCCCACCATTGATAGATGCGTTCTTCTACCTTGCCGGGGTCGTAATTTTTGGGCAATTCGACTCGTTTCTCGCTCATTGTCTTTACTCCCAAACAAAAATCCCTCTCATCGACAAGGACGAGAGGGAGAATCGCTCACGCGGTACCACCTTGATTCCCCAGGCCCAAGCCCGGGGCACTCTGACGACGTTAACGGATCGTCTCCGGGAAGGGCTAACACCCCATGTGCTCACCCTTCCGGCTCATGGGCGACCTTCGGTGTGCTCACTGCGAGGCCGGCTTGCAGCCGAGACCGGCCCTCTCTGACGCCGAATGCACACCTACTCCTCCCAATCACAGCCATTGTGGGTATTATACTCGATTTGGCAGGGCTGTCAACCTACCCCACCCTTGTGATCTGCGCGCAGTTGACAGATATTAAAAAACGCAGATAATGAAAACGAATTGACCACCGGCACAAAAATCCCCTTCTCAGAGCCGATCCAATCGACGGCCAGGGAAGGGAAAAAGAAGCACAAGGAATCTATTCGACCTTGATTTTGGTAGCTTTGCGAGTTGTGGTGGGCCTGGGCTTGTCCAGGTTTTCGATTGCCGCGTCAAACAGGCTGCGAAAAGCCATCAAGAACTCTTTGCGCGATGCCCGCATATGGGCATGAAAACTTTCCGGCAACAGCCGACCCGATGGAAACTTGATGCTGCTTTTAACGCCCTGAACACCCTCGGACACCCATTGCCCTAGTTTGAATTCTTCGGACATCGTGACCTCCTGTCGGAACCGAATTGGTACACTCGTTTACGCCTTGAGCAGAGTATACCACAAATTGTTTGTGAACACAATCTGTTTGTCGTCTATTTCTATGTATCGCGCCAACCTCTTGCTCAGACGCAACACACCCAGGTGCAAGAGATTGCCAGAAATCGACCGGAGTGGAGCCTTCAGGCGGAACACAAGTTTCAACGAAAGGATATGGAAGAATGGCCAAAAAATGGCAATGTCAATCTTGTGGCTACATCTATGATCCCCAGGTCGGCGATCCTGATGTTGGAGTTGAGCCCGGAACGCCCTTCGAAGAATTGCCCGATGATTGGTGTTGTCCAGAGTGCATTGTCAGCAAAAATGCATTCAAAGAAATAGAAGAATAATTTTCTCTTTTTTTTTGCAAAATGCGCCTGCCGACAAGCGACATTCGGCTTGCGCAAGGGCGAACAAAACAATCGAACAGCGAAAGGTTTTTATGCACCGACTGGGCCCAATTCGACATCTGATCATCGACATGGACGGCGTTTTGTACCTCGGCAACACACCGATGCCGGGCCTGCAAGAATTTTTTGCTTTTCTCCGTCAACACCAGATCGCTTTTCAACTGGTCACCAACAACGCCACCCTGACCCCCGGCATGTATGTGCAAAAAATGGCCGGCATGGGGGTTCAGATCGACGAAAACAATGTGCTCACCTCGGCCATCGGCGTCGTCGAATATCTGACCGCCCATTTTCCACCTGGTTCACGCATCTATGCCATCGGCGAGGAGGGCCTGCACGATGCGCTGCAAAGCCGGGGATTTGTGCTCAGTCGTCGTGATCCGGCAGCCGTGGTCGTCAGCCTGGATCGCGATCTGACCTACGCCAAGTTGCGCGAAGCCACCCTGCTGATCCGCGCGGGGGTGCCATTCATCGCCAGCAACGCCGACCGCACCCTGCCGGTCCCGGAAGGACAGGTGCCCGGTGCCGGCACCATCGTCGCGGCAATCGAAACGGCAACCGATTGTGCGCCGATCATCATCGGCAAGCCACAGCCCTTTTTGATGGAGCTGGCCATGAAACGGATGGCAGCGACCTGGCAGACCACGGCGGCGGTGGGCGATCGTCCTGAAACCGACATCCTCTCCGCCCAACGAGCCGGCATTTTAAGCATCCTCACCCTTTCCGGCGCAACCGATCGCCAACGACTGGCCCAATTCGAGATCAAGCCCGATCTGATTTTTGACGATATTCAGGCCTTGCGCGCGGCCTGGGCACGTGTGTTGGAGTGAGCATGTCTCATTCCCATGTTCCGAAAAGTATCCTCGATCTTGATATGGCCGCCCTGGATGCTCAAATGGCCATGTGGGGAGAACCCCGGTTTCGCAGCGGACAGCTCTGGCAATGGCTATATGTCAAATTGGCCACCGACTGGGCCGAGATGACCAACCTGCCCAAATCGTTGCGCGAACGACTGGCCCACATGTATCTCCTCGACCCGCTGATGCCGATCAACGAACAACACGCCCAGGATGGACAAACCGAAAAAACACTTTTTCGCCTTGCCGATAGCGCAACGGTCGAAAGCGTATTGATGCGCTATGAAGGCCGCAACACCGTTTGTGTCTCTACCCAGGTTGGCTGCCCGATCGGCTGCGTTTTTTGTGCCACCGGCCAGAGCGGATTCGTGCGCAATTTGAGCGCCGGCGAAATCATCGCCCAACCGCTCTACTTTGCACGCCGTATCCGCCAAGAAGGACAATCGGTGAACAACATCGTGGTGATGGGAATGGGTGAGCCTCTGCTCAACTATGAGGCGACCTGGCAGGCCATTAAGACATGGAACGACCGACAAGGATTTAACATCGGCGCACGCCGGATCACCCTCTCTACCGCCGGGTACATTCCGGGGATTACGCGGCTGGCCCAAGAGCCGCTCCAGGTCGGCCTGGCCGTATCGCTTCACGCACCGACCGATGCCCTGCGCAGCGATCTGGTGCCGCTGAACAAGACCTACCCCCTGGCCGCCCTGCTCGAAGCGTGTCGGGCCTATGTGTCCCACACCGGACGGCGAATCACCTTCGAATACGCCCTGATCGACGGGATCAATGACTCGGCAGCTCAGGCCCGTCATCTGGCTGCTTTGCTCAAAGGACTGCTTTGCCACGTGAATCTGATCCCCCTCAACCCTTGCCCCGGCATCGACCTGCGACCTTCCCGTCCAGAGCGCGTCGAAGCGTTCCAACGCGCCCTGGAAGAAAAGGGTATCCCCGTGACGGTACGCCTACGACGCGGGATCGACATCCAAGCCGGGTGCGGACAGCTCCGCCAGCAACATCAAAAAACTCAGCCTTGATTTTTTCGCCAAAGCAGTGTATATTATTGCGCTATATGGATATCAAAATTGCGCCTTCGATTTTGTCTGCCGACTTTGGCTACCTGCATGATCAGGTTGCGCAGGCTCAGGCGGCCGGTGCCGACCTGATCCATTGCGATGTGATGGATGGACACTTTGTGCCCAACATCACCATAGGGCCGTTGGTGATACGCGCCGTGCGCGCGGCAACCACGCTTCCCCTCGACGTACACCTGATGATCGAACAGCCTGAACGGTACATTCCGCAGTTTGTCGAGGCCGGCGCCAACAACATCACCGTCCATTGGGAAACCTGCCCGCACCTGCACCGGACACTGGAACAAATCAAAAGCCTGGGCATTCAGGCCGGCGTGACCATCAATCCAGGCACGCCGCTGAGCGTGTTGGAAGAAATTTTGCCTTTTGTGGACATGGTCTTGTTGATGACGGTGAATCCGGGGTTCGGCGGGCAATCGTTCATCGAGACAATGCCGGCCAAGATCAAGCGATTACGCGATATGCGCGAAACGCGCAAACTGAATTTCGACATCGAAGTAGATGGCGGAGTCAACATCCAAACGGTCGAGCGAATTGTCCTGGCCGGGGCAAATGTTTTGGTGGCCGGGGCAGCCATTTTCGAGGCCGCCGAAGGGATTGCGACGGCAATCGGGCAACTCAGGTCGCGGGCACACGCCGCATGGGCACACACGACATGCGCCCATGTCGCACAAGCACAGTTTGGCACCCCACTCTGAGCAAGCCAGGAAAAGAAAAACAGGCTTCTGTTTGGGCAGAGCCTGTTTTTCAGCAAAATGTGGAATTATGCACCGGTAGTTTTGTTCCTCGTGCGCAAACACCTGGCGCAGATGTAAACCCGCCGAACACGACCATCTTGGGCAATTTTGACCTTTTGAACGTTGATATTGAACTTGCGCTTGGTCTTGTGTAACGAGTGAGGAACGTTATTCCCAGACATTTGCTGTTTGCCACAGATTTCACATTTGGCCATTGCTATTACATCCTTTCAAAAATTCAAGCGAGACACTTTTGTCTCGCGCGTGTTATCTAGTCAGAACACCAAAAGCCTTGACACAGGGTGCATATCATACCACAAGACAGCGATTTTAGCAAACTTGATGAGGATACTCGATGAGTGAAGCAAACATTCAAGGACGAATTCAGGTATTGCCGGGCGCAGTGGCCACAATTGCCAACCACGCCGTTCTGAACTCTTATGGCGTGGTGGGCATGGCCTCCAAAAATCTGGTCAACGGCCTGGCCCAGGTGCTGCATCCCGACAGCAAACGCGGCGTCCAGGTACACATCCAGGACAACGAAATCCGCATCGATTTATATGTGGTCATCGAATACGGGGTACGCATTACAACGGTTGCACGCAACATTATGAGCAACGTCAAATTCAGCGTCGAAAAAGCCGTCGGCGTACCGGTGGCCGAGGTCAATGTGCATGTGCAAGGTCTGCGGGTGAGCAGCAAAGCATGAACCGGGCTCCAGTTGCCCAACCAGGTCAAATCATTCAACACCAGGCGGGTGCACAAGCGGCATCCGAGCAGGAGTAAGCGTTTTGAACAGCGATTTTTCAACTCAAGAAATGATTCTAGCTTCCGATACCAGGCCTGACGGCAAACCGATCTTTGCATGTGACGGGCAAGGTTTCAAGCAACTTTTAAATGCCAGCCTCAAATGGCTGGAACTTCACACCGACCACATCAACAGTTTGAACGTCTTTCCCGTGCCCGACGGTGACACGGGCATCAACATGTACCTCACCTTACAGGCCGCCTGCACCGAAATTGCCGACAGCCCGGCGCGCGAGGTCGGCACCATTGCCCAACTGGCCTCGCGTGGCGCTTTGATGGGCGCGCGTGGCAATTCGGGCGTCATTTTGTCGCAAATCTTGCGCGGCCTGGCCCAGGGCCTGGAAGGAAAAGAAGATTTCAACGCCGTCGAATTCGCCGAGGCGCTGAAGCGAGGGGCCGAAGTAGCCTACAAAGCGGTGATCAAACCGGTCGAAGGCACCATTCTGACCGTGATCCGCGAATCAAGCCAGGCCGCGCTCGAAGCCGCCCCCCAAATGGCCGACCTGCGCGATCTGCTCGAATACATCGTCCACGAAGCGCGCGACAGCGTGGCCCGCACCCCTTCTTTGTTGCCCATTTTGCGCGAGGCCGGTGTGGTTGACGCCGGCGGTCAGGGCCTCTTTGTGGTCCTGGAAGGGATGTCCAGATACATGCACGGTGATATCATTCAAACAACCCAGGCCTTGAAACGCTCGGTCGATTTGCACACTCAGGCTGCCTTTGAAGAGGAATACGGATACGACGTGCAATACATCATCACCGGCACCAACCTGGATGTGGCCAAAATTCGTGAGGACATCTCGGCTATGGGCACATGTCCGCTTGTCGTCGGCGACAGCACCACGATCAAGGTGCATATCCATACCCCCTTTCCCGGTGACCCGTTGAATTACGGCGCGCGTGTCGGCTCGATCAGTCGGGTGATCGTCGAAAACATGCAAGAACAATATCAAGAATTCATCTTGGGTCGTGCCTCACCGATGCCTCCGGCCGCAGAAAAAGAAGAAAAACCAGACATCGCCGTAGTGGCCGTATCGCCGGGATCTGGGTTAAGCCGCGTCTTTCAAAGCCTCGGCGTCAACGTGATTGTGCCCGGCGGGCAAACGATGAATCCCAGCATCGAACAACTTCTCGAAGCGGTCAAAAAAGCACCGGCCGACCAGGTGATCATTTTGCCCAACAACCCCAACATCATCCTGGCCGCGCAGCAGGCGCAGGCGTTGGCCGAGAAACGCACCCGCGTGGTGCCGACCAAAAGCGTTCCTCAAGGGATCAGCGCCATGCTGGCCTATAATTACACGCTGGACCTGGATGCCAACATACGGGCAATGGAACGTGGCGCCGCCCAGGTACGCACCGCACAAATCACCATCGCCGTGCGCGACGCGCGCATTGATGACCTGGAGGTCCACGAGGGTCAACTGATCGGCATGCTGGATGGCCGGCTGCTGGTCGTCGGCAACGAACTTGAACCGTTAGCCCTCGACCTGTTTGGACGGATCGATATGGAAGAGGTAGAAGTAGTCACCCTCTATTTTGGCGACACCGTCAACGAATCTCAGGCGCAAAAGCTGGCTGCCCGCCTCCACGAGGCCTTCCCAGAAGTCGAATTTGAAGTGATCGAGGGCGGACAGCCCTATTATCACTATATCATTTCCATCGAATGACAGACCCCACAAGCTCTACGCCTTGGGGCCTTGCCGGGGAGAATAAATCAGCATGAGCGTACACATTGTGGTCGATTCTACGGCACGTTTTGTTTCTGATGAATATAAAAAACTGCCGATCACGGTCATTCCATTACACATTCGTTTTGGCGAACAAAACTATCTCGAAGGGGTTGACATCGACGAAAAACAATTCTTTGAACTGTTGAAAAAGGCCACAACCCCGCCGCGAATTCTTCCTCCCTCGGTGGAAGAATTCAACCGCCTTTATGCCAGATTACACGCCGCCGGCAACGAGATCATCTCGATCCATCTGCCGGAACGGCTGAGCCGCACCTACGAGAACGCACAACGGGCGGCCAACCTTTTGCTGGGACAATGCAAGATCGAAGTCATTGACGGCTCAACCACCTCATTGGGCTTGGGCGTCCTGGCCGAAGCCGCCGCACACCAGGCCCTCAAAGGCGAATCGATCGATAACATTGTCCGCTATGTGCGCGGGATCATCCCCCAGATTTACATCGTCTTTTTCGCCGACAAGTTGAGCGACCTCGCACACGTCGAAGGGATTGAACAGGCACAAGCTTTTTTAGGCACCATGCTCGGCGTCAAACCGCTCTTTACGCTCGAAGAAGGCGAAATCTTGCCCATCGAAAAGGTGAAAACGCGCGAGGCAGCCATCGAAAAGCTGATCGAATTCGTGACCGAATTCGATGCCGTCCATCAGGTAGCCATCATCAAAAATTCCACCGAGCCTACCGACGAAACGATGTTCATCACCGAACAACTTCGTGAAACCTTTCCCGATCTCGTCGTGCCGGTGCTTTCTTACGGCCCGGCACTGGCTTCTTACATCGGGCCAAACGCACTCGGCGTGGTTGTTTACGAAGACACATCCTTTGAAGTCTAAAGCAAACCGGCCTCTGGCGAACGACAGCAGTGGCAGGCCGGATATAGGCCGGCTATTCAGGCCGGCTATTCAGGCCGGCTATTCAGGCGGCGAGTCAAATCACCTTTTGGGGTCTGCGCCGACCAGGTCGCGTTGGCGTAGGCCAACATCCAACGCAGAACGCCCCAAGAGGCCGATTTCAATCGGGCTGAATAGTGCCGTCCGAAAAACGCTCCAGAAAGCAAACGGGCCGGAGAGCAACAACCCAATCCGTTTTTCCGTGTCCCATTCCCAAATCAGAGTCAATCTAGACATGGTGAGGCCTTTTGAGCGAAATCATTGATAAACTTCAAAAGATTCTGAATCTGGAAATCGAATTAGGGTATCAAGACAAGGCAGTCATCGGCGGGTTGAAAGGCATTCTCGATTGGTGGCCGCGTCAGGCGCATAACACGTGTACCTCTCAGGCCCAACACCAGATCATCGACCAAATCGTTTCGTTGATCGGCCGGTACGGGAACCAGGTCGAACAACGCACGCAGATCATGGTCGAAATCCAAACGCAACTGGCCTTGCTCGAAAGCGTTGCCACCGGAACAGCGTCCACCCCAGCCACATCCACACCGACAGCGCCCGCTTCGACAGCGCCCGCTCCGACGACAGCCGAAAAGCCCGTTTCACCGGCCGGGCCGCCTGCGGTGTCACCCCCAAAAAAGGAGTCCCCATCCACACACGAACCCGCCGACGAGTCACGGTTGGGCCTGAACGCACCGGTCACCGTCATTTCCGGCATCGGGCCTACCCAGGCCAGACGGCTGAAACGGTTAGGCATTGAAACCATCTCGGACATGCTCCACTTTTTCCCGCGCCGGCACGAAGATTACACACAGCTCAAGCCGATTGCCCAGCTTCAGTACGGTGAACAGGTCACCGTCATCGGCACAATCCGTGCCACCCGGCTCAGGCAGCATCGCGGCGGTACCCCCATCATCAACTGCCTCGTCGCCGACGGATCGGGAAGCATTCAGGCGACCTGGTTTAACCAACCTTACTTGCTCGATCAACTCAAACGAGGACGACAGATCGCGCTTAGCGGTCGGGTTGACGAGTATCTGGGACGCAAGGTAATGACCAGCCCCAGATGGGAAGCGCTGGAACGCGAGCAAATCAACACCGCGCGCCTGGTACCGGTTTATCCATTGACCGAGGGCCTGGGGGCTACCTGGCTGCGCAAGGTGATGAAAAAGACCGTTGACGAATGGAGCAAACGCCTGCCCGAGTATTTGCCGGCCGAGATACGCGACCGGCTCGGCCTCCTCCCACGTCATGAGGCCATTGCCCAAATGCACTTTCCGGATACCGGCGAGCAACTGGCCCGCGCGCGGCGTCGATTGGCCTTTGACGAATTCTTGATCTTGCAATTGGGCGTTTTGCGCCAACGCCAACAGTGGCGCAGCGAACCGGGCGTGCCCATCCCGATCCAGGCCGGGCAGATCGAGACCTTTCTCGCCTCTTTACCCTATGCCCTGACCGGCGCACAGAAACGCACCCTGGACGAAATCGTCCAGGACCTGCGCGCCGACCGCCCGATGAGCCGACTGGTTCAGGGCGACGTTGGTTCGGGCAAGACGGTGGTCGCGGCAGCAGCCATGTACCTGACCGCCCAGGCCGGCTATCAGGCCGCCATGATGGCCCCGACCGAGATTCTGGCCGAACAGCACTTCAAGGGAGTTGGGCAATTGCTGGCCGCACACGGCCTCCGTGTCTCGTTGCTCACCGGCAGCGTGCCCGACGCCGAAAAAGAAGCCATCTATGCCGGCCTGGCCAGCGGAGAAATCCAGGTTGTGATCGGCACCCATGCCATCATCCAGGAACATGTTGAATTTCGCAACCTGGCCCTGGCCGTCGTCGACGAACAACACCGTTTCGGGGTACGACAGCGCGGCACTTTGCGCGGCAAAGGGTACAACCCCCATATGCTGGTGATGAGCGCCACCCCCATTCCGCGCACCCTGGCCCTCACCGCCTACGGCGATCTGGATCTCTCGGTGATCGACGAAATGCCACCGGGCCGTCAGCCGATTCAAACCAAATGGTTCGCACCCGCCGAGCGCGAACGCGCCTACCGCTTCATCCAGGCACAGGTTCAAAAGGGCCGCCAGGCCTACATCATCTGCCCCCTGGTCGAAGAATCGGACAAGATCGAGGCCAAAGCCGCCGTTGAAGAATATCAGCGATTACAAAACTCGATTTTCCCTGAACTGCGCCTTGGCCTGTTGCATGGACGGCTCAAAAGCGAAGAAAAAGAACAGGTCATGCGACAATTCAGCGCCGGAGAATTGGACATCCTGGTTTCCACATCGGTCGTCGAGGTCGGCATCGACGTGCCCAACGCCACGGTGATGATGATCGAGGGCGCAAACCGCTTTGGCCTGTCGCAACTGCACCAGTTTCGCGGACGTGTTGGACGCGGCGAACATCAATCATACTGCATTCTCCTCGCCGATACCCTGACCGACGTAGGCGAGGAGCGATTGCGCGCCATCGAAGAAACCCAAGACGGCTTTGTGCTGGCCCAAAAAGACCTGGAGATGCGCGGCCCCGGCGACTTTTTCGGCGTCCGCCAGAGCGGCCTGCCCGAACTCAAACTGGCTTCCCTGGGCGATACCCCATTGCTTGAACTGGCCCGTCGGGAAGCGATTGCCCTGTTTAACATCGATCCAACCCTCTCACAGCCCGAACATCGACTTTTGGCCGCACAGGTTGAGCGGTTTTGGGGCGGCGAAGGCGATCTGAGCTAGAATCGACCGGCGATGACCATTGCAGTTTATCCGGGCAGCTTTGACCCGGTTCACAACGGACATATTGACATTGCCACACGGGCAGCCGGCCTGTTCGACCGGCTGATCGTTGCCATCTATGACCGCCCGCTTAAAAACATCTGGTTCAGCCCGCAAGAACGCACCGAAATGATGCGCCAGGCACTGGCCCACCTTGACAATGTGAGCATCACGCATTACAATGGATTAACCGTTGATTTCGTTCGTTCACAAGGCGCTCAGGTCATGGTGCGCGGGTTGCGCATGACGTATGATTTCGATTTGGAATACCAGATGGCCCTGACCAACAAAGCCCTGATCAAAGAAATCGAAACCATCTGCCTGTTTACCGACCTGAATTACGCCTTTATCAGCTCGAGTATGATCAAAGAGGTCGTTGCCGCCGGCGGCGATGTCTCGACGATGGTGCCCGAGCATGTCAAACAGGCCTTGTTGGCACGGATAGCCCGTCATTCCGGCGGGTAAAAAAGCATCCGAAAAGTCGCTCACCGACGCATAGGGGTGCGTCGGTTACAGTTTTCAGAAAAAAGCCGTACAAGCGGCATCCCTATGCCGCTTACCGACGCAAAAAGGTGCGTTGGCGCTTTTCGAACCAACTCTACATCGAGCGGGATTTTTGAGGGGAGGTGATTGCCATCGAGATCAATCTGCTCTTAGACCGATTAGAAGCCTTATTGGTTGAAAGCCGGCCATTTCTTTTTACCTCCAATGTCATCGTCGACCGAGAACGCTGTTTCGACATCATCAATCAGATGCGCATCTCGATTCCCGAAGAGATCAAAAAGGCCCAACGGGTGCAGCGCGAGCGGGATCGCATCATCGCCCAGGCCAACGAAGAGGCCGACCGGATTATCGAACTGGCCCACCAGCAGGCCGAAGCCCAGGTGGCCGAACACGAGATCATCCGTCAGGCCCAAGATCGTATGCAGATCATCCTGGAACGCGCCCAGCGCGAGGCCGACGAAATCCGCTACGGGGCCGATGAATACGCCCGCAGCGTTTTGGAACAGCTTGAACAGTTGCTGATCGGCCAACTCACGACCGTCCGCAACGGCATTGCCACGCTGGAACAGAGAAAAACGTTATCGGCACAACCTCCGTCTGATCCACAACAACGACCTTGAAAAGGACGAGGCATTTCGGCTCTTAACCTCAATATTGTTCAAATAACATTCCCGAGTGGAGCCTTCAGACGGAAAAGAGGCAAGAAAACCCGGCTAAAGCCTCTACTCCGGCGTTTTATTTGAAAGGCATTGCTCTAACCCCACCCCAAAATGCCTCACCTTGGTCAGGAACTGGACGCGGGCGAATCTACCTATCGTAGTGGCGTCGAGGCTTTAGCCGGACCGGCTGAAGCCTCAACGCCCCCAAACGCCAGTGTCCGGTCAGAAACCTGCCCTCACCGTGATCAGAATGGCCCTGACCACAACCGTTTGATGATGCCCTTGCCCCCCAATAGGGCACGTAACTCCTGGCTGCCCATCTTGGCAAAGGTTTATCGCAATCCTGGCAAGTGTGAGCTGAGCACTCATCTCGTTTTCCACATAAAACACCGAAAATATTTTTATTTTTGATTATGGAGGCAATTATGGTTCGCGTTGTGGTAACCGGTTTAGGTGTAGTATCGCCCGTTGGCAACAATGTGTCCGAGATGTGGGACGCAGTGATCAACGCCCGCAGCGGGGTTGGGCCGATCACCCACTTTGATGCATCGGAATACAGCACACGTATCGCGGCGGAGGTCAAAAATTTTACTCCAGAGCCGTACCTCTCACGCAAAGAAGCCCGCCGACTGGATACACTGCTCCAATTTACCGTCGTGGCTGCCGGGCAGGCAGTTGATGACGCCGGACTGGAATGCTACGCCGGGCTAGACCGCAGCCGGGTCGGTGTGCTGATCGGCGCAGGCATCGGCGGCATGCGCACTATGATCGATACGCACACCGAGTTGCTCAAAAGAGGCCCATCGGCGATCAGCCCCTTTTTTGTTCCCTCGATCATTACCAACATGTCCGGCGGGCTGGTGGCCGAACGGTACAAGTTCAGCGGCCCCAATTTTTCGATTTCTTCGGCATGTGCCACCGGCAACCACGCCATCGGCGAAGCAATGGAAATGATCCGCCGGGGCGCAGCCGATGTGATGATCTGCGGTGCAGGCGAAGCCGCCATTGTCGAACTGGGCGTTGGCGGATTTGCGGCCATGCGCGCCCTCTCGACGCAAAATGACGACCCCGAACACGCCTGCAAGCCGTTCGACAAAAACCGCGATGGCTTTGTGATGGGCGAAGGGGCAGCAGTGATGGTGCTCGAACGGGCCGAACATGCCCAACGGCGCGGCGCACGAATCTACGCCGAACTGGTCGGCTATGCCACCACCGCCGACGCCTACCATATGGTCGCCCCTGATCCGGAAGGTCGGGGCGCTGCCGAAGCGATGCGCCTGGCCCTGGTCAGTGCAGGGCTAACTCCCGAACAGGTCGACTATATCAACGCACACGGCACCGGCACCGGCTTGAACGATCCGATTGAAACAAAAGCAATCAAAACGGTCTTTGGTGATTATGCTTATCAAGTAGCGATCAGTTCGACCAAAGCCGTGCACGGTCATTTGCTCGGCGGAGCCAGCGCACTGGAGGCGGTGATTACCGTGCTGGCGATCCGCGACGGAATCATTCCGCCTACCGCTAACCTGACCACGCCCGATCCCGAATGCGACCTCGATTACGTGCCGTTGCAGGCACGACGCACACCGGTGCGGGTGGCTATGTCAAACGGTTTTGGTTTTGGTGGACACAACGCCACGGTCATTTTCCGCCACTTTGAGGAATAAACAGGTATTTTTAGAATTGGACACCGGCGTTTAGACAAGTCGAGGCTTCAGCCGGCCCAGCTAAAGCCTCGATTCTACTCTTATAGGTAGATTCGCCAGCGTCTAGTTTGGAACCTGCCCGAAAAGCTGTACAATCTGTAGACTATAAGGGTTAAAGTCCTCAAGCAGAACTCGAACTCGATCCTCGACGCCACAACGCGATCGCGGTCTACCGAGCCTACTCCCCTCGGATCAATGCCAACACTTGCGGCAGCAACGTTTGCGTCGTCGCCAGGCCCTCATGGGCATAGATGGTCTCGTTGCCCTGCCAGTCACCAAAGTAGCCGCCGGCCTCGCGCAAAATCGGCGGAAAGGGGGCACAATCCCACTCGGCCATAATCGGATCCATCATCACCTCAATCCGTCCGGTAGCGACCAGCAGATACCCATAGGCGTCACTCCAGCCCACCCGATAGTAAGCGCGACGAGCAATCCGCTCCCATTCACCCCACCGCTTGTAGTGGATGAATCCCCCCAGGTCGGTACAACTGACCACGGCCCGTTCCAGCGTGTTGACCGTCGAGACGTGAGCACGACGACCGTTCCACCAACACCCCTCACCATCGGCAGCGGCGATCATCTCGTCCAGGGCGGGAAAGTAGGCTGCGCCAACCCGTGCCTGCCCTTCGATCTCCAGGCCGAGCAACACAGCATAAAGCGGCACACCACGCACAAAAGATTTGGTGCCGTCAATCGGATCGATAAACCAGCGATGACTGGCTTCTGCGCTGCCTTGCACGCCCCCCTCTTCACCGACAATAGCGTGATGAGGATAGGCATGTTCAATGCGGCGACGGATGATCGCCTCCGCCTGTCGGTCGGCGACGGTGACCGGCGTATCGTCGGCTTTGAATTCGGCAATTACGCCGGCGTTGAAATAGCCCAGTGTGGCCCGCCCGGCCAAATAAACCGTCTCAACGGCAAAATCCAACAACGCACGCAATGATTCAGACATCGATTTCCTCCCCAGATGTATGGTGTACAATGTCGGCCGAGTTGGTGAAAACCGGCATTGCAAGAGGTATTTTAATGCCAGATGCACCCGACACAAAATCGAGTTGTCAAAACCGCCAAGAGGTGTTACAATGTTTTTAATGTGGCGCAGAATCAATTCTGGCAGGTGACTACCTACGTGCCGACTCAAGTCGCCCGCCATAGGCCTTCGGCCTGCGCCGACGCCCGGCACAGCGTGCCCAGAAAGGCTGATTTCCAATCAGCGCATAGCGGCAGGCCAATCAGGTAGGTAGTTACTCTGGCAGAATCAATCTGCGCTCCATTATGACTTTTGATCTCATTTATGGTATAATTTAGATTGTTTATCGTTCAA
>Ga0209101_1000589_pt1 | contig 29450 bp, 21 predicted proteins | sample ConPoolayeCmetaG_FD_185481 | JGI IMG/M metagenome (GOLD analysis project Ga0209101, IMG submission 185481) | Hot spring microbial mat communities from California, USA to study Microbial Dark Matter (Phase II) - Cone Pool mat layer C metaG... ...
TGGCCGAGCGCGATCGCCTGCGCGAAGCCGTAGCGGCCAGCGAGGCGCTGGCACACCGCCTGACCGTGCTCGAGGCCGAGCTAGCGCGCGAGCGGGAGCGTGCGGCTGCGCTCGAGGAGCGCGGCGCGGAGGCCACTCGCCAGGCCGAGACCCTTGCCGCCGCGCTCGAGGCCGAGCAGCGCCGTGCGCAGGCCGCCGAGGAGGCCCGAGCCGCGGCCCTGGCCGAGCGCGATCGCCTGCGCGAAGCCGTAGCGGCCAGCGAGGCGCTGGCACACCGCCTGACCGTGCTCGAGGCCGAGCTAGCGCGCGAGCGGGAGCGTGCGGCTGCGCTCGAGGAGCGCGGCGCCGAGGCCACCCGCCAGGCCGAGACCCTCGCCGCCGCGCTCGAGGCCGAGCAGCGCCGCGCGCAGGCCGCCGAAGAGGCACGCGACCGTGCTCAGCGGGCGGCTGATGACCTCCTCAGCAGCCTCGAGGCGACACCTCCGCCCGTCGAAGGTGCCGACAACGCGCACAATGACCCGGAAGCAGCAGTGGCTGTCCCTGACGGGGCGACCGCCAAGGCACGCGTGGCGGACCACAGCGACCTTCCGCGTGCCGAGCCTGTACCAGCCGAAGGGCCCGCAACCCCGCCCCCTATCCTGCACCCGATGCCGGTACCGGCTGCAGGGCCTGAAAAGACGGTGCTCGTGCTGGACGCCCTGGCCGACTGGCAGCACGTTGCCGCCAACGGGCACGCGCTGCATGTGCATCGTCCGGGCGATCCCCTCCCCCCGCCGTCCGGCGACGCCGCGGCGACCGTTCTCGCCAATCTCGCGATCGACGAGGTGCTGGAGGCCATCGCGCGGATCCGTTCGGGGGGTGCACCTCCGGTGCGCGGCTTCGTCGCCCCGAGCGGCAGCCCAACTGTCCTGCCCCTCGGCATCGTGGAAGTTGCCGCACGGCCGCTCGATCCCGAGCTGCTGATCCAGCGGCTCGCCGGCCTCAAGGCGAACGGGATGCGCGTGGTCACGGTGGGCAGCGACGTCGACGCCTTCTTCGGCGTCCGGCAGGCGCTCGGCCGCCAGGGGATGTCGGTCTCCATGGCGTGGAACGCGAAGCAGGGCGACGACCTGCTCGGGATGGTCAAACCGCACGTGCTGATCGTCGACCTCGACCTCCCGCAGCGCGATGGCTTCGCCATAGTGGCCCGCGCCGCTCAGGCCACGCCACCGCCGGTCCTCGTCGTGCTGCCAGGCCGCGAGCCGCCCGGCCCACGCTTCGCGGCGCTGCTCGCCGACCCCGCACTCGCCGGTCGGCTCGTGGGGCGGGCAGCGCTGCTCGCAGACGTGGGCCGTCCGGAGGAACAGCGCGCAGCGGGCGAGCGCTCTGGCCCCAAAAAACCGGCCCGCTGACGGACCGCGTCGCGCCTCAGTGGATCTGGCTGCGCCGCAGGCGACCGATCTGTCGCTTCTGTAGGGCCTCGATGGCCGCGATGCCGTCCCGGACGCGCGCCACGAGTCGAGGCGCCGTGGTCTGGTCGAGCGCTGCGGCGAAGTGCTGATAGGCAGGCGTGGGCTGCCCGAGGGCGAGCAGCGCCTCGCCGGCGATGACGTTCGCCTCGGCGGAGCCTGGCCCCCGCGCGTGATCGCGCAGGTGTCGCCGAGCCACGACCACTGCGGCCTCAGGATACCCCGCGTCCAGAAGCCACTGGCTCAGCGCGACAGCGTGCGCGGGCGACAGAAAGCGACGGGTGGCCGCAGCAGGCGTGGCGAAATACTCCTCCGCCGCCTCCTCCATGCGCCCGGCATCCAGCGCGGCGGCGATCAGCGCGCGTGCGCTCCGTGGATCGTCGGGAATGGCCTCGGCGGGTGCTGGCACCCCCGTCGGTCGCTCGTGCAGGGCGCGGCGGTTCGAGAGCCACGCCGCCACCAGACCGGCGACGAAGCCCCCGATGTGGGCACCGTGCGCCACGCCCCCGCCGCGGCCGCCGACCAGCAGGTAGGGCAGGAGGTTGTCGACGAGCAGATAGAGCCCGAGCACCAGGCGTGCCGGGACCTCGAACACCTGCATGACGAAGGGCGGAAGCAACCACAGCAAGCGCACGTGGTTGCGCGGGAACCAGACAAAATAGAACCCCAGCACGCCGGAGATCGCTCCCGAGGCCCCGACCATCGGGATCGGGGAGCTCCAGTCGCCCATCGCGTGGAACAGGGTCGCGGCGACGCCCGTCCCGAGGTAGGCCAGCAAAAACAGTCCCCGCCCCAGCCGGTGCTCGACGTTGTCACCATAGATCCACAGAAACAACATGTTCCCGACCAGGTGCATCAGTCCCCCGTGCAGGAACATCGAGACGAGCAGCGTGGCCAGCGATGGCTCGGCCGGGCGGAATCCCCAGGCGAAGACGAAGAGGTCGTAGGCCGAGATGCGGGCCAGCACCTCGCGGAGCACACGGGGATCGCCGATCGCTTCGGACATCGTCCGCACGTACTCCTGCAGCAGGGGATCTGCAGGGTGCGGGCGTTCGAGGCCAAGGGGGACCGTGATCAGCGCGTAGACCGCGATGTTGACCGCGATCAGCCCGTAGGTCACGACGGGTGCGCCCCGAGGGTTCGGCGCGTCGCCGATGGGGACCACCATGGTGTCGTCCGCTGGCGGGAGCCGGGATCACCCGCGTTTCGCTGGCGGATGGTACAGCACCACCATCTCGTAGAGCAGCGCCGGTCGGTCGCTCCCGACCACGTGCACGGCGATCTCCTGCGTGACCTGCGTCCCTTTGGGATGCGCCTCGACCCCGATCAATCGCGAGCGCGCATGCACCTGCGAGCCCGCCGGGACCGGCGAGACGAAGCGCAGCTTGTTCGCCCCGTAGTTGGTGGCATTGCCGTAGCCCACGATCTTCCACGCCGTCTTGCTCCGCATCGCCGGGAGCAAGCTCAGGGTGAGGAATCCATGCGCGATCGTCTGGCCGAACGGGCTTTCGCGCCTGGCCCGTTCGACATCGACATGGATCCACTGCCGATCTCCCGTGAGATCGGCGAAGCGATCGATCATCTCCTGCGTGATCTCGATCGGGTCACTCCAGCCTCCCCAGGTCTCGGAAATCTTCGCCCTGAGGGCCTCGAGGTCGTCGAAGCGAATCTCTTCCACGCGCGCGTCCTCCTTGCGTCAAAGGGTTCCCGTGTAGCTCAGTGTTGGCCCGCGGCTCAAGGCGTCCGGCACGCGGGCCGAGCGCCCCCGACCTGGACGGTGCAGGCGCGAGCGTGCTAGAGCCGCAGCGGGTTCGGCAGGCTGCGGCTCGCAGGGCGTGCCGCCAGCCAGGAGAGCACGGCGCATGGGCAAGAGACTCTACGTGGGGAACCTTCCGTACCAGACGAGCGAGGACCAGCTGCGATCGCTCTTCGAGGGCGTGGGGGGGACAGTGGCCGAGGTGCGCATCGTCACCGATCGCGAGACGGGACGCCCTCGCGGCTTCGCCTTCGTCGAGCTGGCGACGGAGGCCCAGGCCGAGGCGGCTGTGGACGCGCTGCACGGCAAGCCCTTCGGTGGCCGACCGCTCACCGTGAGCGAGGCGAAGGAGCGCGCGCCAGCCTCTCGCGGCTGACGCGCGCCCGGCGCGCCCGGAGGCGCTATTCGGGCTCGTCCTCGGTCTCGACGAAGATATCGATCTCGTCGGTGCCCTTGTACCCCCGCGAATCCGTCACCACGAGCGTCGCCGTGTACTCGCCGACCTTCTGGTAGGTGTGGACGGGGTTCTGCTCGGTGCTCGTCGTCCCGTCGCCGAAGTCCCAGGAGAACGTCCAGGGCCCTCCCTCCTCCTCCTCGACCGATGCGCTGAAGCGAACTTCCAGCGGCGGCGCACCCTCGTCCGGCTCCGCCTCGGCGATCACGTCGAGCTCGTAGGCCTCCTCGTCGTCCGCCGTGGGCGCCATCATGGTGGTCGCCGTGGCCGCGGGCGCCATCGTCGTCGCGGGCTTCCCCGTGTCCGCGGTGTCACCTCCGCACCCCGCGACGACCAGCGGAATGCTCGTCACGCACGCGAGCCAGACTCCCCGTCGCATCATGCTTCCTCCCATTGCGGCCAGCCGGTCTCCGCGACCGCCACGGCCCGCTCAGCTAGCGTACCGTCCCCGAGGAGGCAAGCCGCAACGTCGCGACCGCGCTCACACATAGGCGAGCCAGTGCGTGTATCGCGGCTCCCGGCCATGGACCACGCGGAAAAACAGCTCCTGGAGCCGCGTCGTGATCGGCCCGGGCCGTCCGTCGCCGATGCGCCGATCGTCGAGCTCACGAATCGGGGTGACCTCGGCGGCCGTCCCGGTGAAGAACGCCTCGTCGGCCAGATACACCTCGTCGCGCGTGAAGCGCTCCTGCCGCGTCGGCATGCCGAGATCCGCGCACAAGGCCAGCACCGTGTCTCGCGTGATGCCGGCGAGCACCGTCGGCAGCGGCGTGGTCCGCACGACGCCACCCGTGACGATGAAGATGTTCTCGCCGCTCGCCTCCGAGACGTAGCCATCGACATCGAGGAGCAGGGCCTCGTCGTATCCCGCGATGCGCGCCTCGCGCGCCGCCAGAATCGAGTTGAGGTAGTGACCGACCGCCTTGGCCTTGGTCAGCATGGTGTTCGGATGGAAGCGCGCGAACGAGCTCGTCTTCAGGCGCACACCGTGCTTGAGCCCTTCGTCACCGAGATAGGAGCCCCACGGCCACGCCGCCACGGCGACGCGGGTCGGTGGTCGCGCCGACAACCCCATTTCGCCGTCGCCGAGGAACGCGATCGGCCGAAGATAGCAGGCGCGGAGCCGATTGGCGCGCACCGTCTCGAGACAGGCCGCCATGAGCGCATCGCGGCCGAAGGGCATGGGGAGGTCGAGCACGTGCGCCGAGCCGAGCAGGCGATCGATGTGCTCCCGCAGGCGGAAAATCGCCGGCCGACCGTCGTGACCCTCGTAGCACCGCACCCCTTCGAAGACGCCGAGGCCGTAGTGCAAGGTGTGCGTGAGGACGTGCACCGTCGCCTCGTCCCAGGGCACGAGCGTGCCATCGAGCCAGATGCGCTCCGTCTTCTGCATGCAACGTCCGAGCTAGCGCGAACCCTGCCGCGAAGGCAACTCGCCGACGGCGCGTCACTGCCCACGCCTCAGCGAGCGGCCGCGGCGAGCACGCGCGCCCAGACCGCGCGAATGGCCTCGCGGTGGCGGCGGTGATCTTGGCGCAGGGCGGTGGCCACGGCAGCATCGTCCCCCGCATAGCCGAGCCGACGCGCCAGGCTCGCCAGGACCGCATCGTCGTCGGGCAGCGCCTCGACAGGCTGGTCGCGCTCGATCCGCAGCCGACTCTCGAGCGCGCGCAGGAAGTCGTAGCCGGCGCGCAGATGCTCGACGTCCTCGCGCGTGAGCAATCCCTCGGTCTCGATCGCCTCCAGCGCTTCGCGTGTCCCCTGGACGCGAAGCGCCGGCACCGCGTGCCCGTGCTGGAGCTGCAGCAGCTGAACCGCGAACTCGACGTCGACGAGCCCTCCCCAGTCGGTCTTGATGTTCAGCCGGCCAGCCCCGCCGCCGCCGCGCTCGGCCGCGATCCGCTCCCGCATCCGCTCGAGCTCGGCGACTTCGTCGGCATCGAGGCCGCGGCCGTATACCGCCCGCGTCACCACGGCCTCCAGCCGGGCACACAGCGCGGGCGGGCCGACGACTGGCCGTGCCTTGACCAGCGCCTGGCGCTCCCAGAGCGCCGCCCGTGTCGCGTGATAGCTCTCGAAGGCCGCAAGGGAGGTCACCAGCGGCCCCTGATTGCCCGAGGGCCGGAGCCGTGTGTCGATGCGGTACGCCACGCCCTCGCGCGTGGCGGTCTGCAGCAGGCTGATCGTGCGCTGGGCCACCCGGGTGAAGAGCTCGTGCGGGGCCACCCGGCCACTCCACCACGCGAGATCGCTCGCATCGTAGACGAAGATCAGGTCGAGATCCGAATGATACGCCAGCTCGCGTCCGCCGAGCTTGCCCATCGCGAGGACCGCGAACTCCGCCGTGGCCGGAGCGTCGTCGAGGCCGAGCCGCTGCACCGCCCAGCGCCGAGCGAGCGCGACCGCCTCGTCCAGCACGACCTCGGCCAGCAGCGATAGCTGCGCAGCCACTGCCATGGGGGACAGCTCGCCCTCGATGTCGTGCACGCCGATCCGCAGGAACTCCTCGTGGCGAAAGCGTCGCAGCGTGTCGAGCTCGGTCTCGGTGTCGGGCGCCGCCGCCAGGCGCTCGCGCAGCTCCGCCCGCAGATCGTCCGCCGTGCGGCTGACGCGCACGAGATCGGCACGCACGAGGCTGTCGAGCACTTCGGGGTGACGGAGAAAGAACCGCGACAGGAACTCGCTCGCCGCGAAGAGGCGGACGAGCAGCCGCAGGACGCCTGGATTCTCGAGCAGGAGGTGGAGATAGCTCGTGCGCGCGCCGATCGTCGCAACGAAGGTCGCGAGATGACCGAGCGCCCGATCCGGGGCGGCCGAGCGTACGACCTCGGCGATGAGCTGGGGGGCGAGCGCGCTCATCGCCGCGCGCCGCCGCGGCGACGCGGGGGCGTGCGGCGGTCCTTCGCGGAGCAGGCGCAGGTTCTCGAGCGCGGTCTCGAGGTCGCGAAAGCCGAGCTGGGCGAGCCGCCACATGGCCTGCTCCTCGTGATCGAGCTCGTCCACGAGTCGCGCGAGCTCTGGCTGCTCGTCGCGCCGCCGCTCGGCCTCGGCGGCGAGGAACAGCGCGCTGAACGCCCCATCGACGACCGCCGTGTGCGCGGCGAGCGCATCGCGAAACTCCTGCGTGCCATCCGGGCCGAGGAACCCCAGCCGCCGGGCCAGCCGTTCCAGCTCCTCTGCGTCGGCCGGGAGCAGCTGCGTCTGCCGCTCGCGAACGATCTGCAGCTTGTGCTCCACATCGCGCAGGAACCGGTAGGCAGCCGCGAGCCGTTCGGCCTCCGCCGTGGGGACGTAGCCACTGGCGGCCAGACGGGCGAGCGCTCCCAGGGTGCTGCGCTCGCGCAGGCGCGGATCCTTGCCGCCGTGCACGAGCTGGTGGGCCTGGACCCAGAACTCGACGCTGCGAATTCCGCCTCGACCCAGCTTCACGTCACGTTCGGCTGCCGTCGCCCGCAGCGAGGCATCGACCCGCCGCTTCATCGCCTTGAGGTCGTCGAGCGTGCCGAAGTCGAGGTAGCGACGGTAGACGAAGGGTTCCAGCTCGGCGAGAAGCTGGGCACCCACCGCGAGGTCGCCGGCGATGGGCCGGGCCTTGAGCCACACGGCCCGTTCCCAGGTCTGCCCCCAGGCCTCGTAGTACGACACGGCCCCGGCCAGCGAGGCAGCGATCGGGCCCTGCTCCCCACCGGGGCGCAGGCGCAGATCGACGCGGAAACAGAAGCCTTCCGGAGTCACCTCGCCGATCGCGCGGGTCACCTCCTCCGCGAGCCGACAACAGAACTCGCGCACGCTGCGTTCACCCGCGTGCTCGCCCTCGTGCGCGTACACATACACGAGATCGATGTCGGAGCTGTAATTCAGCTCCTCGCCCCCGAGCTTGCCCATGCCGAGCACGACGAAGCCCACGCCCGGGTCTGCGCCCCATTCCCGCGCCAGGCGGCCACGCGTCGCCTCGACGGCGACGATCAGCAGCGCATCCGCCAGCGCGGTGATCTCCCGCATCGTCTCCTCGACCCGGGCCAGGCCGAGGAGGTCCCGACCCCCGATGCGGGCGAGCTCCCGGCGCCGGTATCGACGGAGCCGCGCGAGCAGCTCCGATCGCGAGAGCTCCCCGCTGCACCCCGCGCTGTGGAGCGCCGCCACGTGGCTCGGCGCATCCCGCGGCGGCTTGCGCAGCACGCGCTCGACCACCCGAGGCCAGTCCGCTCCCTCGGCGACCAGGGCAGTCGCCAGCGCCGGGCTACCCCCGACCATCCGCAGCGCGGCCTCGACCGTCGAGGCGTCGCTGGGGAGCGGGGCCACGTCGCGCAGGCGCGCCAGCGCCACCAGCGCGTCGAGGGGCGAGGCAGCCCGTTCGAGCCCCTGGCGAACCGCATCTTCGGGGACCCCGGCCAGCCACGCCGCGAGCGGCTCCGCTGCGGCGGGCAGCGCAGCGGCCTCCGGGACAGCGAGCCGCGCGAGGGCCTGCGGTGTCAGCCCCACGGATCCTCCGCCGACACGTGCAGACCCTCCGCTCGCAGCCGCTCGACAAGGTACGCGTGGCGGACGCCGCGATCGCTCACCCTGATCTCGGCGGCGTCTACGAGCGAGGCCACTCGGGAGAGCACTCTGGCCCCTACCGGCAGGATCTGTGCACGTCCCGGATCGAGAACGCCCCCGACGAGCGCCGGCGCTCTCGCCGCCAGCGCGCGCAGCTGGCCGGTGCGGAGCACGTGCCCGTGGACGCGGCCGGCATCGTAGGTGTCGAGACCGAGGTCGACGGCCGCGAGCGCCGTCGCCGTGCCTCCCGAGGCCACAACGGGCGCTCCGCATTCCCGCGCGCGGCGCAGGACCTCGGCCGACGCCAGTCGGGCGTCGATCGTCTCCTCGCGCTCCGTGTCGGCCATGAGGGCTCCGAGCACGAGGCTCGCCACCGCCTCGATCCGTGGCCCCTGCCCTAGCGTGAGCTCGGTCGTGGATCCGCCGACATCCACGACCAAGACCCACCCCGCGCGCGGGCGATCGCTGGTCGCCGCGGCATAGGCGAGGCGAGCCTCGCGCTCGCCCGAAAGCACCTCGATGGGACACCCGGCGAGCGCGCCCGTCTCGGTGGCGAACTCGCGGCCGTTGCTGGCTCGACGCGCCGCCCCCGTGGCGAAGGCCCAGAGGCGACTCGCCCCTGCCGCGCGTGCACGAGCCGCGAAGGCGACGACGGCATCCCGCGTGCGCAGGCAGGCCGCGGGGTCCAGGCTGCCCCCCGTGGCGAGATTCCTACCGAGGCGGGTCGTTTCGAGCCCCGCGTCGATCACCTCGAGCCGCCCGTCGGCCTCGAGGCGGGCGACGAGCAGGAGCACGCTGTTGCTACCGACGTCGAGCACCGCCGCTGTGGTGCCCGCCGGTGCCATCACGCCACCGACGCCGCTCCCGCGGGCGCGGGCATGGCCCCGGCGTGCGCCAGCCATCGGCGCAAGTCGGCAAGGGCGCGTTCGGCCATCAGGATCTTGCGTTCGCGGCCGCGGGCGGGCCCGGGCAGCGCGGGGAACAGACCGTAGTTGGCATTCATCGGCTGAAAGGCCTTCCGCCCACGCTGCGTCACGTACGCCAGCAGGGAGCCGAGCGCCGTCGTGGGCGGCGGCACCGCAGGCACGGCGCCGCGCAGCAGCCGCGCCGCATTGCGGCCGGCGAGCAGCCCCATGGCCGCCGACTCGACGTAGCCCTCCACGCCGACGATCTGCCCTGCGAGCAGCAGGCGTTTGCGATGCGCCACCTGGAGCGAGGGCAGGAGGAGCGCCGGCGCGTTGACGTAGGTGTTGCGGTGCAGGCTGCCCAGGCGGACGAACTCCGCGTGCTCGAGCCCCGGGATGGTGCGAAACACGCGGCGCTGCTCGGGATGCGTCATCTTGGTCTGGAAGCCCACCATGTTGAAGAGCCGCCCCTCGGCGTCGTCCTGGCGCAGCTGCACGCAGGCATAGGGGCGCTGGCCCGTCCGGGGATCGACCAGCCCGACCGGTCGCATCGGACCGAAGGCCAGGGTGTCCGGCCCGCGGCGCACCATTTCCTCGATCGGCATGCATCCCTCGAAGTAGATGCACCGCTCGAACTCGCGTGTCGGCACCGTGGCCGCGGAGGCGACCTCCGCCACGAAGGCGTAGTACTGCTCGCGCGACAGCGGGCAGTTGATGTAGTCCTCGCCCCCCTTGTCCCAGCGCGACTGCTTCCACGCCACCGTCATGTCGATGCTCTCGGCGAGGACCGTGGGAGCAATCGCATCGTAGAAATACAGATGCTCGAGGCCGAGCTCGCGGGCGAGGGCAGCCGACAGTGCCGCCGAGGTGAGCGGCCCCGAGGCCACGATGACGAGCCCCTCCGACGGCAGCTCCGCGACCTCCTCCCGCACGAGCCGCACCAGCGGCTCGGCGCTCATGGCCGCTGTCAGCTCGGCCGCAAAGCCCACCCGGTCGACCGCGAGCGAGCTTCCCGCCGGCACCCGGTGACGATCGGCCACCGCCATGACGAGCGAGCCGAGCACGCGCATCTCCTCCTTGAGCAGGCCGACCGCCGTCTCGAGGGTAGCGTTGCGAAAGGAATTCGAGCACACGAGCTCGCCCAGTGCGTCGCTCACGTGCGCCGCCGTGCGCACCACCGGCCGCATCTCGTAGAGCTCGACTGGAATCCCGGCCCGCGCCAGCTGCCAGGCCGCCTCGCAGCCCGCAAGCCCGCCACCGATGACCCGCACGGGCACGCTCATGGCTTCGCCTCCGCGCTCGCCTGCTGGGGCTTTCGCGTCTTCGCCCTGCGGGACGCGGCTGCCGCCGGCGCCTTGCCCGCCGCCGCAGCGCGGCCTCCGCGTCGCCGCGACGAAGAGGCCAGCGCCGCAGGTAGCTCTTCGAGGCTCCCATCTTCGAGCACCTGGGCCTGCCAGCCGCACCCCTCCTGGACGCAGCGCCGGACGGTGCCCCAGCGCTTGGTCGCCTTCTCCGTGACCAGGGGGGCGCCACAGCGGGGACAGGGCTCTGCCACGGGCTGATCCCAGAGCGCATACTGGCAGTCCGGGTACCGACTGCAGCTCCAGAAGGCGCTCCCGCGACGGGAGCGCCGTTCGAGGAGCTCCCCCGCACCGCCGCACTGAGGGCAGGCGATTCCTGTGGGCTGGGGTTTGAAGAGCGGCGCCACACCCTTGCACTCGGGATAGCCCGTGCAGCCGAGGAACTTTCCGAACCGTCCGAAGCGCACGGCCATCGGCTTGCCGCACAGCGCACACGTCTGGTCGACCGTCTCGGGCTCGACGAGCATGACCTTGCCGTGCTCGTCGCGCTCGAAATTCCCGGTCGTGCGACACGCCGGGTAGCCGCTGCACGCCAGGAACTCTCCGCGCCTGCCCCACTTGATGACCATCGGCTTGCCGCACCTTTCGCAGGCAAGATCGGTCGGCCGTTCTTCGCGTTTGACGTCGCGCATGGCGACCGCCGCCCGCTCCAGATCCTTGGCAAACGGCGCCCAGAAGCGCCGCAGCGCTTCGACCCACGGCTCGCGTCCCTCCTCGATGCGATCGAGCTCGTCCTCCATGCTGGCCGTGAACTGCACGTTCAGGACGTCCGGGAACGCCTCGACGAGCAGATCCGTCACCAGCTCGCCCAGCTCGGTCGGGCGCAGGCGGCGCTGTCCATCCTCCACCACGTACTCCTTGCCGATGATGTTCGCCATGATCGCGGCATAGGTGGAGGGCCGGCCGATGCCCTGCTCCTCCAGCTCGCGGATCAGGGTGGCCTGGGTGAAGCGCGGCGGGGGCTGCGTGAAGTGCTGTTCGGGGAGGAGCTCGAGCAGGCGCAGCACCTCGCCCTCGCGCAGCGGCGGCAACGCGCCCTCGGCCTCGTCCTCGCTCTCGGCGCCCTGGTCGTCTCGACCCTCGGTATAGACGCGAACGAACCCGTCGAACTTGAGGACCTGTCCGGTCGCCCGGAAGCGACAGCTCGCCGCCTCGATATCCACCGCCGTGGCATCGTAGACGGCCGGCGCCATCTGGCTGGCCACGAAGCGATTCCAGATGAGGGTGTAGAGCGCCAGCTCGTCGCGCTCGAGAAACGGCGCCACGCGCTCGGGCTCCCATTCCATCCCCGTCGGGCGGATCGCCTCGTGGGCGTCCTGGGCATCCTTCTTCGAGCGGTAGCTGTTCGGCTCCGCCGGCAGGTAGCTCGGTCCGTAGCGCCGTGGGATGTATTCGCGCACGGCGGCCAGGGCCTCGGCCGAGACGCGGGTCGAATCGGTCCGCATGTAGGTGATGAGCCCCACGGCCCCGTCCGGCCCCAGGTCGACTCCCTCGTAGAGCCGCTGCGCGATGCGCATCGTGCGCGCGGGCTGGAAGCCCAGCTTGCGCGAGGCTTCCTGCTGCAGCCGCGAGGTGATGAACGGCGGCGTCGGATGGCGGCGCCGCTCCTTCGTCTCGAGCTTGACGACGCGCCAGGTCGCGCCCCCGAGGCCGGCGAGGATGCGCTCGACGGTCTCTCGGGTGTCGAGCTTGAGCTGTTTGTCGATCCGCTGGCCGTCGACCTCGACCAGACGCGCGCGAAACGGTGGCGGTGCCTCGCCCTCGAGCTGGGCGCCGACCGTCCAGTACTCCTCTGGCTGGAAGGCGCGGATCTCGCGCTCGCGCTCGACGATCAGGCGGACGGCGACCGACTGCACGCGTCCTGCCGAGAGCCCACGGCGAACCTTGTCCCAGAGCAGCGGCGAGAGCCGGTAGCCGACGAGACGATCGAGCACGCGGCGCGCCTGCTGGGCGTCGAAGCGGTTCTTGTCGAGCTCCTGCGGGTGCGCCAGCGCCTCCTGCACGGCCTTCTTCGTGATCTCGTGGAACAGCACGCGATGGATGTTCCGTCGCCGCGGATGGCCGAGCTTCTGGGCGATATGCCAGGCGATGGCTTCTCCCTCGCGATCCGGGTCGGAGGCCAGGAAGACCCGCTCCTTGTCCTTTGCCGCGGCCTTCAGCTCCGCCAGCACCGCGCTCTTGCCCGGAACGACCGTGTACGTCGGCGCGAAGTCATGCTCGATGTCCACGCCGAGCTTGGACTTGGGCAAGTCCACCACGTGTCCCACCGAGGCCTTCACCTCGTAGTCCCGGCCCAGGTACTTGGCCAGGGTACGCGCCTTGGCGGGCGACTCGACGATGACGAGATGCCTGGCCATCGTGTCCCTCAGGCCGCGCGTCGCCGGCGAAACCGCATGCCGGGCTCCTGGATCACCAGTCCGCGCAATTCCAGAGCGAGGAGTGTCTCCAGCATCTCGCCGGGCGCGAGGGCGGTGCGCTGAATGAGGTCGTCGACGTGGCGGGTATCGTCGAGAGCGGCCAGAATCCGCGCTTCAGGTGCCGTGACCGTCGCTGCAGCCGCCTGCATCCGCACCTGCGCGAGGCGCCCCGTCAACGCGGGCGCGATCGCCTCGAGGATATCCTCGACGTTCCGCACCAGGGTCGCTCCCTCGCGAATCAGCGCATGCGGACCCTCCTGGAGCGCCGGGCCGAGGGGTCCGGGCACGGCAAAGACCTCCCGCCCTTCCTCCAGGGCATGTCGTGCCGTCCCCAGCGAGCCGCTCTGCAGGGTCGCCTCGACCACCACGGTCGCCAGCGCCAGGCCCGCGATGATGCGATTGCGCCGCGGGAAATGGTGCTTCACGGGCGGGGCACCGCAGGGAAACTCGGTCACGAGCGCCCCCTGCTGTTCGATCCCCCGGGCCAGGGCTGCGTGCCAGCTCGGGTAGACTCGGTCGATGCCCGTGCCGAGCACGGCCACGGTGCGCCCCCCTGCGGACAGGGCGCCACGATGTGCAGCAGCGTCGATGCCAGCCGCCAGCCCGCTCACGACCGTGACCCCGGCCTGGGCCAAGCCCGTGGCCAGCTCCTCGGCCACTCGCCGGCCATAGCTGCTCGCCCGCCGGGCGCCCACGATCGCCACGGCGGGCACGTGCTCGCGATCGAGCTGGCCCCGCACGGCGAGGACAAGCGGGGGCTCGGCGATCTGCCGCAGGCATGCGGGATAGGCCGGATCGCTCCAGGCCACCAGACAGGCGCCAGCTCGCGCAAGCACCCCTTCCTCGAGGCGAGCGCGCGCGATCGCGTCGGTCCACCGCTGGGACACGCTGGCCGGGAGACCCAGCGCGGTCACCGCCTGCGCCGGAAGGCTGAGCAGAGCTTCCGGCCCGCCATGCGCCTCTGCGAGAGCGAGCGCCCGCCGCGGTCCGAGGCCAGGCAGCATGGACAGAGCGAGCCAGGCTGTCGCCGCGCTTTCGCCATCGTTCGTGCAAAACCGCATGGAAACTCGGCCGGCTACTATACGCGGTCTGACGGCGCAACCCAGCCCCGTCCCCGGACTATCTCGAGGAAGGCGAGCGCCGGGCCGCCGACAACCGTCCTCTCCAGAGTCCGGGGGCCAACCGCAGCAGCTCGACGAGGGCTCGGGCCACCACGCGTGGTGCCGCGCCCGAGGCGCTCCCTCCTTGCCGCGGAAAATGGGCGACCGGCACCTCCACGATGCGGCTTCCCCGCCGGTGCAAGCGCACGAGAATCTCCGTGGAGATCATGGCTCCCCGTGCCTGCAGCGCCTCCTGGCCCAGGACATCCCGCCGGACCAGCTTGAAGGCGCAGTTCACGTCGCGCGCGGGCACACCGAAGAGGAGACGCACGAGGCTGTTCCACAGGGCGGTATTCAGCCGGCGAATCCAGCGATCGGCGCGGCGAGCCCGGTACCCGATCACGGCTTCGGCCTCGCCGAGCGCAGCGACCAGGAGGCGCAGCTCCGTCGCCCGGAACTGCCCATCGCCATCCATCCAGAACACGAAGGGGTATCGCGCCGCCGCCAGCCCCGACGCCAGGGCCGCGCCGTAGCCTCGATTCGTCGCATGGCGCACCACGCGCACGCCGGCCCTGCTGCTCGCCAGCCGATCGGCGATCGCTGCCGTGGCATCGCGGCTCCCATCATCCACCACGATGAGCTCCCAGGCGGCCGCCACCGCGGGCAGTACGGCGAGGAGCTCGTGCGCCACCATCTCTAGGCTCCCCGCCTCGTCGTGCACCGGCACAATCGCGCTCAACCCGGGCAAGGGCTGGCCGCTTCCGGCCACGACGACCGACTGCCGCCGACGGTCGCCGACTGTTTCCGCCGTCGAGCTGCCGCGTCTCATCCCGGGATCGACCGTCCCCGCTCGCGCGGGCACGCCGCACCGATGCGCCGCAGGATCTCCCACAACCAGTACAGCTCCGGATACACGATCGGTTTCCCGCTGGTCATCAAGGCAGCCGCGAGCGAGCGCTCGGGATCGGCCCAGCAGACGATGTTCGTGAAGCCGATGTGGCCGAAGGCGCGGGGCGTGTAGGGACCATAGAGGCTGAACCACTCGGCGCCGAGCATGAACCCGATCGCGTACCGGATCGGCACGACGAGCGTGAAGTCCATCTCGAAGTACGACTGCTCGCAGGTGGCCCGGCGGACAGTCCGCCTGTCGAAGACACGCACGTCACCGAATCGGCCCCCATCGAGGAGCAGCTGGTAGAACCGGCTCATCTCGTCGGCCGTCGCCACGAGGTTGCCCGAGGGAATCAGCGCGGCGTGAAAGGGCGGTTCGTTGGAGGCTGCCGTGACCTCCTCGAGGGAGCGCCCGAGCGCCCGGCGCATGAGCAGGGCAATCGGCAGCGGCGGGCGCGGTCCGGTCGCATAGCTGCGCGCCAGCAGCGGCAGATCCTCGGGCGCCAGGCCGTAGGTGAAGAAGCGACAGCCGAGCGGACGGCGCAGCAGCTCGTCGAGCAGGAGCCGCGGATCCTTGCCACTGACCCGGCGAATGAGCTCGCCGAGGATGAAGCCCCCGCTCACCGCGTGATAGGCCAGCTCGCGGCCTGGCCGCCACACCGGGCGGGCCTCGCAGAGCAGCCGCAGGACCGCTGCGGAGTCGGCAAGAACTTCGGGAGTCATCGCCTCCGAGGGCAGGTTCGGGATCCCCGCCCGATGCGTGAGCACGTGGCGGATGGTGATCCACTGCTTCCCGTGCGTGCCGAACTCCGGGATGTACTCGCACACCGGATCGTCGAGGCGAATCAGGTTCCGTTCGTCGAGCAGGTGCACCAGCATCGCGGTCACGGGCTTGCACGCGGAAAAGAGAACGAAGGGCGTGTCCGGAGTGCAGCGCAGCGCCGGCGTGCCCGGCGGATCGTCCGGTCCGGCCCCGACGGCATGGCCGATGGCCCGGTCGAGCAGCACCGCTCCCCGGTACCGCACGCAGAGCTGGATCGCGGGATGGACACCGCTCGCGTAGAGCCGCTCGACTGCCGTCCACACGGCCTCGACGGCGCCCACATCCAGGCCGAGCACCCGCGGCGGCACCTCGCTGCCTTCGCGGACGGTCGTGACCGCGCGCGGGTCAGCAGGCACCGGGGCTCGAACAACGAACGGTAGCACGCCCCGCGACTCTATCCGGCTTCCCCCCCGACGCGCGAGCGCCGGCGGCGGTGCGGCATTTGGACGCATGGACACGGCACAGGAGCGGCGAACAATGCCGCGGGCGATGCTGTCCTGGAACAGGTCGAGCCGGCTGCCAGCGATCGCGGCCCTGTTCCTCGCGCTGGCGGCCGCGGGGCCGCGCCTGCCGCGGGCCCACGCGTGCGACATCTGCGCGATCTACATCGCCACCGAGATCGCCGAGGGCCGCACGGGACCGCGGCTCGGCTTGGCCCAGCAGTTCACCCACTTTGGAACACTCGAAGACGGCGGCCGGAAGGCCGCCAATCCGGCTGGCGAGCGCATCGACAGCTCCATTACGCAGCTCATCGGCCGCTGGCAGTTCACCCACCGTCTTGGCGTACAGCTCAACGTACCGCTCATCAGCCGGCACTACCGGCGGGTCCTCCACGACGGCCGTATCCGCCACGGCGACGAGACCGGGCTCGGCGATCTCGCCGTGCTGGCCGACGTGCTCATCTACAGTCGCGTGACGACCGACACGGTCCTGCGCTGGTCGTTCCTGGCCGGGCTCGAGCTGCCCTCGGGCGACACGGGCCCGCTCGCCGAGGAGCTGCGACTCGCGGACACGCCGAGGGGGCGCGGCCGAGGACAGGGCCGACAGCTCCACCCCCGACACGGCGGGGACGGCCATGGTGGGAGGTCGGCGCCAAGTGGAGTCCATGGCCACGACCTCGCGCTCGGGTCGGGATCGGTCGACGGCATCGTTGGGACGGCTGCCTCGTGGAGCTGGCGGCGCCTCTTCATCACGGCCGCTTTGCAGTACGCCATCCGCCGCGAGGGCGACTTCGCATATCGTTACGCGAACGATCTCGTCTGGGACGGCGGACCGGGCGTCTACCTTCTCCTCGACCATCGCTACACGCTCGGGCTGCAGGCTATGCTCGCCGGCGAAACCAAGGGCAAGGACACGCAGCAGGGCAGACGGCTCGACGACACCGCAGTGACCCGGCTATCGGTCGGCCCGGGTCTGCACTTCACGTGGAGCACATCTCTTGCGGCCAGTCTGGCCGTGGACCTCCCGGTCATCCGGCACAACACCGCGCTGCAGATCGTCCCCGACTATCGCGTTCGCGGCGGGCTCACTTGGCGCTTCTGAGCGCCTCGCCTCGCAGCCGATAGCGCTTGCACGATCCGACGAGGCACGCGAAGACTACCCCACTCGCGATCCAGGGGAGGGCGTAGCGTGCACTTCGAGTATTCGGACAAGGTGATGGCGCTGCAGCGCCGGCTGACGGAGTTCATGGACGCGTACGTCTATCCGGCCGAAGCCGTGTACGAGGAACAGGTCGCTCGCGATCGCTGGAGCCAGCCCCCCGTGATGGAAGAGCTGAAGGCGAAAGCGCGTGCGGCCGGGCTCTGGAACCTCTTTCTCCCCGACAGCCCGCACGGCGCAGGTCTCACCAACCTCGAATACGCTCCCCTGGCGGAAATCATGGGCCGATCGGCCATCGCGCCGGAGGTGTTCAACTGCGCGGCCCCCGACACGGGCAACATGGAGGTACTCGACCGCTACGGCTCGCCCGAACAGCAACGGCAGTGGCTCGAGCCGCTGCTGCGGGGCGAGATCCGCTCGGCCTTCGCGATGACCGAGCCGGAGGTCGCCTCCTCCGATGCCACGAACATCCGCTGCTCCATCCGCCGCGAGGGCGACACCTACGTGATCAACGGTCGCAAGTGGTGGACCTCGGGGATCATGCATCCCCACTGCAAGATCCTCATCGTCATGGGGCAGACGAACCCCGAGGCGCCCAAGCACCAGCAGCAGTCGCAGATCCTGGTCCCGCGCGACACCCCCGGCGTGCGCGTCGTGCGTCACCTGCCCGTGTTCGGCTACGACGACGCCCCCCACGGGCACGGCGAGGTCGTCTTCGAGAACGTGCGCGTCCCGGCCAGCAACCTGATCCTCGGCGAGGGACGCGGCTTCGAGATCGCGCAGGGCCGCCTCGGTCCCGGTCGGATCCACCACTGCATGCGCACCATCGGGGTCGCCGAGCGCGCCCTCGAAGCGCTGTGCAAGCGCGCGCTCTCGCGCGTCGCCTTCGGCAAGCCGATTGCCGAGCAGACGGTCACGCTCGAGCGCATCGCCGAGGCGCGGATCCGCATCGAGCAGGCCCGGCTGCTCACCCTGAAGGCGGCCTACATGATGGACACCGTGGGCAACAAGGCCGCGCGCAAGGAGATCGCCATGATCAAGGTCGCCGCGCCGGCCGCGGCGCTTGCCGTGCTCGACTGGGCCATTCAGGTCCACGGCGGCGCCGGCGTCTGCGACGACTTCGGCCTGGCGCGGGCCTACGCGAACGTGCGCACGCTGCGCCTCGCGGACGGGCCCGACGAGGTCCATCGCAATCAGATCGCGCGGCTCGAGCTCCGCCAGTACCTGCCGCAGCAGTGACCGTTCCGCCGGGGAGCCCGGCGCTTCCCCGGGGCGCTACGATGGCAATAGCGGCGGTCGGATGCTTAGCTCCGGCCGATGACCCTCCGTCCCCGCCTGCGCTTCGGCGTCTTTTTGGCTCCCTACCACTCGTACCGGGAAAGCCCCACCGCCTGCCTCGATCGCGATCGCGAGCTGGTCGAATGGCTCGATCACCTCGGCTTCGAGGAAGCCTGGATCGGCGAGCATCACTCCGGCGGCACCGAGATCATCGCCAGCCCCGAGCTGTTCATCGCCGATCTCGCGGCCCGCACACGGCACATTCGCCTCGGCACCGGCGTGGTCTCGCTCCCCTACCACCACCCATTCATGGTCGCCGAGCGCATGAACCAGCTCGATCACATGACGCGCGGGCGGGTGATGCTCGGCGTGGGGCCGGGCCTGCTGCCCTCCGACGCCATGATGCTCGGCATCGACCCGCGCGAGCAGCGGCGCATGATGGGCGAGTCGCTGGAGGTCATCCTGCGCCTGCTGCGCGGCGAGGAGGTCACTCTGGACACCGACTGGTTCCGGCTGCGCGATGCCAAGCTCCACCTCACGCCCTACTCCCGGCCCCATCTCGAGGTGGCGGTGGCGGCCTCCGTGTCTCCCGCCGGGCCCCGCCTGGCCGGCCGCCATGGTCTGGCCATGCTCTCGCCGGCCGCGACCACTCAGGGCGGCTTCAACGCGCTCGCCTATCACTGGGGCATCGTCGAGGAGACGGCACGCGCTCACGGCCAGCACGTGCTGCGCGATCGCTGGCGCCTGGCGGGGTGGGTCCACGTGGCCGAAAGCCAGGCGCAGGCGCGACGCGACGTGCTCACCGGTCTCCCCGACTTCCTCCACTACTTCCAGCAGGTCGTCGCGCTGCCCGGGATCCCCGAACAGGGCACGCCCGAGGAGTGTCTCGACGTTCTGGTCGGGAACGGCGTCGCCGTGGTGGGGACGCCGGACGACCTCGTCGCCCAGCTCCAGCGCCTCGAGGAGCAGTCGGGCGGCTTCGGCGCCTTCCTCGCGATCCAGCACGACTGGGCCGGCCGCGACGCCACCCGCCGCAGCTACGAGCTGATCGCCCGGCACGTCATGCCGCGCTTTCAGGATGCCACGGCGTTTGGCGAGCGCAGCATGCAGTGGGTGAGCGCGCACCGTGCAGCGTTTCTCGCCGCGGCTACGCAGGGGGTCATGGAGGCGATCCAGCAAGATGCTGCGCGCCAGGCCGACCGAACGCGCCCCACGGCCTGACGGGCCATGCGAAGGGCGCTAGCGACCACGTCACCGCACGCGGAGCCACCGCTCGCCGTCGTCGCGACCTACCGGGTGCTCTTCGCCGACTGCGACCCGATGCGCGTCGTGTATTACGCCAACTACCTGCGCCTGTTCGAGATCGGCCGTGCCGAGCTGTTCCGGGGCCTCGGCTACCCGTTTCGCGCCTATGTCGCGCAGGGCGTGTATCTGGCCGTGGTGGGGGTGCGCTGCCACTACCGGCGCCCCGCGCACTACGACGACGAGCTGGCGATCCGAGCCGGCATCGCCGAGCTCGGCCGGGCGCGCATGACCGTCGCCTACGCCATCGACCGCGGCGACGAGCGGATCGCCGACGGCGCCACCGAGCACTGCGTGGTCGACGATGCGGGCCGTCCCCAACGGCTTCCGACCGCCTTTCGTGCCGCCCTTCGTGCCGCCGGGCTCCTGCCCGCGGCGCCCTGACTCGCGAGGCGTGGGACCCCCACGGGACCCCGTTGGGGGGCCGCTTGTCCGCCTGGGCGACCTGCGGCTACATGGCCCTGTGGGCAACAGCGTGGGCCAGGTGTTTCGCGTCACGACCTTCGGCGAGTCGCATGGCGGAGCGATCGGTGCGGTCGTCGACGGGTGTCCATCGCGCCTCCCCCTCTCCGAGGCCGACATCCAGCCCGAGCTCGACCGGCGCGCGCCGGGCCAGAGCCGTCTCACCACGCAGCGCAAGGAATCCGACACGGTGAGCATTCTGAGCGGGGTCTTCGAGGGGCTGACGCTCGGAACGCCCATTGCGCTGCTCATCCGCAACGAGGACCAGCGCCCCGGCGACTACCGGGAGGTCGAGCACAAGTATCGTCCCAGTCATGCGGACTACACCTACGCGGCGAAGTTCGGAATCCGCGACTGGCGCGGGGGCGGCCGCACGAGCGCGCGCGAGACCGCCGCGCGGGTCGCGGCCGGCGCGGTCGCGCGAACGCTGCTCGCGCGCCGCTGGGGTGTCGAGATCGTGGCCTGGGTCTCGCAGGTCGGCCGTGAGGCGGCGAGCGCCGACGTCGATCGCGTCACGCGCGCCGAGGTGGAGCGCACCCCGGTCCGGTGCCCGGACGAGGCGGCGGCGGCCCGGATGATCGCCGCTATCGAGGCAGTTCGCAAGGAAGGGAACTCTCTTGGCGGTGTGATCACCTGTGCCGTTCGGGGGTGCCCTGCCGGCTGGGGCGAGCCGGTGTTCGATCGCCTCGAGGCCGATCTCGCGAAGGCCATGCTCTCGCTGCCGGCGACCAAGGGCTTCGAGATCGGCTCCGGCTTCGCCGGCACGCAGCTGAGCGGCCTCGAGCACAATGACGAGTACTACATGGACGCCGGCCGCATCCGGACACGAACGAACCGCAGCGGGGGCGTCCAGGGCGGCATCACGACCGGCGAGACCGTCTGGTTTCGCGTGGCTTTCAAGCCGACCGCGACGGTCCTGCGGGAACAACGCACCGTCACGACCAGCGGCGAGGAGACGACCATCGTCGGGCGGGGGCGCCACGACCCCTGTGTTCTCCCTCGCGCCGTCCCCGTGGTCGAGGCGATGACGGCGATCGTCCTGGCCGACCACGCGCTCCGCCAGGCCGCACGCGCTGCGCCCTGAGCGGTCTGGGGCACCCGGTCGACCTCGCGGACGCCGGCTGTCGGCCCTGTTTTAGTTGATTTCTGCGCGTCTTCGCGGTTTAGAATACCCCAGGTGGAGGGGATCCGGCACTCATCTGCCGGCGTGACGGCCGTGATCGTTGCCAGCCCGGACCTTGCGACACGGGTCCGGACCGGCGCCTGGATCGTCGCCCTCTGGGGGATCCCGTTCATCCTCGTCGACGCCTGGCTTTCCTCCCCGGTCTTCGCCTCCGTCCTGGTCGTCGAAGCACTGCAGATGACCATCCTGCTGGCGCTGATCGCCTGGCTGCAGGCACCGCGACGGCGCCCGCAGGTGCGCGTGGTCGCGGTCGCAGCCACATCGGGGGTGTACCTGCTGACGGCGACCGCCGCTGCGCTGCGGGGGGATCTCGCGAGCACGGCCTTCCTGTTCGTGGCCCTGGCGGTCATCACTGGTGGATTCCTGCCCTGGGGCGGCACGGCACAGCTCGTCTCGGTGACCGTGGCCGGTGTGGCCCTGGCCGGCAACACCCTCGCGGTTGCGGGCCTGGACGCGCAGGCCATCGCTTATCCAGCGCTCGGCATCCTGGCGGCCTTCGCGGGCTCCGTCTGGGTCGCGCTCGAAGGCGAGCGGGAACGCCGGGGACGCCGCCGTGCCGTCGCCCTGCTCGCGGGACAGTCCCAGGTGCTCGAGCTGATGGCTCGAGGCATGGCGCTGCCCGTCGTGCTCGACGCCCTGTGCCGCGGCATCGAGGCCCTGGCGCGGGAGCGGCTCTGCTGCGTGCTGCAGGTCGAGGGGAACCGCCTCACGTTCGCGGCGGGTCGATCCCTGCCCGACCCGCTGCGGGAGATGCTGGCGGACACCCCGATCGGGCCAGAGGCGTCGTGGTGGGGCGCTGCGGTGGCGCTTCGCCGACCTGTCATCATCCGCGACCTTGAGCAGGACCCGCGGGGAACGGCGGCCGCCGGGGTCATGAGCGCCTGCGGTCTCCGCTCCTGCTGGGCGGCGCCCATCCTGGCCAGTGACGGGGAGTGTCTCGGTGCCCTCGTCCTGTTCTCCCGGGCCGAGCGACCAGCGAGCACGGCGGAGGAACAGGTCCTCGAGCACGGCGCACAGCTTGCCGGGATCGCGCTGGCGCGTGCGCGCGACGAGGCCGTGCTCGCCCGCCGCGGTGCTCAGGTCGCGGAGGAGTCGCAGGTCTCGGGCGCGCTGTTGCGCGTGGCAGAAGGGTTTCTCTCGGCTCTCGACACGCCGCGCGTGCTCCGCGAGCTCTGCCGGCTGGCACGCCGGCTGGTCGGCTGCGAGGCGGCTGCCGCTGTGCTCCGCGATCCGGAGACCCACGTGGCCCAGGTGACGGCCGACACCGTGCAGGGCGGATGGCCGCTCGACGGCCTGCGCCTTCCGGATGCCGCGGTCGGCACGCTCCTGCGGCGTCTCGAAGGGCGTCCCCTGGTCGCCATCCGACGCGATCTGGGCGACCCGCTCACCGAGCAGCTCTGGGATCACGCTGGTGTGCGTCGCGCCCTCGCCGCTCCGTTACGGCGGGGAAGCGGCAACGAGGCCGCAGGGCTCATGCTGCTCGCGGACCGCGGCACCGAGGAGCCGTTCACCGCGCTCCAGGAGCGCATCGCCAGCGGTGTCGCCAAGCTGGGATCGCTGGCGCTCGAAAACGCGCACCTGGTCGAACAGCTGCGGGCGGCGACCGCGGCCAAGTCGGAATTCGTCTCCACCATCTCGCACGAGCTCCGCACCCCCATCAGCGTCATCGTGGGCTACACCGACATGCTGTCGGACGACGCGCTCAGCGACGACGAGCGCCGGGGGATCGTGCAGCGGGTCCGGCGGACGAGTCACGAGCTCCTCGAGCTCATCCAGGCGACGCTCGACCTCAGCCGTCTCGAGGGCGGCCGAGACGGTCCCCGGCTCGAGCTGGTGGCCGTTCACGACCTGCTGCGGGACATGGCGACCGATTTCGCGGCCATCCCACGCGAGGGCGGTCCCATATTGCGCTGGGAGGAGGGGCCGGCGCTGGAGTGCGTGAGCGACCCGCGCAAGCTGCGCATCATCGTCAAGAACCTCGTGGAGAACGCGCTCAAGTTCACCCCCGAGGGGACGGTGACCGTGCGCTACCGAACGGCGCCGGGGCGCTGGGAGCTGGAGGTGGAGGACACGGGCATCGGCATTCCGGCGGATCAGGTCGGGGTGATCTTCGAGATGTTCCGCCAGGGCGACGGTTCGGACCGCCGATCCTTCGGTGGCGTGGGGCTGGGGTTGTACCTCGTGCGGCGCCTGGCGACGCAGCTCGGTGGCAGCGTGCGGGTGACGAGCACGCCAGGCAAGGGCAGCGTCTTCACCGTCGTCCTGCCCCTCGGGACCGTTCCCACGCTGGGTTTTGCTCGACGTCCCTTCGCGACGGGCAACCCCTTCCCCACGCACGGCGCAGCTAGCGAGGACGCCGTGACCTCCGCGCCGGACAAGCCTTCCGAGGACGAGGCGACGCCGCCGTCCCGAAGTCCACGTCGCGCCGCCGGATCGACCCGCCCGAGCGAGGGGGGCCGTAGCGGTCGCGTGCACGAGCTGCGGCGCCTGCCCGCGACAACCCGCCCGGGGGACAGCTAGCGCCGCGACGCCGCACCGTCCGGCACACGGCATTGCCACACACCCCGCCCCGCGCCAGCCGTGCCCCATGCTGGCACGCATCCGGTCGGGAGCGCTCTGGGGTATCGACGCCATCGTGGTCGAGGTGGAGGTCGACGTCTCGCCCGGGCTGCCCCAGACTACCACCGTCGGCCTCCCCGACGGCGCCGTGCGGGAGGGCCGCGACCGCATCCGGGCGGCGCTTCGCAACTCGGGCTACGAGTATCCGCAGCGACGGATCACCGTGAATCTGGCCCCGGCGGGCGTGCGCAAGGAGGGTGCGGCCTTCGACCTTCCCATCGCCCTTGCCCTCCTCGCCGCCGAGGCGCGACCGCCGCTCCCCGACCTCGGCCGCTGCTGCGCGCTCGGGGAGGTCGGGCTCGACGGCCGCGTCCAACCCGTACGTGGCGTGCTTTCGGTGGCCGCTGCCGCACGCCGCCACGGTCTCGACGCCCTCATCGTCCCCGCTGCCAATGCTGCCGAGGCCGCACTGGCTGGAGGACCACCGGTCATCGGCGTCGCCACGCTCGCCGAGGCCGTGGCCCACCTCCGCGGCGAGGCGACGATCGCTCCCACGCAGGTCGACGGGGCAGCCCTGCTCGCGGGCGCAGCACCCGAGACGGCCGATCTCGCCGAGGTCCGTGGACAGGAACACGCCCGCCGTGCCCTCGAGGTCGCTGCGGCCGGCCAGCACAATCTGCTCCTGCTGGGGCCGCCCGGCTCGGGGAAAACCATGCTGGCGCGGCGGCTCCCCTCCATCCTGCCACCGCTCTCCCTCGACGAGGCCATCGAGGTCACGGCGATCCACAGCGTCGCTGGCCTCCTCGGCGAGCGCCCTCTGGTCGCCAGCCGGCCGGTGCGCATGCCCCACTCGACGATCTCGGATGCGGCGCTGCTCGGGGGCGGCTCTCCTGCGCGTCCGGGCGAGATCACCCTGGCCCATCGTGGCGTACTCTTTCTCGACGAGCTTCCCGAATTCCGCCGCAATGCGCTCGAGCCCCTTCGGCAGCCCCTGGAAGACCGACGGATCACGGTCGCCCGTGGCAGCGGCACCGTGACCTTCCCCGCCGACGTCTTGCTGGTGGCCGCCATGAACCCCTGCCCCTGCGGCATGCTCGGCGATCGTGGCGACCTGTGCCGATGTCCCCCGGCCGTCGTCGAGCGCTACCGTGCACGCGTTTCGGGCCCGTTGCTCGACCGGATCGATCTCCACATCGAGGTGCCTCGCCTGCCGGTCACCGCGTTGGGTGACGGCACTCCTGCCGAAAGCAGCGCCGCCGTCCGGGAACGCGTCCTCGCCGCCCGAGCCCGCCAGCTCGCCCGCCAGGGCCAGCCCAATGGCCGCCTCGGCGGGCGCGACCTCCGCCGTATCTGCACCCTGCGTCCCGAGGGGCGACGCCTCCTGGAAACCGCTACGACGCGGCTCGGCCTGTCTGCACGGGCGTATGGCCGGATCCTCCGGGTCGCGCGCACCATCGCCGACCTGGCCGGGGTAGAGCACATCGAGAGCGGGCACCTTGCGGAAGCGATCCAGTATCGCAGCCTCGACCGGCGCAGCGATGTCCCCAGGACGGCCTCCTGAAGAGCCCTCCCTCCTGCGCATTGACACGCGGAACGCCCGCGGGAATCCTTTGCCGACTTTCCCCTCCCGCCCATGGCCGTGCCGTCCAATCCCTCCGTCGTGCTGCGTCGTCTCCACCCCTGGTTGGGACGTGCTGTCCACACGCGCTGGAGCGTTCGCCGGTCGCTGTACCAGGAGGAGGCCGAAGCGCTGCTGCACGCGCTGGCCCGTGCCCGGCACCCGCTGCCAGGCGAGCTGACCTTTCGTCTCGAGAGGTTTCTGCGGCGCCTGCACCACGAGTGGTTCCCGCGGACGTGGCGAACGGATCCCAGCTTCGCGGAGGTGCTCGAGGACTTCCGCTGGTGGCTCGGGATTGCGGAGCGCTGGAGCCACGAGCCCCCCCGCGCCTCGCGTCGAGGGCGGACGCAACCTGGCCAACGGCGTCGTGCGCCCGCCGAACCACTGGCCAAGCAGTCCCCGCGGCTCCTACGGCTGCTGCGACTCCCTCCCGACTGCACGGCTCGCCACTTCACGACGACCTGGCGTCGCTTCCTCAAGGCGAACCACCCGGACCTCAATCCGGACCAGACGGCGGAGGAACGCCGTCGTTTCGCGGAAGCGGTGGCGTTGTGGCGTCGCTAGGCGTCGCCTCGACGGGCTCCGCCAGCGCGGCATCGATCTCCCCGCCGACGAGCACGAAGACCGCCAACAGGTACATCCACAGCAGCAGCACGATGAGGGCGCCAAGCGAGCCGTAGGTCTTGTCGTAGCTCCCGAAGCGCGCCACCCAGGCCGAGAACGCGGCCGAGGTCCCGGCAAAGCCGAGGGTGAAAACCAGCGAGCCGGCCGAGAACCAGCGCCACGGGCGCGGGACGTCCGGCAAGGCGTGGTACAGCGTGGCGATCACCACGGTGACGGCGGCGACTGCCACCGTCCAGGCGGCGACGAGCACGCCGATACCGCCGACGGGACCGAGCAGGCGCGCGACCCAGGCACTGAGGGGCGCGCTGCTCACGGTCGCCAGGAAGGCGACGATCATGAAGGCGGACAGCACCACCGTGAGGCCGACACAGGCGAGCCGCACGCGCCACCAGGGCCGCGATTCCCGCACGCCGCAGGCCACGTTGAGGGCGTCGGTCACGGCCACGAGGGCGGTCGAGGCGCTCCAGAGCGCAAGCCCGGCCCCCAGCGAGAGCAAGCCACTGCGGGGCTGGGCGAGGACGCTGCGAATGGCCGTCGCGAGCGCCTCGAAGGCGGCTGGTGGGACCGCCAGCGCCGCCTGCGCGAGAATCCACTCCTCGATCCCCGCCACTCCGGGCAGGACGGTGACGAGCGCCAGCAGGAAGAGCAGAAAGGGGAAGATGGCGAAGAGAAAGTAGTACGCCAGCGCGGCAGCGAAGGTGAAGGTCCGGTGCTCCTGCATCCGCGCGAGCACCAGGCCGACAAGCCGACAGGACGAACGCAGCATGTCGATGCCCACGCCGTGACCGCGCTCAGGCTGCAGCCGACGATCGCGCGCGCGGGTCGTAGGCGAGGTGCGGGGCGAGCCAGCGCTCGACCTCGGCCACGGTCGCTCCGCGACGGCGGGCATAGTCCTCGACCTGATCCCGACCGATCCGTCCAAGCGCGAAGTAGCGCGCCGCGGGGTGCGCGAGAAACAGCCCGCTCACGCTGGCTGCGGGGACCATGGCGAAGGACTCGGTGAGGGTGATGCCGGCAGCCGGGGCGTCGAGCAGCGCGAAGAGGACGGCCTTCTCGCTGTGGTCGGGACAAGCCGGGTAGCCGAAGGCGGGGCGGATTCCCCGGAAGCGCTCCTTGAGCAGCTCGGCGGGCGTCAGCCGTTCGTCGGGCGCGTACCATTCGCGCCGGGCCCGCTCGTGGAGCCACTCGGCGAGAGCTTCCGCCAGGCGATCGGCGAGGGCCTTGGCGACGATGGCGTGGTAGTCATCGTGGACGGCCACGAACTCCGCGACCAGGGCGTCGAGGCCGATCCCGGCCGTCACGGCGAAGGCGCCTACCCAGTCCGGCACTCCGCTCTCGCGGGGCGCGACGAAATCCGCCAGCGAGGCGTGCGGCTCTCCCGCGCCCCGGGCCGCCTGCTGGCGGAGCATGGGAAAACGCGCCAGCTCGCGCTCCCGCGCCTCGTCAGCGTAGAGGACGATGTCGCCGTGCTCGCTCTGCGCAGGCCAAAACCCATAGACCGCGCGGGCCCCGAGGCGACCCTCGGCGACGATGCGCCCGAGGAGCGCCTCGGCGTGCTGGAAGAGGTCGCGCGCCGCGGCGCCGTAGGTGGGATCGTCGAGCACCTCGGGGAAGCGGCCCGGCAACTCCCAGGCCGTGAAGAAGAACCGCCAGTCGATGTACGGCACGAGCGTCGCCAGCGGCACATCCAGGACGCGCCGGCCGAGGAAGGCAGGCCGCTCCGGCATCGTCGCCTGCCAGTCGATCGGCGTCCGCTGCTGCTCGGCCACGGCGAAGGGGGTCAGAGGGCGGGCGGTCTTGAGGGCGTGCACCTCGCGCAGGCGGGCCTGCTCTCGCCGGTTCTCCTCGTCGAAGCTCGCGCGCCGCGCCGGGTCGAGCAGGGCAGCGACGACCCCGACCGCCCGCGAGGCGTCGAGCACGTGGACGGTCGGTCCCGAAAAGGCCGGCGCGATCTTGACGGCCGTATGCTCCCGGCTCGTGGTCGCCCCGCCGATCAACAAGGGAATCGCCAGGCGCTGTCGCTCCATCTCGGCCGCCACATGCACCATCTCGTCGAGCGAGGGTGTGATCAGGCCCGAGAGGCCGATCAGGTCGGCCCCCCGCTCCCGGGCGGTATCGAGGATCCGCTCCGCCGGCACCATGACCCCGAGGTCGATCACCTCGTAGCCGTTGCACCCGAGGACGACGCCGACGATGTTCTTCCCGATGTCGTGCACGTCGCCCTTCACCGTGGCGAGCACGACGGTGCCCCCCCCGTCCCGGACGGTGCCCGCCGCCTTGTCCGCCTCGAGGAAGGGCTCGAGCCAGGCCACGGCGCGCTTCATGACGCGTGCGCTCTTCACCACCTGGGGCAGGAACATCTTGCCCGCGCCGAAGAGATCGCCGACGATCTGCATGCCGCGCATCAGGGGCCCTTCGATGACCTCGAGGGGGCGGCCGTAGCGCAGCCGGGCCTCCTCGGTGTCCTGTTCGATGAAATCCACGACCCCGTGTACGAGGGCGTGCGCCAGGCGCTCCTCCACGCTCGCGGCGCGCCAGGCCAGATCCTCCTCGCGCTTCTTCCCCGCGCCCTTCACCCGGCCTGCGAGCTCGACGAGGCGCTCGGTAGCGTCGGGCCGCCGATTGAAGAGCACGTCCTCGATATGCTCGCGCAGCTCGGGATCGATGTCCTCGTAGACAGCGAGCTGCCCGGCATTGACGATCCCCATGTCGAGGCCGGCGCGGATCGCGTGATAGAGGAAGCAGGCGTTCATCGCCTCCCGCACGAGCTGATTGCCCCGGAAGGCGAAGGACAGGTTCGAGATGCCGCCGCTCACGTGCGCGCCCGGGCACCGCTCCTTGATGAGGCGCGTGGCCTCGATGAAGCTGCGTGCGTAGTCCGCGTGCTCCTCGAGCCCGGTCCCGACGGCGAGCACGTTCGGGTCGATGACGATGTCGCCCGGATCGATTCCCACGCGCTCCACCAGCAGCCGGTACGCGCGCTCGGCGATCTCGACCCGGCGAGGCGTGGTGTCCGCCTGACCCTGCTCGTCGAAGGCCATGACCACGATGCCCGCCCCGTAGCGACGCACGCGCCTGGCCTTGGCCAGGAAATCGTCCTCTCCTTCCTTCAGGCTGAGCGAGTTGACGAT
>Ga0209101_1000590_pt1 | contig 29438 bp, 19 predicted proteins | sample ConPoolayeCmetaG_FD_185481 | JGI IMG/M metagenome (GOLD analysis project Ga0209101, IMG submission 185481) | Hot spring microbial mat communities from California, USA to study Microbial Dark Matter (Phase II) - Cone Pool mat layer C metaG... ...
GAAAGATGAGATGACGACTACCCCTCGTGAAGTCGAGTATGGACTGCGCTGGAATCCCAACCCGCCGCTGACTGTTGCCAGCCTGGTGACCTTCGCCCTGGCGGCTGGCGTGTATACAGTCCTGTCGTGGTTGGGCGTGATAGCGCTGCCGATGGGGATCGTGAGCGTGTCTGCGCTCTTTGTCGCCATCGGTTTTGGCATTCCCTTCGCTATGTGGTTCGGCGGATGGGGATTGGTGATCGGCTACATTGGCTCATTCATCGGCGCGGGCCTGCTGGCTGGCGTTCCACTGTTGATCGATATTCCCTTCGCATTCGTCGACTGGATCCAGTTTGGCATCCCACTGCTGGCCTACCGTCTGCTTGCCCAGCGCTTTGGTCTGCATCCGTTGGGCAGGGATGTGTACACAGTCAAGGGGTTCTTGTTTTTCCTAGTCTTTGGTGTGGTGCTGCCCAATGGCCTTGGTGCGCTTTATGGGATCAGCATTTTGCGGGCTGGTGGGCTGGTCCCACCAGACGCCTTTGGTCCGGCTGTGGTCGGTTGGTGGGTCGGCAACATGATCGTCAGCGCGGTCATCGCGCCCATTCTGCTGAGCACCGTGACCCCCATCATCGAGCGTTTCGGCCTGGCCACGCACGGCATTATCACATAGCTGACAACCTGCGTCGAGGCTGGGCATTCGTGCGTAGGGACACGGCGCTGGCCGTGTCCCTACAATCGGAATTCGGATGATTGTCAGAAGCTCATGCATCAAGCGCCCACAGACGGATGGTCAGCGATGCACCTGCCCCTTGCCGCCGATCCACAAGCGACCTGATCCCTTTTGATCCTCGACCCAAGAGAGACTCAAGCATGGATACTCAAACCATCGACCGCTACAAGCAAGCCGACCGGCAGTACGTGTGCGCCACCAGTCCTAGTGTCAAAGACATTGTCGTAGCCGAGTCGCACGGCAGCACTATCTGCGCAGCGGACGGGCGCGAGTTCCTCGACCTGATCGCGGGTATCGCTGTGTGTAACGTAGGACACTGCAACCCTGAGGTCGCGGCGGCTATTAAGGAGCAGGCAGATAAAGCCCTGCATACCATGGTCTACGGCAAGTTCGTTGTTCCATCTCAGGTGGAGGTGGCGGAGCTGCTAGCTGAGATCACGCCCGGTGACCTGCAGACAACCTTCTTCACCAACAGCGGGGCGGAGGCTATCGAGGGGGCGCTCAAGTTAGCACGCAAGTACACGGGGCGGACCCGCTTCATCACCATGGAGCGTGGCTTTCATGGTAGGACCTTCGGCGCGCTGTCAGTCACCTGGCGCGAGGTGTACCGCAAGCCCTTTGAGCCACTCCTCCCCGACGTGCAGTTCATCCCTTTTAATGACCTGGATGCCGCCCGCCAGGCGATCACAGAGGAGGTGGCTGCCGTGATCGTGGAGCCGATCCAGGGTGAAGGCGGGGTGCGAATTCCTGATGACGATTACCTGCCAGGCCTACGCGATCTGTGTGACCGGGCTGGAGCGCTGCTGATCGCTGACGAGATCCAGACCGGCTTCGGGCGCACTGGGAAATGGTTTGGCTGCGACCTATGGAACGTCACGCCTGACGTGATGTGCATGGCGAAGGCAATGGGTGGGGGATTGCCTCTCGGCGGCTTCATCAGCCGCCCGGCGATCATGGCGACCTTTAGCGACCCACCACTCTCGCACCTCACAACGTTCGGCGGAAATGCTGTGTCGTGTGCGGCGGCCCGCGCCGCGATCCAGTTTATGAAGCGGGAAAACCTCGTTGCCAAGGCCCAGGAACGCGGACAGCAGTTCATGGACGGACTGCGCGCCATCCAGGGACGGCACACGATTCTCAAGGATGTGCGAGGGCGTGGTTTGATGATCGGGCTGGAGTTCACCAGCCAGGCCGTGACCGAGCGCTTCGTTGGCGAGGCATACCAGCGCGGCGTGATCATGGGTTGGACCATCAATGCCGAGGCTGTTGTGCGGCTTGCGCCGCCTCTGGTCATCACGGAGAGCGAAATCGAGCGCGCGCTTGACATTCTGGAAGCGTCAGTAGCTGAAGCCGAGACGGCTTGATGTCGCCGGCCATTCTAGCCATGATAGATGACAGACAGGGACATCAGCGCAGTATGGATATCCTGATCAGAGATGCAACAGTTCTCGATCCCGCGCAGGATGGGCTGCTCGAGAATCAGTACATTGCCATTGTTGGCAACCGGATCGAGGGGGTCACTTCCGTCCCCATCGAGCCTGATGCCCACACGCGCGTGATCGAGGGCCGCGACCGCCTAGTGATACCGGGCCTGGTCAATGCCCATTCGCACTCGCCAGAGAACTTCTTTAAGGGACGTTCCGAAGGGCTGCCGTTGGAACTGTGGTTGTTCGACCTGTTCTGGGCGCCCTTCCAGCTCAGCGAGCGCGAGATCGTCCTGGCCTGCCAGCTTGGCGCCATTGAGATGATGAAAGCAGGGGCTACTGCCGTCGTTGATCATTTCTGGGTGAATGGCCCGATGACTGCCGAGGCACTTGATGCTGCCATGAGTGCGTACCGCGACATCGGTATTCGGGCTGGGATCGCGCCTCTGGTCGAGGATGATCACCGAGTCAATCGGCTGTTGATGGAGCGCGAACCGGGACTCGCGCATGCCCCTTGGGGAACAATGCCACCCACCACGGCCAGAGAATATCTGGACGTGCTGGCTGCCTTCTTTGCCAAGTGGCATAATGTGGAAAATGGCCGCTTACGCTGTCTGGCTGGACCATCCGGCGCGCAGTGGTGCTCGTTGGAAGTGATGCGCGGCTCGATGGACATCGCCCAGCAATATGGCGGCGGGTTCCACATGCACGTCAACGAGACCCGATTCCAGGCCCTCATCTGTAAGGAATTCTTCGGCAAGCCAACCGTCGCCTACCTGTGGGAAAATGGCCTGCTGCGAGAGAACACATCGCTGGCGCATTGCGTGTGGATCGAGCCGGACGATGTGGCTCGCATCGTTGATGCGGGCGCCACAGTGGTACATAACTCCGTCTGTAACTTGAAGCTGGGCAGTGGCTTCGCCCCGATCCTTGACCTAGTGGGAAGAGATGGCCACGTTGCGCTCGGCGCTGATGGTTCAGCCAGCAACGATAACCAGAATATGTTCGATGTCATGAAAGTGGCTGGATTGATGCATACCGTTCGCACGGCAGAGCATGGCCGCTGGCTGCGCGCCCGCCAGATTCTCGGGATGGCGACCAGAGGGGGGGCACGGGTGCTTGGGTTGTCCGACTCGTTGGGCCGCATCGTGCCAGGCCAGCTTGCCGATCTGACCCTCCTCGATCTGACGACGGCAGCGTTTACCCCCCTCAACGACCCGGCACAGCATCTAGTCTACGCCGAGAACGGGACCTCGGTGCGAACGGTGATCGTGAACGGGCGGATCGTTGTGGACGAGGGTCGAGTTGTCACGGTCGACGAGGACGCCGTGCTGGCAGAAGCGCGGGAGCGCTGGGGGTGGCGCAGGCGGGAAATCCCGCCAATCAGCGCGGAGGCGCGATTGTTCCTCGAAGCACAGGAGCGGCTGCGACAAGCATCTATGACTACCTGAGAATCTGCCCGGCGATTCGTCTGTTGAGGAGCGCTCAGGAACTCTTGTCGCGCAGGCGGATGCGCGGTTTGGCCGCTGCTTGCTTTCCAGGGCTGGCGGGCGGCCTCGAATCAGCCGCCGTGGGCTGGGTGAGCTTCACCCGGGCCTTCTTCCGCCTGGCAGGGGTTCTCCCTGTTGTCCGCCTGTCCACCCGGCGCACCACGCCCGGCACGATCAGCAGCAGGGCCAGCCCCGCTAGCAGTCCGCCGAACAGCGGCCAGCTTATGGCCCCGGTCGTTTCGGGGATCAATCCACCGGGGTTGTAACCGGTCTCCACAATGTTGGAAGCGCCACTCGCCACCCTGCCAGGGGCGGTAAGCTGCACTTCGATGCCACGTTCGATGCCATCCCGCAGCGTGTTGGGAGTCAGGTGTGATGGTCCGTGTTGAACGTGATCGGCAGCAAGCCGCGCCTCGATCAGCACGTTTTGCACACAACCTTGTCCCAATCTGGCAGAGAGGGGCGGCAAGAGGCTGAGAAAGATCGTAGCGGATGGGAAATGGGAAGAAGGAGAAAAGCGGAGTGCTATGCTACATTCCTCCCCATCGGGATGCAGGCTGCTCCTATCTGAGCACCGCCTTGATCTCAATCTCCTGGTTCTGCGGGGGGAGGCAGACGACGGTGCCCTCGATGGGCTGCCCGTTGACAGTTAGGGAGATAGCGTTTCCTGGCCCATCTCTGACGACGACGATGCGGTAGGTCGCGCCTCGGAAGGTACGCCGAGCCGTGAAGCCAGCCCAGTTGCTGGGGATAGCTGGCGCGATCTCCAGTCCGTCGTAGGTGGGGCGGATACCCAGGATCCACTGGGTGATGGCAACATAATTCCAGGCCGCCGTTCCAGTCAGCCAGGAGTTCTTGGCCTCACCGTGAGACGGAGCGTCACGTCCGGCGATCATCTGTGCGTAGACGTAAGGTTCGCAGCGATGGATCTCGCTGATCGATTCTCGCACCGAGGGATTAAGGCGCTGATAGTAATCAAACGCGCGATCGCCGCTCCCGGCTATCGTCTCAGCGATCATGATCCAGGGGTTGGTATGGCAAAAGATGCCGGCGTTTTCCTTGAAGCCGGGCGGATAAGACGATATCTCTCCCAGATGCAAGTAATAGCGCGAGTAGGCTGGCTGCTGCAAGATGATGCCATGCGGTGTTGCCAGCCGGTCGTGGACGGATCTCAGCGCCTGTGCTGCTCGTCCATCGTCCAGCCCTAACCCCGCCATCAGACACATCCCCTGTGGTTCGATGAAGATCTGGCCCTCCTCACACCGATGCGAGCCTATCGGTTCCCCAAAGGCATCGTAAGCACGCAGAAACCACTCACCGTCCCAGCCATAACTGGCAACGGCCCTGGCCATCTCATTAGATGCTTCAAGAATCCACTCCCGGTCGGCGCTGTTCCCTCTATGAGTTGCGATCTGGGCCAATTCCTTTGCTGCCAGCACGAACAAACCCGCAATGAAGATGGACTCAGCTATCCCGCTCTCTCTGTTAGCAGCCGTCTGGAACGACTCGCCCGGCTCCTCGGAGAACGTGTTGAGGTTCAGACAATCATTCCAGTCGGCGCGGCCAATCAAAGGCAGGCCATGCGGCCCCAGTCGGGCCAGCGTGTAGCGGAGGCTGCGTCGCAGGTGTTCATACAACGGGGCTTCGGTGCCGGGACGGTTTTCGAACTGCACTGGCACATCGAGGATAGCCCAATCGCCGGTCTCCTTCAGATACGCTGCGACGCTCAGGACCAGCCACAGCGGGTCGTCATTGAAGTTACTCCCGATGGCATCATTGCCTCGCTTCGTGAGCGGCTGGTATTGGTGGTATGCTCCGCCGTCCTCTATTTGGGTCGTGGCGATATCCAGAATGCGCTCACGAGCGCGCTCCGGCATCATGTGCACGCAACCCAGTAAATCCTGGTTAGAGTCGCGGAAGCCTATACCACGACTGACGCCGGCCTCGAACATCGATGCCGAGCGCGATAGGTTGAAGGTAACCATGCATTGGTAGGCATTCCAGATGTTGACCATACGGTTGGTATGCTCATCAGGGGTTTCGACCTGGATGACATTCAGTAGTTCGCTCCAGCGGGCACGCAGCGCGTTGAAGGCTGCTTGGACATGATGAGGATCGAGGTAGCGCGAGATGATGGGCCTGACTGTCACCTTGTTGATCGTTTGTGAGTGGGGTGGATCGAACTTCTGGTCAGGCGGGTTCTGATGATAGCCTAGCAGGAAAATGATCGAATGGCTTTCGCCAGGTGGAAGAACCAGCCTCACATGGTGCGATCCAATGGGGAACCAGCCATGCGCAATGGAGTTGGACATCTGGTCACGCTCGACGGCTTGAGGGCGATCCCAGCCTGCGTAAGGTCCCAAAAATGCCTCGCGTTGCGTATCGAATCCGACCAGTGGCTCCGAGCAGGCGAAATAGGCAAAATGGTCACGCCGTTCGCGGTACTCGGTCTTGTGGTAGATGACGCCATCCTCGATCTCAACTTCGCCGGTGCTGAGATTGCGCTGGTAGTTGGTGGCGTCATCCCAGGCGTCCCACAGGGCGAACTCAATTGCCGAGAACACCGACAAGGACGCAGCAGTTTCACGCAGGTTCGTGATCGTGGTCTGCCAAATCTCCAGATTCTCGCCAAGCGGGACAAAGTAACACGTCTGCGCAGCTATTCCCAGGTACGTCGAGCCGATAATCGTGTAACTCAAGCCATGGCGGCACACATAGCTTTCAAGGTTGCAGCGGGTTGGCTGCCACGAGGGGGACCAGAATTCGCCACTCGCGGCGTCGCGCAGGTAGATATAGCGCCCGCCGACATCCATCGGCACGTTGTTGTAGCGGTAGCGGGTCAACCGACGTAGGCGGGCGTCGCGATAGAACGAGTACCCGCCCGCTGTGTTGGAGATAATCCCAAAGAGGGCCTCCGTTCCAAGATAGTTCACCCAGGGCAAGGGGGTGTCAGGCCGGGTAATAATGTACTCCCTGTTGGTGTCATCGAATCTGCCGTAGCGCATGAGGCATCACTTTCAATGCAGTAGGTAGAGCCTGGCGTAGACTCAAAAGCACCGCACGCCTCCTCGCCCTATGGGGACAAAAGGCGGTAAGGAGGTAAGGGTTACGGGAGCGCTCCCAAAAAGGCTCGAAGGTGGCCGCCTATCAGGGGATCAATCCCTCTGTGTGAGCAAATCGTCTGCTGAGCGAACGAACGAAACGTGGCAAGTTAGGCAAAGGGCTGGAAGAGCCAACGCCACAGGCCCAGCCTCCTCCGGGCGATGGAGTTATGCAGCTTCACGGGAAGTCTTTCCATAAAACGCTTAGATGGCCCCTCTTGCTGCTCTGAGAGCAGCGAGCAAGGTGATCGAGCAGATTGTAAGGTCAAAGCCATTGTCTGGGAGCGCTCCCATTTAGCCACATAATAAATGGAATCTCTGTGCAAGTCAAGGCCATCATTGTCCAAGTCAGCGCGTCTGATACAAGGTGCAGCGAGGCGGTCGCCTGCCCCAAAGGGGAAATGCGCCCATGCACCCTGCTTGTTTTTTGGTTGGTAACTTATTATCATGGGTTTTGAGGGCTGCATCTGGGTTGGCAATGGCACTTCTTCCATGTCTGACGAGATCGTTTGCCTAGTCCCGATATCAGGGCAGGACCCGGAGTTCCAGGGTGAACAACTTCCGACCTTGGGAAACCGTGACCTATTAAGCTACACACTTAAAGCTGCCCTCGACGCGCAGCGCATCGACCGGGTGGTGGTCTCAACGGACAGTGAGCGGATCGCAGCCGCCTGCCGGAAGCAGGGGGCCGACGTGCCCTTCCTGCGGCCCGTATCACTGGCGACTCCAGCCACCTCGTTGGTGAGCGTTTTGTGCCATGCTCTGGAGTGGCTGGCAGAGCATGAAGATTATCGCCCTGATTGGGTGCTGTTGATGACGATCACGTATCCGTTCCGGCGTGCTGGGTTTATTGATGCCTTCCTTAGCAGCGTTTTGCAATCTCATGTGAACTCCGCGTTTACTGCGGTTATCGAGCGCAATGCTCATTGGTACTCGGACGAAGACGGGCGGCCTCGGCTGGTGTCATTCGGCAGTGACATAGCCCGCGCGCATAAGCCCCCTCTTTACAAGGAAATGAGCGGCTTGGCGCTGCTCACCCGACGGGAGATCGTGCTTTCTGGTACGTTGTACGGTGATGAACTGGGCATTGTTCCTGTCTCCGACGCCTGGGCCACGATTAACATCCATGACGAGATCGGCAAGCAACTTGCCCGGTTGCTTGCACCGCATTTTCAGTCTAGCGAGGACCTAATCCGTTGACCCAACTGACTCATACGGCGCCTCGTATCCTCGGGATCATCCTGGCGCGTGGAGGCTCCAAGGGTGTGCCGCGCAAGAATATCCGGCCAGTGCTTGGTCAACCCTTGATCGCCTACACGATCTGCGAAGGGCTTAGAAGCAGCCGAATCACCCGGCTGATTGTCTCATCCGATGATGATGAGGTCCGTGCAATCGCGCAGCGGTACGGCGCGGAAGCGCCATTTCGCCGCCCGGCTGATCTAGCGACCGATACGGCAACCAGCACCGCTGCCCTCCAACACGCTGTTGCGTGGGCAGAAGAGGACGAAGGGCAACTCTACGATTTTATTGTCGAGTTGATGGTCACCAATCCGCTCAAAACCGCGCAGGATATTGATGCAGTCATTGAGAAGTTGATCGCTACCAAGGCGGAGTCGGTCATTGCCGTAGCCAGGCTTGACGATCACCACCCAGCCCGCGCCAAGAAGATCGAGAATGATCGGATCGTGGACTTCTGCGTGCCAGAGACGAGCAGCCGCCGCCAAGACCTGGAACCTCCTGCCTACGTTCGCAATGGCGCGATCTACGCCATGCGCCGCGATGTGTTAATGGAACTTGGCCTACGGTTTGGCTCGCCAGATAGCCGCCCCTATATCATGCCACCCGAGCGCAGCGTTAACGTCGACTCTGAGACGGATCTGATCGTCGCTGAGCATTATCTCAAACAGCGCGACCTCTCTCACGTGCGTCCGAAGTACGCGATCAGCCTGCGGATGGGGGCATGGTACGAGGACCGCCTGGAGCACTTAGCTGTGCCTGATCACTGGCCTGTATGTGTGTACGACATGCAGGGGGCAGCTCCCCTGGATGACCAGGGAATTAGGGATGCGCTTCTCAATCCCATTGGCACGCCGCGCCTGCGCGAACTAGCGCAGGGGAAGAGTAAAGTCTGCATTGCGGTGGATGATCTGACTCGTAGCACAGAGGCATATCGCATTGTACCCTTCCTGATCGAGGAGTTGCACGCAGCGAATATTGCGGACCGGCAGATCTATTTCGTAATCAGCCTGGGCACACACCGACCTTTCACCTATCATGACGCAGTTAAAAAGCTGGGCCGCCAGGTGTATGAGACCTATGCGGTTTACAGCCACAATCCGTACCAGAATATCATACGATTGGGCAAGACCTCGAGAGGCACACCTATCACGGTTAACCGCTATTTCTATGAGGCTGACCTACGCATCTTGATCGGCACACTGACGCCCCATCCTTACGCCGGTTTCAGTGGCGGCGCTAAGGGCCTGATGCCAGGACTGGCGGGGTTTGAGTCCATTGACGCCAACCACAAACCGATCAACTCGGCTATGCAGGGCAGAATTGGGCAGACTCGGGGCAACAGCCGACGGGCTGATATGACTGAGGCCGCTCGCGCCATCGGGCTGGATTTCCTCGTCAACACGGTCGTTAACCAGGACGCAAGGACGGCTGGGGTCTTTGCAGGGGATCTGGAACAGGCATTTGAGGCGGCTGCCGAGATGGCACGTCTCGTATATGCCACCGATGCGCCTTATGAAGCCGACATTGGCATCTTTAATGCTTATCCGCGTGACAATTTTTTCCTCATGTCACTCAATGCGCTCAATGTGTGGTCTATCCGCGACGGCAAGCACGACTTGGTACGCAAGGGCGGTGTGGTGCTGATTGTCAACAACTGCTCAGAAGGGCTTGGCACGCATGGTTTGTATGAGCTGTACTACCCTCATCACATCCGGCGCGATGCCAGCGGCACTTTCGGCTCGATGATCCGTGACCGCCATCTGGTGTTCTACTCCCCTCATATCTCCGAGGCTATGATCCGCGATCACTACTCCGAAGAAGTGCTAGGCTTCCGCGACTGGGATGCTTGCATGGAGCACATCCACCGGCTTGTCCCTTCCCCGCAGGCTGTGTCCGTGTTTCCCAACGGCGCGATCCAGTTTGACCGGAGGGCGCTTGAATGAGCGCCACAGTGCCCATCTTTAGCCGGCTGGTCGGGGAGGGGCAGCCTTGCTTCGTGATCGCCGAAGCGGGGTTGAACCACAACGGCGACCTTGAAATTGCCAAGCGGCTGATCGATATCGCCGTAGTAGCCGGGGCAGATGCGGTGAAATTCCAGAAGCGCACCGTTGAGGCGCTCGCCATCAAGTCAGTGCTTGACGCTCCCGATAACCGTTTCCCCGAGTTCGGCAGCACCTATCGCCAAATCCGTGAGCACGTTGAGTTTGGCTGGGATGAATACGTTGAACTCAGAGATTACTGTTCTCAGAGGGGCATTGCCTTTCTGTGCACAGGCTTCGATATCCAGGCGGTTGAATTCCTGGAAAAGCTTGGTCTTCAAGCATACAAGCTCGCCAGCCACAGCCTGACCAATCTGCCGCTTCTAGAGCACGTTGCCAGGATCGGTAAGCCAGTGATTATGAGCACTGGCATGTCCACACTGGAGGAGATCGATCAGGCAGTGGAACCGTTCGCTCGGCATGGCACCCCCCTGATGTTGATGCATTGCGTCTCGGCCTATCCGACCCCGCCTGAGCAGTGCAACCTAGCCATGATTCCATTCCTGCACAAGCGATATAATGTGCCAGTTGGATACAGTGGGCATGAGCTAGGATATATCCCCACTCTAGCTGCGGTTGCGTTGGGAGCTGCTGCCGTTGAGCGCCATTATACGATTGACAAGACGATGGTTGGCTTTGACCACAAGATTTCGCTGGAACCCGACGAGTTCTACCAGATGGTTCGAGCGATCCGGCACACTCAAGCTGCAATAGGCAGGGCCGACAAGCATGTACTGGAAGCTGAGCAGATCACCCGCCAGAAGTACCATGTTTCGATTGCATCAGCAGTAGATATTCCTGCGGGAGCGGTTGTTGAGGCCCACATGCTGCGGTTAACCAACCCGGGCACCGGTTTACCTGCCCGTGAGTTGCACAACGTGGTTGGCAGGCGTGCTGCTCAAGATATCCCGGCGGAGACTTTAATTACGTGGGAGATGCTGAGATAAGCAGCCGACAGCCGGGTGATGTGCATATCCTGGCCTATTTCGACGTTGACGAAAAGGGCCAGGCCTGGATGACGGGCGTGCTCGACCATCTGACCGAGATCGACGGGCTGGATGGGTTGGACGGGTTGGTCCTTCCAGTTGCCACAGGCGATTTGGGGTTGCCTCCGCGCTTGATACCCGATCTCCCCGGCGGCCTGCCTCTGATCATCGCACCAGATACACCAGATACACTCCGAGCATATCAGGGAACTGCTTCCGGTGTCTATCTTAATGCAGGGCTATCAACACAGCTTGCGCTTATCCAACCTGATCTCCTCAGCGGAGTCCCACTCTATCTCACTGTGAACTTGATGAGCCGGGCCAGCCTCCGCCCCATTGAGGGTCTGGCAGCAATGATTGTTGAGGATACGGGGCTTGATCCCGCGTCGGATGGCCGACTGCACCTGCTCTATGCGCTCCAGCCATTAGGGTTGCCCCTAGGCTTCCTGGCGAATCTGGGCGAAATCGGGGTGACACGACATGCGATTGGATATGGCGCGTCAACCATTGTAATTGCGTTACGTCAGCCATCTGACCTCTCACGGCTGGAGCGCGGCCAACGGATGGAAACTGCCCGTCGCCTGCGCGAACACATTAGTGCACTACGGGCATTTGCTGTCGGCCCCTGTGACCCCCTCTGGGAAGCCTCTGCTGAAGAGTTAGATCGCTATGACCTACAGCGACTTTCATTGGTTGCGGCGCGCGACCTGAAGCGGGGTGAAGTCCTAACTGCTGATATGGTCCGAGCCGTCCCGCCTTACGGTGGCATCAGTGCGGACCTGTTGCCACATATCGTTGGCTTACGCCTGGCTTATGACCTTCCCGCTGGGAAGCCAATCACCTTCGGGATGCTGGGTGGTGAGGCCCCTCAGTAAGGTATAATTCCCACCATGCAAGTCTCAGTGATCATTCGCACTCGCAACGAGGCAGAGGGAATCGAGCGCTGCCTGAGGGCCGTGCAGCTTCAACGTGATATCACCCCCGAGATCGTCATAGTCGATAACGCCAGCGTCGATGGCACGCTGGAGATCGCCAGACGGTTTGGCTGTCAGATTGTAAACATCCCGGAGAACCTGTTCAGCTATGGGTTAGCGATCAACCAGGGTATCCGCGCCGCCAGCGGGTCGTACTTGGCAATCTTATCGGCCCACTGCATTCCGGTCAATGATCTGTGGTTGCTGCGGTTAGTAAGTCACCTGCGCAGCCCCAGGGTGGCGGGGGTGTATGGTCGCCAGGAACCGCTGCCCGATAGCACCGATTTTGATAAACGCGATCTGTGGACGACCTTCGGTTTGGACCGCAAGGTGCAGCGCAAGGATTACTTCTTTCACAATGCGAACAGCGCCATACGGCGCGATGTGTGGGAGCAATACCCCTTTAATGAAACTATTGCAGGGGTTGAGGATCGGGCCTGGGCTAAGCAGGTGCTCACGGCAGGCTATACTATCGTTTATGAACCGGAAGCAAGCGTCTATCACCCTCATGGCATCCATCAGGGAAGAGATGAGCGTCGTGCTGCGCGCGTGGTGCGGGTGATCGAGATGATCCAGAATGGCGATGTATAGATAGCCCAACTGCGTGGGCCTATGCTGCTATGAGCCATATCCGCAAGCCTCGCATTGCCCTCGTGGCGGGTAAGTATCTGCGCGAGAACCCCTACCGTGAGCTTGCCTTGAAGGAAGCCTTCGAGTCGAGAGGGGCTGAGGTCATTCTTATTCTGCCAGGGCCTCGTCTGACTACATTCAGCTATGACCAGGCTGCCGCCGGAATATTCAAAAGAACCGACGTGGTCTGGATTAACCGGTTCTGGCAATATCTCAACACACTCCGTAGGGTTGATGGTGTGGTGATTGGAAGCTGGAAAAGCAAGCATCTGGTGAGGGGAGCGATGGCGCTCGGCAGGCTTGTGGTCGAGCACGATTCATCCGGTGGCATGGATTACTATAGCTTTGGTAGTGACGCGCTGCTCACGAAAGGCGCGTTCCCGCAGCGGGCTTGCGAAGCAATGTGGCGTCCGAAATACCCGGCGATGGATATCCATATGACCGGGTCAATCCTGTATGAACGGCCTCGCAATCACCCCCCTCTGCTCAGCCGCGACGCTTTTCTCAGGCAGTATGGTCTCGATCCGGAGCGCCCGTTGGCGGTGTTCTTCCCGAAGGCGATCCAGCTTTTTCATGACAAGCTGCGGATGTGGTTCCCGGAGCGCGGAGACGAGTATCATGCCTGGTACATGGAGCGCCGGGCAGCGATCTGTGTGGCTGCCCGCGATGCTGGGTTTAACCTGATGCTGAAATTGCACCCCGCAGCCTACGCATCCTACCGTACGCACCAGAACGCCGAGCGCACCTTCTGGGGGGACTTCCCCTGGGCACGCATTGTAGAGCCGCAACATACTTTCGAAGCGCTTGTTCATATGGAAGTAGGCATTGGCATCGTCAGTCATAGCGCTTTGGACGCGGGTTACTGGCGACGGCCTTTTATTTATGTTGATTCGGATATCGCGCCTGTGCCAGAGATCGTAGCCCAGGGCATAAACTTGGGCCAAGTTGCGCTTCCCCCCGGCCCCTCGCTGGAGTGGGAGGTTCCCCTCCCCGCGAAACGCACCTATCCCTTCCCAAGCTGGGTGGGCATAGCCTGCTGCGCTGAGGATTTAACGGATGTACTGCGAGGAGGCCGTTATATCGACCCTCTTGAAGAACACTACGACCGCTTTATCGAGGAGTTCTGGTTCCAAGCGGACGGACACTCCGCAGATCGTATTGCTGATTACGTCCTGAGCAGACTAGAAACCTTCCAGCCCAGACCCCCCCGATACTGGAGCCTGGCAGCGATGGTAAGGGACCGGCTGATGTCGTCATGATCAGCGCTCTGGTGAGCTGTGGTGTGGCGGAGTGGTGTATTCGCATGGCTACGAGTTTTCGACTAGGTGAGCGCACTGTTGGCATAGGGCACCCCTGTCTGGTGATCGGGGAAGTGGCCCAGGCCCATGACGGTAGCCTGGGTATGGCCCATGCCTTTGTTGATGCTATCGCAGACGCAGGCGCGGACGCAGTCAAGTTTCAGACACATATTGCTGCTGCCGAGAGCACCCCCGCTGAACCCTGGCGTGTTCCCTTCAGCCCGCAGGATGCCACCCGCTACGACTACTGGCGGCGAATGGAGTTCACCGAGGAAGGATGGCACGGTTTGGCACAACATGCCCGCAGCCGGGGCCTGATTTTCCTCAGCTCCCCCTTCTCAGTAGAGGCAGTGGAATTACTGGAACGGGTTGGTGTGCCTGGCTGGAAGATTGCCTCAGGTGAGGTGAATAACCAGCCCATGCTCGACCGGATCGCTTGGACCGGATTGCCGGTGCTGCTATCCAGTGGAATGAGCAACCTGGGTGAGCTAGATTGGGCAATGGCACACCTGCGGGGCCTGGGGCTTCCGGTGCTGCTCTTCCAGTGCACTACCCTATACCCGTGCCCGCCAGAGAAGGTCGGCCTGAACCTGATCCCGTTCTTCCGGGAGCGTTACGATTGCTTGGTTGGCCTTTCCGATCATTCTGGCACGATCTATGCCGGGCTGGCAGCGGCGACGTTGGGCGTCGAAGCGGTGGAAGTACACGTAACACTCAGCAGAGAGATGTTTGGCCCCGACGTGCCCGTCTCGCTGACGACGACGGAGCTGCGGCAACTTGTCGAGGGGATCCGCTTTATAGAAGCCATGCGTGCCCATCCGGTGGACAAAGATACTCTAGCCGGGGAGGTAGCCTCGCTGCGCGCTGCGTTCAACAAGAGCATCGTGGCGCAAACTGATCTCCCAGCAGGGACCATCTTGGATGGGGCGATGCTGGCACTCAAGAAACCAGGGGGCGGCATCCCTGGCAACCGGTTGGCGGAGGTCGTAGGGCGTCGCCTACGGCGCGATATACGCGCTGACGAGCAGATTCGTGAGCACGATCTTGAGGGAATAGATTGAGCCGCAAAGTCTGCGTGGTGGTAACAGCCCGGCCCAGCTACTCACGCATCAAGTCCGCTTTGCAGGCAATCCAGTCCCATCCCGATCTGGAGCTCCAGTTGGTGGTGGGAGCCTCGGCGCTGTTGCATCGCTATGGGGAGACCGTTCACTACATGGAGCGGGATGGCTTCCAGCCAATCGCCCGTGTGTACATGGTGCTGGAAGGCGAATCGCCCGTCACGTCAGCCAAGTCTACAGGTCTGGGGCTGGTTGAACTAGCAACCGTCTTCGACAATCTGCAACCCGATGTGGTGGTGACAGTCGCCGACCGCTATGAGACATTGGCGACCGCCGTCGCCGCCGCTTATATGAACATCCCGGTGGCGCACGTGCAGGGCGGCGAGGTAACCGGCTCCATTGATGAGAAGGTGCGCCATGCCGTGACGAAGTTTGCTAACTTGCATTTCGTCGCCACTGACAAGGCTGCTGAGCGTGTGATCCGGATGGGGGAAGACCCGGCCACCGTGTTCAAGACGGGCTGCCCTTCTATCGATCTGGCTCGCTCTGTCCTCCACAACCCGGCGCTGGATTTTGATCCCTTCACTCGTTACGGTGGCGTGGGATCAGCGTTAGACCTCTCAGAGGGCTACCTGGTTGTGATGCAACACCCGGTGACGACTGAATACGAGCACGCCCAGGGCCAGATCGAGGAAACGTTGCAGGCCGTTCATGCGCTTGGCCTCCCGGCGCTGTGGTTCTGGCCGAATGTGGATGCCGGGGCCGATGGCATCTCGAAGGGCATTCGCGTCTTCAGGGAACGGGAGCGCTCGGCCAACATCCATTTTTTTCGCAATATGGCCCCAGAGGATTTTCTGAAGCTCGTGTACAACAGTCTTGTCATCGTAGGCAACTCGAGCGTCGCCATCCGGGAGTGCTCTTTCCTCGGTGTTCCAGCAGTGAACATCGGAACGCGGCAGGCCGGGCGCGAACGCGGACGCAATGTCTGCGATGTAGGGTATGATCGACATGAAATCCTTGCCGGAATCGAGGCGCAGCTCCGTAACGGGCGCTACCAGTCTGACCCGGTTTATGGTGATGGCCATGCGGGTGCGCGCATCGCCACCCTGTTAGCAGCTCAGCCTCTGACCATTGAGAAGCGCCTGGCATATTAGGAGGTGATGTGTCCGACCCTGAACCACACACGGGTGCGCCGAGTTTGGATCACCCACGCGAGCAGCTTCAGCGCATCCGTGCGCTGTTGAAGCCAGGGGGTGTGGTGATGGCAATTGTGCCGAACGCCGCTAGCCTGGTGGCAATGGCGCTGCACGAGCGTGCCCGGATGTTCAGCGGTTACAACCATCTGACTTACTTCACACCGGACACTCTGGCTGCAATCGTTGAGCGCGCAGGGTTCGTGGTACGTCATCTGGATACCGTTCTGACGGGCCTGGACTCGATCCTCAACTACCTCCAGTTTGCTGATCCGCAGGGGCCGTTGACACTCCATTATCTTCCTGCTCGCTGGCGCGAGAGACTGGCAACTGAAGATGGCCGCCAACAGATGGAAAGGCTGATCCAGCAGTTCGATCTGGGCCTGCGAGTGCGGATCGTGGCGCAGAGGCCCGTCGGATGAGGCAATGGGCGGATCGTTTATTCTGGGCCTGATCCCAGCGCGGGGCGGCTCAAAGGGAATCCCTCGCAAAAACCTCCGGGTTATTGGCGGAAAGCCTCTCCTGGAATACACGGTAGAGGCCGCACTGAACAGCGCCCTGCTTTCGCTGGTGGTTACCTCGACGGAAGATGCGGAGATCGCGCGGGCTGCACGGGCGGCTGGCTCGGAGGTGATCGACCGCCCGTCAGAGCTGGCTCGGGATGAGACGCCGACCTTGCCCGTTGCCCAACATGCCGTTGAGATTGTGGAGCGGGAACACGGGCGGCGGCTGGACGCAATCGTGATCCTCCAGGTGACAACGCCCTTCCGCACCGGCGAAGACATTGATCGGGCGGTGGCTATGCTGCTCCACAGCAGTGCCGACTCGGTTGTTAGCGTGCGGGAGGCACAGGAACTGCATCCCTGGAAGCTGAAGCGTATCCAGGAGGGGCGGCTCGTCCCTTTGATGGAAGAGGAGGTCGAAGGCACGCGGCGGCAAGACCTGCCACCAGTCTACATTCGCAATGGCGGTATCTATGCCGTCCGCCGGGATGTGTTAATGGTTGAGAATTCACTTTACGGGCAGAACTGCCAGGCATACGTGATGCCTGTGGAGCGTTCTATTGATATCAACACCGAGTTGGACTTAGTCCTTGCGGAGGCGCTGCTGGAGCGAGGAATTGTGCGATTCTAGCCTCCGGGCTACTCCTGGACGAAGGCTCTGGCACTCCTGAGGGGGGAGTCAGTCATGCCCAGGTGATCAACCCCAGCCGCAGAGGTTGGCGCAGATCAGGGTGCTGCGGGATGATTCGGACAGTGTAACCATGCTGGCCGGTCGTTTCTGGAATAAACTCCACTTCGTAGTGATACCAGCCCTTCTCCCTGCGGTTGCTCTCTCCGGCCAGTGACATATCATGGGTGCGCCCGCGGGTGATCTCCCCGTTGCTGTCTACCACACCTTCATAGAGTTGCACAGCGACCTGATCCGGCCCGATGGCATCCAGATAAACCTCGGCACTGAATCGGATCAGTTCCCCGATTCGCGCATCGAAGCGGGGATCGAAGCCGGGAGTTACTGCGCCCACCTTGAGATTGCCCCAGTTGTCCTGCAGGTAAAGCTGCCAGCTAGCGAAAGCTCGTCCTTCTGCATACTCGTTGCTACCAAGCCGTCGGGCTTGCTCCAGAGCGGGGTGATAGAAGCGCCGGGTATACTCCTTCACCACCCGATCCATACTATAAACTGGGCACAGCTCGCGCAGAGCAGCTTTCATCCGTAGAATCCAACCCCGTGGCAGGCCATCCGACCCTCGGTCATAGAAGGTCGGAATCAGGTCCTTTTCGAGCATCTCGTAGGCTGCACTAGACTCGATGTAGTCCTGCAATTGCTCATCGGCGTATTCCTCACCGTGCCCAATGGCCCACCCTACATCGCGGCGATACGCCTCTGCCCACCATCCATCGAGCACACTGAGGTTCAGGACGCCGTTCATGGCAGCCTTCATACCGCTCGTGCCACTGGCTTCCAGGGGGCGGCGCGGTGTATTGAGCCATACATCTACGCCCTGTACCAGGTAACGGGCGATGACCATGTCGTAGTCTTCCAGGAACACGATCCGATTGGCGCAGCCGGTGTTGCGGGCAAAGTGAATCAACTGGCGGATGAACTGCTTCCCCTCGTTATCATGGGGGTGGGCCTTTCCAGCGAAGATGAACTGGATCGGACGGTCGCTGCACATCAATGCCGTCAGTCGGTCGGGATTGGAGAGAAGCAAAGTGGCGCGCTTGTAGGTCGCAAAGCGCCGGGCAAAGCCGATGGTTAATGCGTCGGGGCTGAGCACCTCATGCGCTTCATCTATCTCCTTGGGTGGCGCGCCCCGTTCCTCAAGTTGCCGCACCAACCGCTCGCGGGCGAAGTTGACCAGCCATCCCCGCCGACGTTCGTGGATTCGCCATAACTCCTCACCCGGAATATTGACCACGCGCTGCCATACCCGCTGATCAGAGGGGTCTTCGCGCCAGCGAGGGCCAAGATAGCGGTCGAACAGCGCTGCCATCTCTGTCGAGACCCAGCTAAAAATGTGCACGCCGTTAGTGACTGAGGTGATCGGAACCTCGGCTAGGGGCACGCCAGGGTACACATCCTTCCACATCCGCCGGGCCTCCTCACCATGCAGGCGGCTGACGCCGTTGGCATAGGACGAGGTCCGCAATGCGAGCACAGTCATGCAGAAGTACTCTTCAGTGTTGGTTGGGTCGACGCGGCCAAGGCCCAGAAACTCCTCCCGCGTCAGGCCGAGCGTCTTCCGATAGGCGGCGAAGTATTGCTCCACCAGGTCGGGGGCGAAGTAGTCGTTGCCTGCCGGGACGGGCGTGTGCGTGGTAAAAACGTTGCTGGCTGAAGTAATAGCGATGGCCTCTGTGAAGCTCATCTTGTAGCGATCCATCAAGATGCGGGCTCGCTCCAGCGCCATAAACGCTGAGTGCCCCTCGTTCATGTGGCATACAGCGGGTTCGATCCCTAATGCATACAGCGCCCGAAGCCCGCCGATGCCTAACAGAATCTCTTGTTGGATGCGCGTCTCGCGGTCGCCACCGTAGAGTTGATCGGTCAAGTCTTGGTCTTCTTTGGCGGGGTTATCAGGAATGTTGCAGTCCAGCAAGAAGAGGTTCACACGGCCAACCTGGACCTGCCAGATTTGTGCATAAACCGTCCGGCCCGGCAACTCGACGCCGATCTTGACAGGTTGCCCCCTCCCGTCCTTCACCAACTGCACCGGCATGGTGTAAAAATCATTGTCGGGGTAGCGTTCCTGCTGCCAACCGTCAATGTTGAGGTATTGGCGGAAGTATCCTTGCTGGTATAGAAGCCCCACCCCGACCAACGGCACTGCCAGGTCGCTGGCTGCCTTTAAGTGATCACCCGCCAGGACACCCAGGCCGCCGGAGTAGTTGGGGATCGACTCCGTCAGCCCAAACTCAAAGGAGAAGTAAGCAATCTGAGGGCTTTCTTCAAGCCCATACTCCTGTGGGTACCACGCCGTTCCCACCTTCTCCATATATGCCTGGTGCGACTCGAGCACGCGCTCCAGGTGAGCCAGGAAGCCCTCATCCCGCGCCAGCGCGTTCAGCTTAGACTGGCTAATCAGCCCCAACATTTTGACAGGGTTGTGCCCGGTCTCCTCCCATAGGTCGAGGTCCATCCGTCGAAAGAGGTCGATGGTGGGGTGATCCCAGGCCCAGCGCAGGTTGTAGGCTAGTTCGGGGAGGCGGCGGAGTGGCTCAGGGATAGCGGAAACGACCGTGTAGGTGGCGATAGGTCGCATCAGCGCGTCTCCTTAAGATGAATACATAGGTTCGGGAAGCGCCGGTGCATGGGGGCATAACGTCGTTATGCTCCTGTGCGGTGTTAAGATGCCCTGCAAAAAGCTAAGAGTTTGGCCGAAAATTCTTTCGGTCAAACCGCCGGTTTCGCGGAAAGTCTTTCCAGAGAGACTTTCCACGAAACGCTTAGGCCAGCGTGCTGGCCGGTCTGTGGTAGAATGTCGTCCACTTCGGCAACACAGTATAGGCACAAGAGGAATGAATGGCAAAAACCCGGATAGTGTACGTATGTCAGGAGTGCGGGAGGCATTCCCCACGCGAGATGGGTCGCTGCCCGAACTGTGGAGCCTGGAACTCGTTCGTGGAAGAGGTAGTAAGCCCCACGGCAACCAGCGCTGGCCGTGCGGCTGGCGTACGCGCAGAACCACGCCGGCTCTCTGAGATCGAGGGGGATCCATGGGAACGCTTACCTGTGCCGATGGAAGAATTCGCCCGTGTGCTGGGCGGCGGAATCGTGCCAGGGAGTCTGATTCTAGTGGGCGGTGATCCGGGGATCGGCAAGTCCACCTTGCTTTTGGAAGTGACTGCTCTTATGGCTGACTCCACTGGCCCGGCCCTCTATGTGTCGGGTGAGGAGTCCGCCCGCCAGATCAAGATGCGGGCCGACCGTCTTGGTATTGCCACCGATAATCTGTTTGTGGTGACGGAAACCAACATGGACGCGATCCTGGGCCACATACAGGATGTTCAGCCCCGCATTGTGGTGATCGACTCCATCCAAACCGCTTACAGCGATACGGTTGAATCGACAGCAGGTGGAGTCAGCCAGGTACGAGAGTGTGCCTCGATCTTCCAGCGCCTTGCCAAAGAGACAGGTATTGCTATCTTCCTGGTAGGCCATGTCACCAAAGAGGGTAGCATCGCTGGCCCGCGCGTGCTGGAGCACATTGTTGATACGGTTCTCTATCTCGAAGGGGATGCGTTTCAGGCATTTCGACTGTTACGCAGTGTCAAGAACCGCTTTGGCGCGACATCGGAGGTAGGCGTGTTTGAGATGCAAGGCGGCGGGCTGATTGAGGTGCGGAATCCGTCCGAGGCTTTCCTTGCTGAGCGGGTGGTGAATGCGCCCGGCTCGGCTATCGCTGTGACCGTTGAGGGCACACGCCCGATCCTCGCTGAAGTGCAAGCACTCGCCAGCGCGACCAGCTTTACCAACCCGCGCCGCACAGCGAATGGCGTTGATATGAATCGTCTGCTGCTGATCATCGCCGTCTTGACCAAGCGCGCGGGGGTCCGCCTCTCTGAACAGGACGTGTTTGTGAATGTGATCGGCGGCCTGCGGATTGATGAACCTGCTGCCGATCTGGCCATCGCACTGGCGCTGGCGTCCAGCAGCAAGGATCGACCTCTTCCTGCCGACATGGCCTTTGTAGGTGAGGTGGGTCTCAGCGGAGAGCTGCGCGCTGTGAGTCAGCTCCCCACAAGACTTAACGAGGCGTCCAAGCTCGGCTTCAGCCGTGTTCTGATCCCCAGGATGGCCCGTCGAGCCGCCGATCCGCTACCGGAAGGAATTGAGGCACTCCCCGTCCGCTCCCTCGAGGAAGCAATGGACATGGCTCTACGCGGGGAGTAAAGCAGCCTATTTAAGTGTTTAGCCGAAAGAACTTTCGGCCCTTGAACAATGGATTGCCTGGCTATGCAGGAGTTAACCGTCGGAGTGCCAGCCCAGCGACCGCATGGGTGTCTAACTGCCACGTTGGTGGCGGTGATTGTGAGTTGCATCGGCTTCGCCGGATTCTTGTGGGTTGTCACGGTCGGCAAAAATATCACGCACCAGTTGTTCGGATCAGTCTTCGTGGCGGATGTAGCCCGCGCGTTGGGGTATGGGATGCTTCTCCTGATTCCCTTTGGGTTGGTTGCCCTTCTATTGCATGACAGGCGCTTCCAGCTATGGCGTGGGGTAGCAATCTCGTTGGCTGTGGGCGGAGCGCACGCACTGATCGCGGGTTTGCTGCTGGCAATCGACCGCCAATTACTCTGGCCTGGCCTTCCCGATGCTGTGCCACCACTGGTTACATTGGCCTTTGCGGCAGGGGTGCTGCTCCTTAGCCGCAGGCGGTTTTTCGGCGTGCCTGCCAGGGCAACTTTGCTCGGTGCGGCGATGGGGATACTGGTGTCGCTGGGTTGGGCAGCGGTTGGGTCGCTGGGCACCCCTGCCGAATTCCTCCTGGCGATCCTTGAAGGGGTGGCAAACGGGCTGCTCAGCGCCCTGGCCGTGGCGCTGATCTTCTACTACGAACCAGAGATGCTCGTCGAACGCCCCTTCTGGTCAGCGGTGCTGGTCGGGGCCGTGTTTATGGGGCTGGGATTCTCCCTATTTGCCGTGCGGGGTTGGGGGACTCAGGCGAGCGTGCTTTCTCTGGCATTCCTGCCGATGGGCCTGATCGCCGGTGTATTACTCGGGCTCCACGAGCGACCAGACCTACAGCACACGTGGTGGGCTGTTTTTGCCTTCTTCTCTGTGGCCTTCCTGACCCCCTTTGCGCTTACCGAAGGACTAGAAGGCGACTGGATGCAGGATGTTATGCCATTGGCATGGGGCCCTGCGATGTTTGCCTCGCTGGGAATCGCGTCGGCCCTATCAGTGGGCCTGCTTGCTACGCGGCGTCTTGTAACAAAGGCAACCCACCACTCACTGCCCACGTTGCTAACGTTGTTCTTTTCACTGATCGTGCTGCTGGGAATATATATTGGCATCGGACAGCCTGGCATCCAACCTGAGACCTTCTTTGTCGTGATGGCTAATCAGGCGGATACCAGCTTTGCCCGGAACATCACCGATCTGAGCGAACGCCGGGTAGCGGTCTACGCGACGCTGGTCGACCACGCGGAGGCGACCCAGGCTGAGCTGCGGGCTTTCCTCGACGAACGCCATGTTGAATATACCCCTTACTATTTGGTCAATGGGCTTAGGATCGAGGGCACATCGCTGTTGCGAGCGCGGATCGCCGCACGGCCTGATGTGGCCCGTATCCTGAACAACCCCCGTGCGCGCCCCTTACCCGAATGGGTGCAGGGGTTCAGCATCCCCGCGGCAGAGTTTACTGTGCCAGGCGGTCTGGCCACTGGGGTGGACCAGATTGATGCGGAGAGAGTGTGGTCAGAACTGGGTGTCACCGGCGAGGGGATCGTCGTCGGCCACGCTGACAGCGGCGTGGATTGGAACCATTCTGCCATACACAGCCAGTATCTCGGCAGCGGGAGCGATCACAATTACACGTGGTTTGATCCCTGGGAGGGCACTTCGGAGCCAACCGACACAAACGGTCACGGCACTCACACCTTGGGCATCGTCCTGGGCCAGGGGGGGATCGGTGTCGCGCCGGGAGCGCGTTGGATTGCCTGCCGCAACCTGGCTCGCAACCTGGGCAACCCTGGCTTCTACCTGGATTGTATGCAGTTCCTATTTGCGCCTTACCCACAAGGCAGCGACCCCTTCACAGATGGCGACCCCTTGCGCGGCGCAGATTTGACTAACAATTCATGGGGCTGCCCACCGGAGGAAGGCTGCGACGCGATCACTCTGAGTATCGCTGTTGAGCATCTACGCAACGCGGGGCAAATGTTTGTTGTGAGTGCCGGGAACGAGGGGCCGCAGTGTGACACGATCTGGGCCCCCGCTAACGCCGATGCGGCCTTCAGCGTGGGGGCTATTGACCCTCTCACGGGCCAGATCACCGATTTCAGCAGCCGGGGGCCGGTCCTGGGCGACGGCAGCGGGCGTATCAAGCCGGATGTGGTCGCGCCGGGCTACGAGATTCTCTCTGCGGTGCCTGGCGGTGGCTACACACCGTTGCCAGGCACATCGATGGCTGGGCCGCATGTGGCCGGGCTGGTAGCGTTGCTCTGGTCGGCTGACCCCAGCTTGAGGGGTGATATTGACCAAACGGAGAGGATCATTACTGAAACGGCCCACTACCACCCTGCGCCCGATCTGTGTGGTGGGGATGGCGCGGAGCGCAATAACGTGTATGGCTATGGCTCTATTGATGCGCTAGCGGCAGTACGCATGGCGCTTGCGCAACCGTGACTGCGCACATGACTGGCCAGTGGCTGGCATTCTACCCCTCCTCCGCATGGGGCAGCGACAATTGTCGCACCGTAGGGTGATGTTTATCACTATGTCCTGGCAGGCTGAAGCGATACCCTAAGGGCGGGTAGTCCAAGCATCACCGCATCTGTTGGCCCTGTCTCATAGGGTGGGATTGGTGCTTCAAGCAAGCCTGTTTGAGGCGACATCAGTTCAACAGTGGGATCGGGGCATTGGCCCCGATCCTTTTGCAACAAGGAGACAGTCCGTTGGCTAGGGAAATTGTCACTATTGACGGGAATGAGGCCGCTGCGTACATCGCCCACAAGACGAGTGAAGTCATCGCCATCTATCCTATCACTCCCTCCTCGCCGATGGGTGAGTGGGCAGATGAGTGGTCTGCCAAAGGGCAGACCAACATCTGGGGCACAGTGCCGCTGGTCATCGAGATGCAGGCCGAAGGTGGCGCAGCGGGGGCTGTGCATGGGGCATTGCAAACTGGTTCGCTCACCACGACCTTCACAGCAAGCCAGGGTTTGTTGCTGATGATCCCCAATATGTACAAGATTGCCGGGGAGTTGACCAGCACGGTATTCCACATCGCGGCGCGCTCGCTGGCAGCGCAAGCCCTCTCGATCTTCGGAGATCACAGCGATGTAATGGCAGCACGCAGCACCGGTTGGGCCATTCTCTTTTCCAACTGCGTGCAAGAGATCATGGACTTTGCGTTGATCGCCCAGGCTGCCACGCTGCGCGCACGTATTCCCTTTCTGCATGTCTTCGATGGTTTCCGTAGTTCCCATGAGGTCAACAAGATCGAACGACTCTCGGATGATGACATCCGGGCCATGATCGATGATGAATTGGTGCGTGCCCACCGCGCACGAGGGCTTTCGCCGGACCGCCCGGTGGTACGCGGTACGGCACAGAACCCGGATGTATACTTCCAAGCGCGGGAAACAGTCAACCCGTTTTATCTGGCTGTGCCGGGGATCGTTCAGGAGGCGATGGACCAATTCGCTGGCATTGTCGGGCGGCAGTACCACTTGTTCGATTACGTAGGGGCACCGGATGCGGAGCGTGTGCTTGTATTGATGGGCTCCGGTTGTGAAACTGCTGAAGAGACCGTCAACTATCTTGTTGAGCGTGGTGAGAAAGTTGGCGTGGTCAAAGTGCGGTTGTACCGACCCTTCTCTGTGCAGCATTTCCTGGCGGCTCTACCCCCGACGGTGAGAGTCATTGCGGCACTGGATCGCACTAAAGAGCCAGGCAGCGCGGGTGAACCACTATACCTCGATGTGGTGACGGCTGTAACCGAGGGAGTGGCAGACGGCACAGCCCCCTTCACTGAGATACCACGCATCATAGGTGGGCGCTACGGACTTTCCAGCAAGGAGTTCACTCCCGCGATGGTCAAAGGCATCTTCGATGAGATGCTCAAATCCCACCCGAAGAATCACTTTACTGTTGGCATCCTCGACGATGTTGCCTTTACCAGTATTGATTATGATCCATCCTTCGATGTCGAGTCGCCGGATGTGGTACGGGCGGTTTTCTGGGGCCTCGGCGCTGACGGCACGGTTGGTGCAAATAAGAACTCGATCAAGATTATCGGTGAGGAGACGGATAACTACGCGCAGGGCTATTTCTACTATGACTCCAAAAAGTCTGGGCAGCGCACCATCTCACACTTGCGCTTTGGCCCGTGCCCGATCCACAGCCCCTACCTGATCAGCCGGGCGAACTTCGTAGCCGTTCATCAGTTTGGCTTCTTGGAACGCTACGATACATTAGCTGTGGCCCAGGAGGGCGCCACAGTGTTGCTCAATGCGCCCTATGGCCCAGAGGAAGTGTGGGACCAATTGCCAAGTTTGGTCCAACAGCAGATTATCGAGAAACAGCTCAAGCTGTACGTGATCGACGCTCACGCCGTTGCTCGTGACACGGGCATGGGTGGGCGCATCAACACGATCATGCAGACCTGCTTCTTCGCCATCAGCGGTGTGTTGCCTCGTGAGGAAGCGGTTGCGAAGATCAAAGAGACCATCAAGAAAACCTACGGTAAGCGCGGCAGGGCGGTTGTCGAGCAGAACTTCGCAGCGGTCGATCATACGTTGTCGCACCTGTATGAAGTGGCTGTGCCGGGACGGGTGACCAGTACCATCCCTATACCGCCTCCCGTGCCCCCTGCCGCGCCGGAATTTGTGCAGAAGGTCACAGCCGAGATGATCGCCGGGCGAGGTGACTTGCTTCCGGTCAGCGCGCTTCCGGTTGATGGCACGTTCCCCACAGGCACAACCCAATGGGAGAAGCGCAACCTCGCCCTTGATGTTCCAGTGTGGGAGCCTGAGCTGTGCATCCAATGTGGAAAATGTGTGCTGGTCTGTCCGCACGCCGTGATCCGGGCCAAGGTGGTGAGCGAGGGCGATCTGGCAGGCGCGCCACCCACCTTCAAATATGCCGAAGCGCGGTTCAAGGAGCTCAAGGGGCAACAGTATACCCTTCAGGTATCGGTCGAGGACTGTACCGGGTGTAGCCTGTGCGTTGAGGTTTGCCCAGCGAAAGATAAGAGTCAGGTGGGGCGTAAGGCGATCAACATGCAGCCGCTGCTCCCACTGCGAGAGGCGGAGATCGGGAACTGGGAATTCTTCCTCAGCCTGCCAGAGGTGGAACGGCATGATGGCCTGAAGTTCACATCCGTGCGCACCATCCAACTGTTGCGTCCCCTGTTCGAGTTCTCTGGCGCGTGCGCAGGATGCGGCGAAACCCCCTACCTGAAACTGATGAGCCAGCTCTTTGGCGACCGTATGATTGTCGCCAACGCCACGGGCTGCTCTAGCATCTATGGCGGCAACCTGCCAACTACCCCCTGGGCCAGAAACGCCGAAGGGCGCGGACCTGCGTGGAGTAACTCGCTGTTTGAGGACAATGCCGAATTCGGCCTAGGCATGCGCTTGACGCTGGACAAGCAGGCTCAGTTTGCGGCGGAGCTGGTTCAGCGGCTACGCGGGAGGATCGGCGCGGATTTCGCTGACGAGATTCTCACCGCCGATCAGAGCGATGAGGCAGGGATCGAGGCACAGCGCGCACGCATCAGTGCATTGAAGGCGAAGCTGGCGGAGATCGGCGGCCCAGACGCCGCCAATCTGCTTGCCGTGGCCGATTTCCTGGTTCAGAAGATGGTATGGATCGTGGGGGGGGATGGCTGGGCCTACGATATTGGCTACGGCGGGCTGGACCATGTCCTGGCAAGTGGCCGGAACGTCAACATCCTGGTGCTGGATACCGAAGTCTACTCGAACACCGGCGGCCAATCGTCCAAGGCCACGCCATTGGGTGCCGTAGCGAAGTTTGCGGCGGCGGGGAAACCTGCGCCGAAGAAAGACCTCGGTCTCATGGCCATGGCTTACGGCAATGTGTACGTTGCTCAGGTGGCAATGGGGGCCAGTGATGCGCAAACCGTCCGAGCCTTCCTGGAAGCAGGCTCCTATGAGGGGCCGTCGCTCATTATCGCCTACTGCCACTGCATCGCGCACGGGTTCGATCTGGTCAAGGGCATGGAGCAGCAAAGCCTGGCCGTGGAGTCGGGATACTGGCCGTTGTACCGCTATGACCCCCGCCTGAAGGCAGAGGGCCGCAATCCTTTCCAGCTTGACTCGAAGCCACCGCGCATCCCTCTCAAGGATTATGCCTACAACGAGACGCGCTACCGGATGCTTGCTCAGAGCATGCCGGAGCGAGCCGAGTTGTTGCTTGAAGAGGCGCAGAGGGCTGTCTATGAGCGCTGGGAAAAGTATCAGCAGATGGCCCAAGCAGGGGCGGAAGCGGAGCCAACCACCCCGGAGCCTGTCGCAGGCTAGGGACCCTCTCCGGTTATGTACTGGTTCAGGGCAGGTATCTCCTGCCCTGACCTTGAATTGAGCAGAGAAAACATGGACCTTTCGACAACCTACCTGGGCATGACGCTCAAGAATCCCCTTGTGCCGTCGGCTTCGCCCCTCTCCGAGACGCTTGACAACATCCGTCGCCTGGAAGATGCAGGCGCCGCGGCGGTGGTGATGTTCTCCCTATTCGAGGAACAGATCACGCAGGCAAGCCGTGAGTTGGATCATTTCCTCAGCTATGGCACGGAAGGGTTTGCCGAATCGCTGACCTTCTTCCCGGATATGGAGGATTACCGCACCGGGCCTGAGGAATATCTCGGCCTGATTCAGCGGGCCAAAGAAGCGGTGGACATCCCCATCATTGGCAGCCTGAACGGCGTTTCAACGGGTGGCTGGATCGAGTACGCGCAACGAATCCAGCAGGCGGGCGCTGATGCGCTAGAACTGAATATCTACTACATCCCCACCTCCACCCATATCACAGGCCAGGTCGTTGAACAGATGTACCTTGACGTGGTGAGGGATGTCCGGGCCAATGTGACCATCCCGCTTGCGGTCAAGCTCAGCCCGTTCTTCAGCGCCACCGGGAATATGATCCTCCAACTGGCGGAAGCTGGCGCCAACGGCTTTGTGCTGTTTAACCGATTCTACCAGCCGGACTTCGACCTTGAGGCGCTGGAGGTTGTGCCGAGCCTGGTGTTCAGTTCGTCGTTCGATATGCGGGTGGCGCTGCGCTGGGTGGCGATCCTCTATGGGCAGGTTCAGGCAGACTTTGCCATCACCAATGGGGTTCATACTCATGAGGACGTGCTCAAAGGCATCATGGCCGGGGCCAACGTCACCATGATGGCGGCTGAACTGCTGAAGAATGGCATCGAGCGCATCGGAGCGATTCTGGACGAGCTGACTCGCTGGATGGAGGAACACGAATATGAGTCCGTGGCGCAGATGCGCGGCAGCATGAGTATGCGTCACATCGGCGACCCAGCGGCCTTCGAACGCGCCAATTATATGAAGGCCCTGCAATCCTGGCGGCCCGACCCGGCAGGGCGCGGATTTCAGTACCGGATGAGGGGTTGACCAAGCTTCCCCATCTGTGCCTTCCCTCGGGCAGGGGCCGGTTACCGCTGGCCTCTGCCCGATTCTGGTGTCTGAGGCAGTCGATCCCCCTGCCCCATCCCACCATGTCCATCTCCTGATTGACGGCGCTCTGGGAGAGCAGACGCCGTTGACAACGCCGGAAAGCCGGTGTTTAATGGCGGCATGTCTCTCCTGCCACCACCGGAGGCCCGCCTATGATCCCCTCTGGCCTTGTGGACAAGCGCCGCGCCATCACCGTGAACGTGGCCGGGCACGTGCTCGGCACGCTGTATGTGGCGGGCGGCGACCTGACCATCCAACAGACGATTCAACTGCCGGGGCCGCACTGGAAGCGGCCCGACGAAGCCGACCCGCGCAGGCTATGGGAGCGGGCGGTGGGGCGGCGGGCCGAGCTGGGCGAACTGCACCAGCGCCTGCAAGCTCACCCGGAGACGGCCATCACGGCGGCGGTGGCGGGG
>Ga0209101_1000594_pt1 | contig 29392 bp, 24 predicted proteins | sample ConPoolayeCmetaG_FD_185481 | JGI IMG/M metagenome (GOLD analysis project Ga0209101, IMG submission 185481) | Hot spring microbial mat communities from California, USA to study Microbial Dark Matter (Phase II) - Cone Pool mat layer C metaG... ...
TTTCGGTGACATTTCTGGCCGACAAACAAAATCCCCCTTTTGCGCAAACGGCCTTCAAGGGGGAACCTCATTGCCAGCGAGTGGCTATTATACTAAACCTGCCCGATCTTGTCAAATGCTGAGACCCTAAAGGTTTCTTAAACCTTTAGGGCCTTCTTTTGCCCCAACCCAGATTTTGGATACAATACAACAACCAGGTTGGGGGCTGCGCTGACCAGACGGAGCGCCCAAAGTGCCGATTTTAATCGGGCTGAACAGGTTCGATTCCGAGCCTGGCTTGACGATTTAGGCCGACCAAAGGAGACTTGTTTTGGTGAATTCTTGTGTACACCAGGATGATCTATCACGTTTTGTTGCCCGTCTCATTTTCTTGTTGATCATCATGATCGCCCTGTTTCTGCGCGTCTACCGTCTGGACCAGATTCCGTACGGTGTCGATTATGACGAGTCGGCCAATTTGATTCTGGCGCGTGAGATCGCCGAGGGGCAAACTCCGCCGCCGATCTTTGTCAAGGCTTATGCCGGGCGAGAGGGCGTGTTCTTTTGGCTGGCTGCGTTGAGCATGCGCCTGTTTGGACGTACCCTGTTTGCCCTGCGGCTGACTTCAGCCTGGTGTGGCATGCTGGCCATTGTCTATGCCTATGCGCTGGCGCGCGAACTGTTTGGCGATTGTTCGCCCTGGTTGCGCGAAGGCGTACCGTTGTTCGGCGCGGCATTGATGGCTGGCTCGTATTGGCTTGTCCATGTTAACCGCTATGGCTTTCGGGTCAACACGATGCCGCCCTTGATGACGGCGACGATGTTTTACCTCTGGCGGGGATTGCGGCAAAATCGGTGGACAGAATTGGCCTTCGCCGGGCTGTTGTGCGGCCTTTCGGCCAATACCTACCTGGCCATCCGCGCTTTTCCGCTCCTGCTCGGCGCTTTCGCCATCTGGACGATCGCCAGATGGGGATCGCCGGGGCTGCGTGTGCGGCAATGGGCGCTTTGGGGCTTTTGCGCGTTGATCGCTTTGGCCCCACTGGGCTGGTTTTTCATCCAGAACCCCGAATTTTTCAGCATCCGTATGTCGCAGGCCTCGATTTTCGATCCTGAAATTCATCAGGGGCATCTGCCCGGCGCGTTGGCTCAGGCCACGCTCAAGATGTTCGGCGATTTTACCATCCGCGGTGACGAAGACCCGATCTATAACCTGCCCGGCAAACCGATTTTTGATCTGCCCATCGGCCTCGCCTTTTATCTCGGCTTGCTTGTCTCCATCGGCCAAATTTTACCGGCCCGCAAACGCCGTTCTTCCCTACTCCCTACTTCCTCCTTCCTCCTTCCTCCTTACTTTCTCCTTCTCCTCTGGCTGCCCATTATGATGCTTCCCAACATCCTCGGCGCGCGGGGCATTCCTCATCATCTGCGCGGAATGGGAATGTCGCCGGCGGTCTTTTACCTGGCGGCATTGGGCCTTGCCTGGGCGTTACAAACCGCCCAGCGTTGGCTGAAATGGCTTTCACCGCGGTGGGCAATTCCGACACTGAGCGCAATCGTCGTGTCGGTCGGCGCCGTGACCACATGGCGGCAATACGCTGACGTGTGGGCGGTTAGCGACGGTGCATACTATCGCGGCTCGGCCAGTTTGCGCCGCGCAGCCGAATATCTTGGCCGCCAAAATGCAGAGGAAATCTCACTGTGGGTGAGCAACAGCAGCTATCGACACACAACCTTTGCGGCTAACTGTGCCAACTATGCCCATCTCAAGTGGTTTAGCGGACAGACGTTGGTTTTCCCGGCCGATGATCGTCCGGCGCTGTACAGTTTCGACTTTACCAACCCGCTTGATCCGGTTTTGGCACGTTACATGCCACAGGATGCGCTGGTGTATCGAGATCGGGGGCCGGATGGCGGTATCGGCTTTGAGGTTTATCGGTTGCCCGTCGAGCGTCGACCGGTTCTGCGGCCACAGCATGAAACCGAGATCAACCTGGGCAACACGCTGGTGTTGTTCGGCTATGATCTCAATAGCCGGCCAGCTTCAGGGCAAATGCTCGACGTGACGCTTTACTGGCGTATTTTGCGCGATACAACACAGCCAGATTGGACTTTTTTTGTCGAGCTGACCGATGAACTCGGTTTTGGCTGGGGCGGCGAGACCTTTTTCAACTATCCGTCGGCACAGTGGCGCGCCGGTGAGACGCTGCTCGTGCACAAACAAATTGCCATTGCCCCGGGCGCACCGCCGGGCGCATACATGCTGGTGGCGGGCGTTTTTTCACCTTCGCTGGATATGCGCCTGCCGCTGCTGAATGCGGCCGGACAAATGGCCGGCACGGCGGCTCAGATCGGCCCGATTCAAATTGCCCGCGCGTCTGCGCCACCGCAAAAACTGCCGCCGATCCAGCATCGGACAGAGCAGACCTGGTTGGAACATAGCGCACGGCTGTCATTGCTCGGCTATGACCTGGAACGCACGTCGCTGCGTCCCGGTGAGCGAATCATCCTCTCTCTGTATTGGCAAACCGGGTCGGTGATCAAAGAAAATTGTCAGGTGATGATCGGTCTGCACCGGGGGGATGACAGTATTTCACTGTGGCAAGATGCACCCGCGCATGCGAGTTACCCGTTTAGTCAATGGCTGCCCGGCGAGTTTGTGCGTGACCGCTATGCACTGCGTTTGCCGACCGACCTGCCGCCCGGCAATTATCAGCTCAGGCTAGGGTTGACGTGTGGTGAAAAGGATGTGTTGTTGGGCGAGATTCAGGTTCCGGCTACCGATCGACTGTGGACGCCGCCTGCTTTTGCGCACCCGGTCGGGGCCAAATTGGGCGATTCGGTGCAGTTGTTGGGCTACAACCTGGATCGCACTGAGGTCGTCCCGGGCGAAACCATCCATCTGACCCTGATCTGGCAGTGTCTGAAAGAAATGGATGTTGCTTATACGGTGTTCATCCACTTGCTGGATGCCAATCAACAGATGCGTGGGCAAAAGGACAATCCACCTCGCAACGGCAGCTATCCGACGACGCTTTGGGTAGCGGGAGAAATCATTGTGGATGAATACGATATTACGGTCAAGCCGGATACGCTGCCTGGCGTGCATGTGATCGAGGTTGGAATGTATGACCTGGCTAATCTGCAAAGACTTTCGGCATTTGATCCGCTGGGGACGATGACCGATCATATTTTGTTAGGAGAGGTTAAGGTCAAGCCGTAAACATTTGCCCTGTCCCGGCGTGACATCAAGTCTCAACAGGCCACAGCCGAGTTGTCGAGTTGGGGTTTTAGCAGCGCATTCCAGGTCTCCACTTCGGGTGATCTTGGGTCAACCAGGCCTGCTCAGCTTATTCTGCAAGTTTGCTACCCTTCGTCAGGGAGAGCAGCATCCAACGGCCAACGTAAAGCCATAACGTTGGCCGTTTTGATTTTCTCATCCGGCGACCATTTGAAAGTCATGCCGAGTTGTGCTATGATAGGCAATTGTCTGTCAGGTGCTTGCCGGTTAAGGGCCTATTCGAGAAAACCGACGCATTCCGATGAATCGTTATAAGCAACATAGAAGTACCGCTTGTACGGTTTTTCGATGGGTGCCAAGATGGCATCTCATCGGTAAATAAAAAAATGAGTTGATGAATATCCAGGTTAAACCAATCCGCACACGTTCTGAACAACGTCTTTTTCTGACCTTTCCATGGCGCATTTACCGGGGTGATCCGCTGTGGGTGCCGCCGCTGTTGCCGGAGCGAAAAGCGATGCTCGATCCGCGGCGAGGCACTTTTTTTCGGCGCGGCGGTGAAGCCGAATTGTTCATCGCCTGGCGCGACGGCGAACCGGTAGGGACTATCTGTGCTGCCGCCGACCATGCGCTGAACCGATTGCTTGCCCGGCGGGAAGGGATGTGGGGGTTTTGGGAATGCATTGACGATTACGCCGTGGCTGCCGCCTTGTTCGACCGCGCGGCGCAATGGTGCCGCGAACGTGGGCTTGAGACAATGGTCGGCCCTTTTCACCTCGACCGCGAGGCCGGCTATGGTATTTTGATCGCCGGACGCGACCGCCCTCCCGCCTTGTTGTGCGGGCATACGCCGCCTTATTACCTCACCCTGGTCGAACGTTATGGTTTTATCCCCGCGCGCGGCGATAACCTGGCCTTTGCAATAGACATCACCCAAGATACACCCCCATTTCAACGCCTGGCGCGCATTGCCGAACGAGTGCGTCGGCGCGGCGAGATTGTGGTGCGTTCACCCGACATGCTCCATTGGCGCGACGAAGCCGAACGGCTTTTCATCGTCATCAACCGCGCTTTGGCGCACCTGATCGATTTTGTGCCCTGGACCCACGAAGAATTCATCGCTTTGCTGCGCTCATTTCGTCGGGTTGCCGACCCCGACCTGATTCTGATTGCCGAAGCCGACGGTCAGGTGGTTGGCTGGTTTCCGGGCCTGCCCAACCTCAACGAGGTATTGATCCACGTCAACGGACTGCGCCATCCTTGGGATTACGTTCGGCTATGGTGGTATGGTCGCCAACAGCCGCATTGCCTGGCGATCAAGAGCGTGCTGATCTTGCCCGAATACTGGAACACCGGCGTTGCCGTGCTTTTGTTCGACGAGATGCTGCGCCGGGCACGGGCCAAAGGGTATACCTGGATTGACCTTTCACTCACTTCAGAGGATAATCCCTATACGCCCACGCTGGCCACGCGGATGGGGGCCGTCCTGTACAAACGGTATCGGGTGTTCAAACTGAAACTCTGAGGAATTTATGCTTGTTGTCAATCGAATCGGCAAAGCCTATGGCGACAACGTTGTTTTGCATGATGTCGGTTTTACCGTCAACCACGGCGATCGGATCGGCCTGATCGGGCCGAACGGCTGCGGCAAAACCACCCTGCTGCGCATCATCGTCGGGCTTGAGCCGCCCGACGAAGGCACTGTTGTCCTGACCGCGCCGGACGTGCGCATCGGCTATTTGGAACAGGCCCTTACCTGCGCCGAAACGGCAACGGTTGGCGAGGTGCTGCTTCCCCAGATCGAGCAGAGCGAAGCCGAAATTGAGCGATTGGCTGTCCAAATGGCGCTCGCAGCCCAAGATGACCTTCCTCCTCTGATGGAGGCCTACGCCCGCGTCCTCGATCGACTTGAAGCAGGCGGCGGCTACCGGATGATGGCCGAGATGGAAACCGTGCTCACCGGCCTGGGCCTCGATCATCTCGGCCTGGAAACGCCGGTGCGCATTCTCAGCGGCGGACAAAAAACCCGTTTGGGTTTGGCGCGCCTGCTGCTTGAAAAGCCCAATCTGCTGCTGCTCGACGAACCGACCAATCACCTGGATATTGACGCACTGGAATGGCTGGAGACGTTCATCGGCCGCTATGATGGCGCGGTGCTTATTGTCTCCCACGACCGCACTTTTCTCGACCGCACGGTGAATACCATCCTCGAACTCGATCCGGTCGAGCACACTTTGCGCCCCTACCCCGGCAATTACAGCACCTACCTGGAAGCCAAAGAACGCGAATATGCCCAATTGTGGGCCAAATACCACGATCAACAAGAGCGCATTGCCCAATATCGCAAAACGATCAGCGGCTTTGAGACCTATGCCCGCAATATCGAGCAAGGCACAATCAACTTTGCCATCCGCAAAGTGGCCAAGGGCATCGCCCGCAAAGCAGTGGTGCAAAAACGCCGTCTGGAGCGTTACCTGGAATCAGAGGAACTGGTCGATAAGCCACAACGCTCATGGCAAATGAAATTCGATCTTGACGTTACTCCAGGCAGTCAGGATGTGCTGGTTATCGAAAAGCTCAGCATGGGCTTTGGCGAACGCATTTTGTTTCAAGAGGCCACCCTCACTTTGCGCGCAGGTGAGCGTGTGGTACTGGTCGGCCCGAACGGCTGTGGCAAAACGACTTTTTTGCGCATCCTCACCGGCGAAATTGCTCCCCTGAAGGGCTATGTGCGCATCGGCCCCGGTGTCAAGATCGGCTATTACTCGCAGGAACAGGAAGGACTGGACAACGAGGCCGATGCGTTTACCGAAATTCGTCGCATTGCCCTCTTGGGCGACACCGAAACGCGCAATTTTTTACACTATTTGTAACTGCCTACCCAAAGTCGCCCTTTTTGGGCCTTCAGCCTGCGTCGGCGCAGGCCGACGCCTGGCGCCGCATGCGCCCACAAAGGCCGATTTCTAATCGGCGCAAGCCGGCGAGCAGCCGGGTAGGTAATTACCACTATTTTTTGTTCGGCGGTGACGATGTGTTTGTGCCCATCGGATCGCTCAGCTATGGCGAGCGCGCCCGTCTGGCACTGGCCAAACTGGTTGCCGCCGGCTGCAACCTGCTCATCCTGGATGAACCGATCAACCATCTCGACATTCCCTCACGCGAACGCTTTGAGCAGGGGCTTGGCCGCTTTGAGGGCACCGTGCTTGCCGTCGTCCACGACCGTTATTTTATTCGCCGCTTTGCCACACGCCTTTGGGCCATCCAAAACGGCAGAATTTTCGAATATGTCGATTGGGAAGATATGCGACGAGGAATGTCGCGCGAGATGTGAGCCACGATTTTTATAATGGAGTAAATCTATGTCGAAATTACTCGAACTTCCCAGGCCTTTGATCATCGCGCATCGCGGCGATGCTGTTCATGCGCCGGAGAATACACGGGCAGCATTCCGCATGGCTCTTGAAAAGGAAGCCGATATGCTGGAGACCGACCTTTGGCTGACCCGCGACGGTGTCCTGGTCTGCCACCACGATCGGACGTTGGCGCGCGTGACCGACCACGATGGCGCCATCCCCGACCTGTCCCTGGCCGAGGTTCGGCAGGCGCGCGTGATCGGCTCATACTGTGGACGGTTCGATCCGGCACAATATCCCGACGAACGTATCCCCACGTTGGAAGAACTGCTTGTCCTAACCCCACCCGACAAAGGGCTGGCCCTTGAACTCAAAGACCCGGCACTTGCCCGGCCGGAAAATGCCCAAAAACTGATCGATATGATCCGCCCACGCATTGAGGCCGGTATGGTCTTTTTGATGTCCTTTGACCGCGAATTGCTTTATGCCGCCAAAAAGATCGACCCCCGCGTGTGGATCGGCGAAATCAGCGTGGGCAATGCCGAGCCGGTCTTTGACGGCGATGGGATCGGCACCACGCCACAGGCGATGGCGGCCAATCCGCGCTATATGGAGAGTGCCCGTGCCCAAGGATTGTGGGTTTGCCCGCTTGATCCTGCTCCCGAAGATCGCCTGGACTGGTACCTGACCCTCGGCGTCGATGCGCTGCTCAGCCACGATCCGGCCCGAACCCGTGCCGCACTGAATGCCAAACGTGCTACGTTGGCTTTGTAAGCATTTTGTTTATAAAAAGAAAAGGTTATGATAAATGACAAGTAAAAAATGGCTTCATGATTTCTTCAATCGTTTCCGTCCACTCTTCCGTTACCTGATCGTTCTCTTTATAATGGAGTGGTTGCTGATCAGGTATGTCCAGCATCTGATCCGTCGTCCTGCGCCTGACAACCCGCTGGAATATGTGCGCGAAAAAAAGCCGAAAACCGACAGGCGGGTCCTTGTCTGTGTTGGCGACAGCATCACCAGGGGCGAGGTCAGCTATAATTATGTTGAACTGCTGCGAGAGCGACTGGGCGAACGCTTTGAGGTGATCAATGCCGGGATCAACAGCGAACTCTCTTATGACGTTTTGCAGCGGCTTGATCAGGTGATCGCCTGCGATCCCGATTGGGTGACGATCATGATCGGTACCAACGACGCCAACGCCTCCATCTCGGAGGAGGGTGCACTGTGGACAATGCAGCACCGCAACCTGCCCTTCAAGCCCTCGATCGGCTGGTATGAAGAAAACATGGAAAAGATAGTCGAGCGGCTACAGCGTGAGACGCGGGCGCACATCGCGCTCTTGTCGTTGCCCCCCATCGGCGAAGATTTGACCAGTCAGCCGGTGCGCACGGTGCGTTGGTTTAGCGAGGTTGTCCGCCGGGTGGCGCGGCGTTATGGTGTGGCCTACCTGCCCGTTTTTGAGCAAATGTTCGATTACCTGACCGAGCATCCACCGGCCGAAACCCTGGAACATCCCCAATGGCAATGGCACTCGGTCAAAGCCATCTGGGAAAACAAAATCTTGGGGGTCGAATTGGACGAGATCTCCAGACGTCTCGGATTGGTGCTGCACTCGGATATGCTGCATCTGAACAGCCGTGGCGCACGCATTATCGCCGATTTGATCGAAGACTTTGTGCGCCGTTCTGAGGTTGACGAGCGCCGCAAACAAGTTTTCTCCATCGGCGCGGTTCCTTTTGGCGATCTTTCATCGCTCGGAGAAAGGGGATAGGTCGGGCCATGGAGGCAGGGGCAAGCTCTGCGCCTACGGTGTGGTCATTCTGGTAAGGTCGACCCCGGTGGTCGCCCATGGACATGTGCTCTTGTCAATGTGCCGATGATTGTGATACAATGAGATCATCCAGCGTTATTTGACATTTGGACCGGACTCTGGCGAATCTACGTCTGGTAGTAGAGTCGAGGCTTTAGCCGGACCGGCTGAAGCCTCAACTTCCAAAATCGCCAGAGTCCAGATTTTAATTGGGTATGCCATCAGGTGACAAAAATGACCGATCGGCCTGGAAAGGAGCAAAATGTCAAAGAAAAAGCACAAAGAACAGGTGCAGGAACAACCATCGGCTGCTCAACCAACGGCCGAGTCACCGGGCGGGTTGCCTCCGCAAGACATCAAAGCTCCGGTGCGCAAGATGGGCCGCAAAGAATACGAACGCGAACTGCGCAAATTGCAAATCGAGCTGGTCAAGCTGCAAGAGTGGATCAAGGCCAAAGGACTCAAGGTGGTGGTCATCTTTGAAGGCCGCGATGCCGCCGGCAAGGGCGGCGCCATCAAGACGATCACCCAATGCCTGAACCCCCGTTATTGTCGGGTGGTGGCTCTGGGCATTCCCACCGAACGCGAGAAAACTCAATGGTACTTTCAGCGTTACGTGCCCCATCTACCTGCCGCCGGAGAAATGGTGCTCTTTGACCGAAGCTGGTACAACCGTGCCGGCGTCGAACACGTCATGGGCTTTTGCACCGAAGAAGAATACCGCGAATTTCTGCGCTCATGCCCCGAATTTGAACGTATGTTGATCCGCTCCGGCCTTATTTTGATCAAATACTGGTTCTCGGTCAGCGACGAAGAACAAGAACGTCGCTTTCAGGCCCGCCTTCGTGACCCCACCAAGCGTTGGAAGCTCAGCCCGATGGACCTGTACGCGCGCAGCAAATGGGTTGAGTATTCCAAAGCCAAAGACGCCATGTTTGCCTCCACCGACCTCAAGCAATGTCCGTGGTATGTGGTGAATGCCGACAACAAAAGGCGTGCACGACTTAATTGCATTCACCACTTGTTGAGTTTGATCCCCTATGAAGACCTGACGCCGGAGCCGATCGAACTGCCGCCACGTCAGCCGGATTCGGGCTATGTTCGCCCACCGATCACCGATCAAACCTTTGTGCCTGAAGTTTACTGATTTCAGGGAGACCCTAAAGGTCTTTAAGACCTTTAGGGTCTGTGTGGAGCAAACCTGTGCGCAATCATCCCTTGATCGTCACCCTCAAAAAACTGCGCGGCAACGCGCGCGGCTGCGTGTATACCGAACCGTTGTGGGGAATTCCTTTCAACCTTTATGCGCCCTATGCCTCGGTGTATATGCTCGCTTTTGGTCTCACCGATGGCCAGATTGGGCTGATCACCACCCTCGGCACCCTGTGTCAAATCTTTTGGATGGCTCTCAGCGGCGCGATCACCGACAAATTGGGCCGTCGGCGCACCACGTTGATCTTTGACTTGATCTCGTGGAGCATTCCCTGCCTGATCTGGGCCTTTGCCCGCGATTTTACCTCTTTTTTGCTTGCTGCTGTGGTCAACAGCGTCTTGCGGGTTACCCAAAACTCGTGGCAGCTCTTGCTGGTCGAAGACACCGACCCCGACCTGTTGGTCGATGTGTATTCATGGGTGTACATCGCCGGCCTGCTGGCTGCTTTTGTCTCACCCCTCACCGGGCCGTTGATCGGCCGCTTTGACCTGATCCCGACCATGCGCGGGCTATATTTGCTTTCCTTTGTGATGATGACGATCAAATTCATTCTCACCAACGCCATGACCACCGAAACCCGCCAGGGGTTGATCCGCATGCAAGAAACCCAAAGTCAGCCTTTGTTTGCCGTGCTGTGCGAGTATCCCGACGTGCTCAGACAGATTTTGCGTTCCCCGGCGACCTTGTTCACTGCCGGTTTGCTGATCATTTTGAACATCGGCAACACCATACGCGGCACATTTTGGTCAATTCTGGTCACAGAAAAACTGCGCATTCCGGCCCATCATCTCGCCCTCTACCCCTTTGCGCGTTCGGTGACCATGTTGCTCTTTTTCTTCCTGTTTATGCCGCGTCTTGCCAGGATGGATGTGCGTCGTCCGATGATCGTGGGCTTTTGGGGGCTGATCCTCAGCCAGCTTTTATTGATCCTGGTGCCGATCAAAAGTTATGGCTGGCTGATGCTCTCAACGATCATCGAGGCTGCCAGTGTGCCTGTCGCCAGCACCTTGCTGGACAAACTGTTCATCGTCACTATTGATGAACAAGAACGGGCCCGGATCACGGCCATTTTGTACGTGGTTATCCTGGCCCTCACTTCCCCCTTTGGCTGGATCGCCGGGCAACTCTCTGAAATCGATCGCTGCCTGCCTTTTGTGCTCAATATCGTTCTGCTCGGCCTGGGCATCGTGTTGCTTTATCTGGCCATCCGCGCAACCCAGGGACGCTCCCAGGAATTTGCCGCGTGAACCGGAGATCGGTGGACCGGCAAAACTTCGCAAATCAGGACGAGCCTGGGCAAAACGTCGGTTGGGTCTGCATGTTGTGTTTTGCCATCGCAAATATCTACATTATCATGCATGGGGCATCGAGAGAAATGACCTGCCGGCTCCAAGCCGGTGCAAGCGGCAAACCGCTTGTGGCTTGTTTCAACGGGCGTCTTGTGACGCCAGCAGATCGACAAGAAAGGAGTCAAAATGAACTGGACAGAACTGATCCGAACCGAGATCGAGAGCACTTATGCCGTGACAGAAGGGTTGCTCAACCTGGTCGATGAGGAAAGCCTCGGCTGGTACCCGTCAACGGGCAGCAACTGGATGACCGTCGGTCAACTGCTTCACCATCTGGTCAACGCATGCGGTGCGCCGATACGCGGCTTTGTCACCGGCGATTGGGGAAGGCCGTCGGAAGAGAGTCCTGCACGGCCACCCCGGTTGCCCTCGGTTGAAAGTGTGACCCAGGCCAAAGCCTTGCTGGCCGCCGACAAAAAACTGGCCTTGGAAATGCTCGATCGCTGTAGCGAAGAAGAGCTGGCCAACAAACCGGTTGCTGCCCCCTGGGCGCCCAATGCGCCAAAACCTTTGGGCTACCAGATTTTACATATGATCGATCACCTCAAGCAACACAAAGGGCAGCTTTTTTATTACCTCAAGCTCCAAGACAAGCCGGTCCATACCGGCCATTTGTGGGGAATGTAGCTCGGTAATTTGGCCCGCCGTTAACGGCGGGCCTTTTTGTTTGCCTGGCCGGGTAGCCGGGCAACCGGTCCGGCCGGTCGTCGGACTTCTCGGATGAGACCATCCCAATCGGCAGGAAAGTAGATGACCGGGCTTGCTTTTTCAGGGTTGGAGGCTTTAGCCGGTAGACCGGCTAAGAGCCTATCCAAAAAACTGCCCAAGTGGCATTCCTATGCCGCTTGGACCGACGCATAGGGATGCGTCGGTTACGTTTTTCGGATGGGCTCTAAAGCCTCCACTGCGCTACCTGAGTCTAGCAGGTTAGCTAACCGTGTCGGTACAGATCCCAGCCCAGGTAAGTGGTGATCGCTTCTTCCAACACGTCGGCATAATGCCCGCGCGTCACCGCGACATGGTGTTCAAAGCCGTTTTTGCACAGGTAATCGAGCAGACATTGCAGGTTGGTCACCCGGCACACGGCCGATCCACCCTGAAAATTGGTCACCGGGTCATCGGTCATTTCGCCTTCGCCCAGATAGGCCTTGATCTCACCGTTGGTATCATCGGTCGAGATGCGGAAAAAGGTCATCGGGCCGGGAGCTGCCTGCCCTTTGATTGCCCCAAAGCAGCGGTCGGCGCCCAGGGAAGCGCCGAGGATGTCCAGGTTACTTACCTCGACCTCACGCCCCATAAAGCTCTTGGGAAAATTGCTGCAATGGGTGTTGATGCACATCTCGCGGTCGGTGCCATAGTTGTTGTTCCAGTCCTGAAAAGAGGGTGGATTCCCCGAGGCCAGCAAGAGCGCATACATCGACACCGCACCGGCGATGTCGACTTCGCACGCGCTGGGCAGCAGGCGATCGCCCATCATCGCCATCGAGAGACAGGTGGCGCAGCCGTAATTCTTCTGGATCGAATCCCAGCATTCGATGGCGCTGGCATCGCACTCGTTGGCCTCCATCCAGCGGTCGATGGTCACCGAAAGTTTGGCCTGTTTGAGGATGTTGGCGGCCGGAATTTGAGCCGGAATCAAGCCGTAGGCGCGGATCTCGGCCACTTTGGCCTGCACGGCCGGGTCATCATCGGCCAGCGATTGTGCGCCAAAGATGATTTCGGACAGGTCAACCGGCACAATGGTGATGCCGACCGCCTGGAGCAGCTTTTCACTGTAGCGTACCGTTTGAAAGGCTGCCGGTCGCGTGCCGATCTGTCCGATGCGCGCCGTGCGCAGCCCTTTGACCACCCGACAGACGCGCATGAAAAAGTCGAGGTCGTGGCGAAATTCTGCGCTGTCTATTGGATATGTATGATACGTGGTGTTGGTAAAGGGAATGCCGTACTGATAGAGGTTGTTACAAACCGACAGTTTGCCACAAAAAGCATCGCGTCGTTCCATCACCGAAAGCTTGCCCAGTTCATCGTCGCAGGCCTGCACCAGCACCGGCACATCGAGTCGGGCCATGTCCAGCGTCTGGACAATGCCTAATTCATCGCCAAAGTTGGGCAACACGACGATCACCCCATCAATGCGGTCGGCGTTGGCACGGAACAGTTCGGCACAGAGCTTGGCGTGTTCGCGCGTTTCAATGGCCCCACAGGGGGTCGCCTCGGCCGGGGTGATCACATACTCAAAGCCTTTTTCCTCCAAAATTTCGAGCAGTTTGGCGCGCACGCCGACGGCCAGTTCGGCATTAAAAAAGCCGCGCGATCCAACGATCAGGCCAAAACATGGGGTTTTGTACATCACTCTCATTTTGCTCTCCTTTAATTGAAATTGACAGGTTCCGGTAGACCTCAATTAGATGGAGTCGAGGCTTTAGCCGGCAGGTTCCGTGTGAAAAAAGAGGTTTTCACCACCGAGACATCGAGAACACGGAAAAATCGCCGAGTTTCGGGCAATCTCCTTGAGAACCTATCCGACCTATGCCGGTTGACCGACGCATAGGGATGCGTCGGTTACAGTTTTCCGATGGGTTTGGGGGCTTTTCCCGGCGCAGGGTAACCGGCAGCCGCGTCGTCGAGCACCAGCACCCAGTCAGGGCGGTGACCGGGCGGGGTAAAGGTGGGCGTGCCGGAAAAGACGCCGATTTCGTTGGCCTCACCGCTGCACGGATCATACCACCAGGCGCGAATTTCTTGACCGGCCAGCACATCCAAGCGCACGGTGACCGGCAGCGGCAAGGGCAGATAGACAAAGGCATAGCTACTGTTTTGATCGCGGGTGGCGCGGATGTGGGTCATGCCCTCTCCTGGGGACGAGAGCAAGATACTTTGATCGGGAATACGGCTGAAAAAGGGGCGCGATTCGATCAGCGCACGCAGGTATTGCACTTGAGACGCGCCGGGCCGGTCGAGCGCTTCCATCCAATCGCGTTCGGTATAGTTGATCCCCCGGTATCGCGTGCCGGCAAACTGCCAGATCGAATGATGGCCGTAGGTCACTCCGCAGCCGCCGGCAAAAACCGAGCGGTACAACTGTTTGCGCACATCGTGATCGCGGAAATAACCGTTGGCCGGGTTCCATGTGGGCCACGGACTGACCGGGTGGTCTTCGTAGTTCGGCTCACCGTCCAGGACGGGCTTGGTCGGCCGCAGGTGATAGTCGTGGGTGATCTTGTCCCATACCGGCACATCGCGCCCACCGCCATGACCCGATTGCATCATGTTAAAATCCAGCCACGGCTCGTTGTGCAGCCATGCCGATGTAGAAGTCCCGCCGTTGGGATGATAGGTCATCAAGGCCATGCCGCCACTCCCTTCGTCGATCCCGGCTGCCATGGCCCGCCAGACCGGTCGCCAGTCTTGGTCGCCTTGTACCGCCGGGCGGTCGCCGCCCAGAATCCAGATGATGTTCGGTTGATCGCGGTAACGTTCGCCTAGAAAGCGGCCGTATATGCGCGCGTTTGCGGGGGTAAAAACCTGTGGCCCCACCCCCCAAATCGGCGCGACCTTGTCGCCCCAGGTGGGCAGCAGGCCGATCACCAGTTCGTGCGCCGCAGCCAGGCGGATCAACTCGTCTACGTAGGCGAAATAAGCTTCGTTGGGGCGCGTCGGGTCATTGTCGATCAGCGGGCGCTCTCCATAGACGTTGGGGGTGTTCAGCCCATCGAATTCGGCCAGCGCCACCGCCTGGATCACCGTGAAACGCTTCTGTTGGCGGTTGGCAAAATAAAGTTCGGCTTCCTCGCGGGTCAGGCGTTGAAAGAGTTCCCATGCCGTGTCGCCCAGGTAAAAGAAAGGGCTACCGTCTGAATACATTAAAAATCTTTGATTATCACTGACTGTTATTCTTTTCATATCCGTCCTTTCATATCAGATTGGTCAAGTTGAGCATCGCTTCTGGACCCGCTTTTTTCGAGAGTTGAGGCTTTAGCCGGCCTGCTCTGGCGATTCAAATCCGGCTAAAACCTCGGCTCCATTATCAGGGATAGATTCGTCAGCATCCTGGTTGGTTGAATTGGGTGACCATCATGAGCGTGGGGATAGAATGCACAAGCCGGTTGTTCTCCACCTTCGCCGACCGGGCTTTCAGCCAGGGGAGGTGAGCAATTTCGCTTGTTTTGGCGACGTTCAAACTCTTCTTTTGTTCATTGCCGAACAAATGAACGGGGCGATCCTACCATGCTTTCAAAAGCGTGTCAAATTGGCAGCACAGATTGGTTGGTGGTATAATCGATCGATGGAATGCACTGATGTGCCGGAGTTATTTTCGCCACAGGAGAAGCCTATGCAGGAAAAAACCGTCGCTCAAGTGATGCACCGGGGAATCATCGCTTGTCGTCCGGATACGCCGATGAATGAAGTGGTACGTATTGTCAGCGATACCGACGTTCATGCCATTGTGGTGATGGATGAGCATAACCATCCCTTGGGTGTCGTTTCGCACATGGACATCATCCGGCTGTTCGATCATGACCTTGCTGCCTACACCGCTCAGGATGTGATGAGCCATACCGTCTATGACATCGAATCGCACGAGTTGGCCAGAGCCGCCGCAGACAAAATGTTGGCCAACAACGTCCATCGTCTGCTGGTGGTTGAGGTTGAGGGGGAGGAGCGTCGGCCGGTCGGCATTATTTCGACCACCGATCTGATCAAAGAGATGCGTGGCTCGCGGTGGGTCTGGTACATGAGTTGAGCCGTTCGGCTGCCGGCCCCATCGCTGGCCCGAATGAATCGGTCGGCTTGTTTGATGGTTCTGAGACGAGATCGGTGGTAAATTGGCAATGTATCTTCGAGCACGGTCTGGAGACCGGCCCGGGCCGGGGCTGTGTTGGGGCGCAGCGCGCCACCTCATCCGGCGGTCGTCGTTATGAAACAAGTTGCAAGTCAGCGATACCTCCGTCAATTGTTGCTCTTGTTCATCCTCTTGTTAGCCTGGGCGTTGCGGCTCAAGGGAATCTCCCAACAAAGCATTTGGTACGATGAAGGGTTAAGTATCTTTTATGCCCAGAGCAACCTGGGCGACCTGCTGCGCGGCGTCGCGCAAAGCGATCATCCGCCGTTGCACCCGCTGCTGCTCCATGTCTGGATCAAGTTGGGTGGGGCGAGCGCGTTCTCGGTACGTATGCTCTCGGCATGGTGCAACGTACTGGCCGTCGCGGCGATCTACCGGTTGGGCAAAAGACTGTTTTCGCCAACGGTTGCCGGCCTGGCCGCCACGTTGATGGCGCTTTCGCCGATGGTCATCTGGTTTTCACAGGAAACGCGAGGCTATACCCTTGCTCTGACGTTGATCATCGGTACGGTGGATGCCGCACTTGACCTGTTGGGAGGGGATCTCGCTCTCCATTCTCTTGGCCGTGTGCCGCGCCACTTGCGCCGGGCGGCATGGATCGCATATGTGTTGCTGGCGGCGGCTGCGTTGTACACCCATTTTTACAGCGGCCTGGTGCTGCTGGCATTGAACATGGCCTTTATCCTCCTGGCGTTGACGCAGCGATTGGGGTTGCGACGCCGGTGGTCCCTGCTCGATCCTCGATCGATAAGCTGGCCCGGCGCTCAGGTGGTTGTCCTTTTGCTCTTTGCTCCCTGGTTGCCGGTGGCGTTCACTCAACTGGACATGAACGCCACCTACTGGCATGGCGCCGTGTATTGGAAACAGGTGGTCGGACAAACGCTCCAGGCATTCAGTGTGGGGGAAACCCTGCAAGGAGCCTGGGCGCACAGTGCGACATACGCCATGATCGCGCTGGCTGTGCTGGGAATATTCTCGCTTCTCTGGCAACGACGCGACCAAGTCGTCGCTTTGCTGGGGTTGTGGATGCTGGTTCCGACCTTGATTTTGATCGTCATCACCTTTAACCGGCCCAAGTTTGCGCCCCGGTATTTGCTCAACGTGCTGCCCGCTTTTTTGCTCCTGGTGGCGGCGGGAGTACACTGGCTGTTGCGGCTGATCGCCCGCCATCGCTTCGGGCCGACCGGCTGGGTTGCTTTGACCATGTTGGTTGTGCCGGCCCTGATTGTGGCTCAGGCGACGACGCGCTCACTGCAAAACTACTATCAGGATGAAACCCTTTACCGCCCCGATATGCGCAGCGTTGTCGAGTACATCTGCGCGCACGAAACGGGCAACGATCTGATCGTCCTTGTAGGTGGATATACGTATCCTGCGTTCAAATACTACTATGATGGCCCGTCGGCCATCTTGCCTCTGCCCGATATGTTGCTGCCGAGCACGCGCGAGCCGATCGATCCGACCGATTTGGCCCGGCTCAACGCCGCCATTGTCGGGCGGAATGAACTCTGGCTGGTGTTGTGGCAGCCGCAGGTTTCCGACCCGACCGGGTTGGTCACCGACGCGCTGGAGCAGACCTATCCCCGGCTCGGCGTGGCCCGTCCCTTTCACGAAATGGCCTTGCTGCGCTTTGACATTCGCAGCGGGGCCAAACTGCCGTTGGCACCGCGTGTTGCACAAGCAGTCGATTTTGGCGGTCAGATCCGGCTGATGGGGTACACCCTTCCGGTTGAGCGGATTCGGCCTGGCGAGACGTTGTATGTTTACCTTTACTGGCAGGCCATTGCACCTCCCAACGCAGATTACAAGGTATTTGTGCAATTGTTGGATGGTCGAGATCAAATTGTTGCCCAACAAGACCTTATTGCCGGAGCCGCCGAATATCCCACTTCGCACTGGCCTGTCGGCGCATGGGTGCGCAACCGCTTTTTGCTTACCGTCCGCTCCGATGCGCCGACAGGAACGTATCGGCTGATCACGGGCTTGTACAATCCCGGCACGTTGATTCGCCTTCCTGTCTGCGGGGCGAACCAAACGCAATCGCTCCCTTCATGTGGCACCGGCGTTTTCCACGACCACTTTCTCCTGACTCACGTCGAGATCATCCCTTGAGAGGCCGCTGAAAAATCTTTTCCCCGCCAAGACGCAAAGAACGTCAGGTATTTCTGGTATCTTGAAAGCATCGTAAACCTTTGTATCCTTCAGTAAAAATGGGCTTTTTCAGCAGACTTTTGGAAGTAGAAATGTGGGCCGGTTAGCTCGCCTGAAGGCTCAACTCCTGATTTGTTCCGGGTTTGCTTTTCTCCGGGCGTTCCAAGCAAATCGGTGGCGGAGCCGAGCATTTTGCCTTTCCGCAGAATCGTAACAGATAGATGCCGGCGCTGCCGGTGTCCACCCATTCGAAACCTCTCTTTTTGTTTTCTTTGCTGGACTCCGGCGGTTTCAAGAGTTGAAGCTTCTGCCGGTCTACATCTGGTGGTTAAAATCCGGCTAAAACCGCGACTTGTGTAGGTTCGCCAGCGTCCAGCTTTGTTTTGTCACTTGATTTGTGCTAAAATACCCGTTACTGCTCATCATGACCAAAGGTAAACCGGGCCGTTACCAATACTTGCTATGTTACAAGACTACCGTTTGTGGCAACGCGATTATCTGCTTGAAATCAGCCGGGCGATGACCTCTCAGCTCGACCTGCGCGAGGTGCTGCGGGTCATTCTGGAAGCAGCAACCGAGCTGGTTGGTGGGCAGGCCGGCCTGATCGCCCTTGTCCAGCCGGACAGCAGCTATCAGATCACCGCCAGCTATGGCCTGCCGACTCAGGTCTGGCCGCTGCTCGACCCGCTCTTTCAAGACACCCCTGCCGAAGATGCCCAAGACCCGCAGCGCTGGGCCATTCCCAATCTGCGCAGTCGGCTCGGTGACGTTTCGCGTGCTGTCGGCATCGTCTTCCGGCAGGTGGTGGGGCTGCCGATGGTGATCGGCAACCGGCTGGTGGGGGTGATCTATGTTTTGCGCCGCGACGGGGCGGCTTTTTCTCCTTCCGACCAGCGGGTGCTGCTCTCATTTGCCGGTCAGGCGGCCATTGCCGTGCAAAATGCCAAATTGTATTCCGAAGTGACCCAGGAAAAGCGTCGCCTTGACGCGATCATTGAAAATTCGGGCGATGGCGTGATGATCCTCGACCCGGAATATCGGATTACCGTCTTTAACCGTGCCCTCGCGCTGATGACCGGCATTCCGGCCGAGAAGGCACTGGGGCGGCCGTGCTGGGAAGTGCTCGTTTCGCAAGACCCGGGACAGGATCAAAGTGTGTGCAAACTTTGCCCGCCGGCCGAGTGCCGCAGTGGCAGTCAAAGTCGCGTTGAAGGAGATTTCACCCGTCCGGACGGCACCCGGGCGACTTTTAGCATCACCTATTCGCCCCTGCTGGATGTCAACGGTCAGTTGGTCAACATCATTGCCAACGTGCGCGACATTACCCAAATCCGCGAAGCCGAAGAGATGAAATCGACCTTTATTTCCGTCATTTCGCACGAATTGCGGACGCCGGTAGCCCTGATCAAAGGATATGCCAGCACGCTGCGCCGTGAAGATGCCAATTGGGATAAAGAAACCTTGCGGGAAAGCCTGGCGGTGATCGAAGAAGAAAGTGATCGGCTGGATGCGCTGATCAGAAACCTGCTCGATGTGTCGCGCTTGCAGGCGGGGCAAATGAAGCTGGACAAAAGCGATGTCCGCATCGACAAGATGGCCGAGCGAGTGATCAACGACTTTCGCACCCAGACCGCCCGCCATCATTTTGTGCTTGATTTTCCAAAGGATTTTCCGGTCGTTCAGGCCGACCATGAGCGACTGCGTCAGGTGCTGACCAACCTGCTTTCAAATGCGATCAAATATTCCCCGGACGGCGGTCAGATCATGGTTTCCGGGCGTTTTGACGACGAGTGGGTGTATGTTGCCGTCACCGATCAAGGGATCGGCATTCCGGCCAATGAGCGCGAACGGATTTTCGACCGTTTTTACCGCGTTGAAAGCGCGCTGAGCCGACGCACTCAAGGGGCCGGTCTGGGGTTGTATCTGGTCAAATCGGTGATCGATGCCCATGGCGGGCGCATTTGGGTGGATAGCGTGCCGGGACAGGGAAGCACGTTTGTCTTTACCCTGCCCCGCGATGAGGGGAGTCAGCGGCGCGGCGGTTTGTAGCCCAGACGCCTTAGTTCTTCATCTTTGCGGCGCCATTTTGGACGCACCTTGACCCACAGTTCCAGGTAGACCGGCGTTTCGATCAACGCTTCGATTTCGCGGCGCGCCGCCTGACCGATGGCTTTGAGCAGCTTGCCTTCATGCCCCAGCACAATCCCCTTTTGTGACTCGCGCTCGACGATGAGGGTGGCGTGGATGTAGGTCATTCCGGTTGGACGTGTGGTGAACTCGTCTATCACCACTTCGACCGCGTGCGGCACTTCTTGGCGCGCACGCAACAACACCTGCTCGCGGATCAACTCGGCCGCAATGGCCCGCTCGGTCTGGTCGGTGATCTGATCTTCGGGGTAAAAAGGTGGATTTTCAGGTAACAGATCGATCAACCGCGCCAGCAAAAGGTCACGATTTTCCCCCCTGGTGGCCGATACCCAAATGGTCTCCGTGCCGGGCCGCAAGGCCGCAAACTCGGCGGCACGGGCCGGCCTTTCTGCTTCGGGTAGCAGGTCACATTTGTTCAATCCGATGATCAGTGGCGCTTCTGGTTGTTGAACCAGTTGGGCAATTTGTCGGTCTTCTTCGGTCGGCGACTGCGCCGCATCGACCAGCCAGAGCAGCACATCTGCGTCGAGGATGGCCTGACGTGCGGTTTCAACCATCGTTTCGCCGAGTCGGTGCAGGGGGGTGTGAATGCCCGGTGTATCGACAAAGATGATTTGCGCGTGGGGCATCGTCAAAATGCCCAGCACACGTCGGCGCGTGGTTTGCGGTTTGGGCGAAACGATCGAGATCTTTTGCCCCAGGTAGGCGTTCATCAGGGTTGATTTGCCGACATTAGGCCGCCCGATCACGCTGACAAACCCGGCTCGATATGCAGATGGATTGTCGTTCTGAAAGCGTTGTTCGCTCATCGTGATGTAAGGAAGGTTTGGGTGACTCGTTCTTCCGTGATCATTTCTGTCGCCGGTCGCCCCAAAGTGGGCAAGACCACGTTTTTGGTCAAGCTGATCGCCGAACTTGCTGCACGTGGCTACCGTGTCGGTGTGATCAAGCACAGTGTGCACCCCTTTGATATCGATCGGGCCGGCAAGGATACCTGGAGACATGCGCAGGCCGGTGCGCAGGCGGTTGCTTTTGTCGCGCCGCATCAGGTCGCTTTGCTGCGTCAGGTTGAACAAGAGATCGATCTCGATCAGGCGGTGGCGCTGCTGGGGCAGGTGGACCTGGTGTTGACCGAGGGGTACAAGCACGCCCACACGCCCAAGATCGAGGTCTCACGCCGCGCGCTGGGCTGCGATCTGGTTTGTCGTCGCCAAGAGGTCATTGCCGTCGTCGCCGATCATCAGACCGATCTCGATGTGCCGCATTTTGACCTCGACGATGCGGCCGGCGTTGCCACCTTGATCGAACGACTTTTTTTGGACGTGCGCTGAGTGCGTTTAGACCAGATGCAGCGTCTATCGGCTTGTGCAATGGCCTGATTTTCCCGCAGGTTGAGTTTCCTCAGGTTGTAGTACTGGACATAGACCAACCTGCACCTGGTAATGGAGTTGAGGCTTTAGCCGGATCGACTAAAGTCTTAACTCCCCCAAACGCCAGCGTCCGGTTGAGGTACTTGCCTGCGGGAGGTCTGGCCAACGGGGAGGCTTAATCGCGGCGGGCGTTGAGGGTGCGGGCAATGATGGCGGCCTGTTCGCGGCGCAGGCGATCTTTTTCACGGCGACTGCCCGATTTGTGGGTTGATTCCGGCAGGGGATGTCCTTGCCGGGCCATTGCCTGACGCCAGGCCAGTTCCATCGCCGTCATCGGTTCGGCTTCTTGTTCGGCCGCAACTTCTGGCATCTCGGCTTCCTCTTCTTCCGGCTCGCCGATCCCTTTGAGACTCAGTTCGATCTGTCGCTTGCGGCGATTGACTTTGAGCACACGCACCGTCACTTCCTGGCCTTCATGCACCACATCCGATGGTTTGTTGACGCGCTCTGCGGCCATTTCGCTGATGTGAACGAGGCCATCGCGCCCCACGCCGATGTCGACAAATGCGCCGTAGGGGGCCAGCTTGGTTACCCGTCCGGTGATGATCATCTCGGGCTGGAGTTCGTCAAAGGTGCGCTCCGGCGGCTCGATCATGGTCAGCGCAACGCGCCCCTGTTCTGGATCGCATTCTTGGACCCAGACCGTCACCGAATCGCCCTCTTTGACCACGTCGGTCACCCGGTTGACCCGCTCGGTGCTCAATTGGGAGATGTGCACCAGGCCGTCTTTTTCGGCTCCAAAATCGACAAACGCGCCGTACAATTCAACCCGCACGACGGTGCCCTCATAACGTTGTTTGGGTTTCAAGTCGGCGAGGCGGATACGTTCCTGTTTTTCTGTTTCTTGTGACATAATTCAAACTCTCATGGTAAATCTCGAAAGGCCTGACGGCCTTTTCGGCAGCTAACAAGCCGTCCCATTATATCCTAAAGTACAGATCGGTGCAAATCTTTCGCCGAGGGCCCAGGTGTGTGTTGCTGTATTTGCCCCGTTGGGAGTGTGCTTCAATCTGGATGGACGATGGTATGGCCGTTGCTCACCTCCTTGCTGTCGGGCTTATCTGCCGGCGGTGTGTTTGTCTTCCGGCAAGTTGACCAACTTGTTTGTTTTGTTCCAGAGGGCAGGTGCGTTCAAGGTGATAAACCGTCCGGTGCGCCCCATGTAATCGCGATATTGATCGCCAAAGCGTTCCAACATCATGGCTTCTTCGCGGCGCAGGCGTAACGTCACCAGCAACGACAGTCCGCCGATCCAGGTGATGGCGATGAACAGATTGGCCGTGATCAGCGCCGTGCCGATGTGGAGCATATAGAATGCGGTGTACATAGGATGGCGTGCCCAGCGGTAGGGGCCGTGGGTGATCAGCGCGTGTCTGTCACGCAAGGCCAGGTCGGGAGAGAAATTTTCACCCAGGCTGAGATGAACCCACAACAACAAGGGCAATGCCGTCCCCGCCATGCCGACGCCGAACCAGCGTAGCCGGTTGGGCAACGCAAGGCGTGCCCACTCAAGCCGGTGGGGGGCAAAGAGATAAATAAACAGGGTGACGACCTCAAAGGGGATCAACGCACGCAGCACGACCGCGTCGGGTGAAAGGGTGGCACGAGGCGGACGGGTGAGATACCGAAACCAGATTCGGATCAAGGTGAACAAGACAAAAATTGTGGACAGGGCCAGGTTGAAAGTGGTTTCAACGTTCAAGAACGGTCCCTTTGGCATTTTGATCAGGGGCGAGTCACGCTTTTGAGTGACTCGCCCCATGTTGTTTTACAACACGCGCTTTTCTTCGGCGGCCTGTTGGATCATTTGGATCACCTGTTGAATGCTCATTGTGCCCGGCTGAGAGCCGTCACGCAGGCGCACATTGACCTGTTCGGCGGCCATTTCCTGGTCGCCGATAACCAGCATGTAGGGGATTTTTTGCATTTGTGCATTGCGAATCTTGGCATTCATCCGATCCGATGACAGGTCGGCTTCGGCGCGTAGGCCGGCTCGTTTCAGCTCGCCCAGCACGTGTCGTGCATAGTCGGTGTGACGATCGGCGATGGGGATGACCATCGCCTGTACCGGCATCAGCCACACCGGAAATGCCCCGGCATAGTGCTCGGTCAGCACACCGAAAAAGCGTTCCAGGCTGCCCAGCAGTGCACGGTGCACCATGTACGGACGGTGTTGCTGTCCGTCTTCGCCGATGTAGGTCATGTCGAACCGGCTGGGCAGGTTGAAGTCGAACTGAATTGTTGTGCATTGCCACATTCGGCCCAACACATCTTTGATCTTGATGTCGATCTTGGGGCCGTAGAAAACCGCTTCGCCTTCCATCCGCTTGTAAGGCAGGTTGCGCGCCTGAATCGCTTTGAGCAGTGAGGCCTCGGCCTGTACCCACATGGCATCGTCACCGGCATATTTTTCGGGCGTAGCCGGGTCGCGCACGCTCAGTTCGACGTAAAAGTCTTCAAAGCCAAAGCCACGCAGCAGATTGAGGCTGAAATCGAGCACGCCCAAAATCTCGTCTTCGATCTGTTCCGGCGTGCAGATGATGTGTGCGTCATCTTGGGTAAAGCCGCGCACGCGCAGCAGGCCGTGCAGGGTGCCGCTTCGTTCAAAGCGATAAACCGTGCCCAATTCGGCCCAGCGCAGCGGCAATTCGCGGTATGAGTGTGTGCGCGATTTATAGATCATGACGTGGAAGGGGCAGTTCATCGGCTTGATGTAATACTCTTGCCCTTCGATATCCATCGGCGCGTACATGCCGTCCTTGTAAAAGTTGAGGTGACCGGAGGTCTCCCACAGGTGTGCGCGCCCAATGTGCGGCGTAAAGACAATGTCGTAGCCACCTTCATAGTGCAGTTTGCGCCAGTAATCTTCGATGATCACCCGCATGCGTCCGCCTTTGGGGTGCCAGTAGGCCAGTCCCGCGCCGGCTTCTTCATGGAAACTGACCAGGTCGAGGTCGCGGATCAGCTTGCGGTGGTCGCGTGCTTCGATCTCGGCCAGTCGCTTGAGGTAGGCATCGAGGTCGGCCTTGTTTTCCCAGGCCGTGCCGTAGATGCGTTGTAGCATCGGGTTGCGTTCGTCGCCGCGCCAATATGCCCCGGCTATCGACATCAGCTTGATCGCGTTGGCCTTGATCTCACCGGTATGCGCTACGTGTGGGCCTCGGCACAAGTCGACAAAGGTGTCGTGGCGATAAATCGAAATCGGTTCCTCTGGCGGCAGGTCGCGGATCAGTTCGAGTTTGTAGGGCTGGTCCTTGAACAGTTCAAGGGCTTGCTCACGGCTGATTTCCTGGCGCTCAAAGGGATGCCGTCCGTTGATGATTTCTTTCATCCGTGCTTCGATCTGCGTCAGATCTTCCGGCGTCAGTGGGCGGGGCAGATCGAAATCATAGTAGAACCCTTCTTCAATGGCCGGGCCGATGGCGAGTTTTCCTTCAGGAAAGAGTTCCAGCACAGCCTGAGCCATCACATGCGAGGCTGAGTGACGAATGCGTTCCAATTTGTCTTTTTGTTCGGACATTTTCAAATCTCCTTAGGTCTACATACAAGGTTGAGTTTCGACAGGCTTCAATTGCGTTGTGGCGTCGAGGCTTTAGGGCCTATCGAAAAGCGTAGCCGACATATCCCTATGCGTCTTTGATTCGCGTCAACGTGCGCCAGGTCAGTTCGATCCACGTGCTTCGTTCGGCAACGCGCGGGTGTTCAGGCTGATGAAAACGCAGTTGGTCGGCGAGTGCCCAGTTTGACGCGGCGGCCAGCGCGATCCAGGCATCCAGGTCGAGCAGGGGCGTGTCGCTTTGCGCCCGATACGCGTTCAGAAAGCGTTCGCTCAGGTCCTCGGCATGGTGGGTGCGCAGCCAGCCGATGGTGTGGGCGACATCCCAACGTGGGTCGCCGAGGGCGGTATCTTGCCAGCAGGGCAAGGTGATCCCTTGTGCGTCGACGCGGGCGTGGACAAATATTGCCTCACCGCACAGGACGCACAAAGGAGATACCTGGCTTTCTTTTCCTAACCAGACCTTTAATTCGGACATTGCTTCATCCAATTCTGTGTCCAGACACTGTCGGGCAAGGCGGCTCAGGCGGGCCAGTTCATCTGCAACCCCGATGGTGGGCAAGGTGTGGCGTACGGCATCTGGCGGCGACCGGCGATGCAGTTGAGCCAGCACAAAGGCAAAGCGTTCGAGGTGTGGTGTGATGTGTTTGTGCCGGTCTTGGCCCAATGAGGCAAGTGTGCTTCCGGCAGGGTGTTCCGTCAACACATAGTCTTCGCCGGCAGCGTAGACGCGCGGCACGGGCAGGCCCAAACCGTAAAGCCAACGCAAGATTTCCCAATCACGGGTCGCCTGGCGGTCATCGTCTGTTCTCCATATCGTCCACCTGTTAAGGTAGCCGCGCACCTGTAGCCGCTCTACACGCGGGCGGTGGCTTTCGCTCCAGGTCAGCATAAAGGAAAGGGTACGGTGTCGCCCGTCTTCTTCCCATACAAATTGGGAGACATGCTGATTGAGTCGTTCCGGCAGGGACCGGCGGCATAGTTCTTGTACGGCGATGATTTCGGGTGTGGTCAATCGGATCATGATAAAACACAAAAAACCTCGCACCTATGGGGCGCGAGGTTTACTCACACGGTTCCACCCAAGTTCGTGTTGAATTTCACGTCTTGTTACGCCGAAATTCAAACACAATCTTTGAGCTGCTAACGGGGCCAACCGGAATTCCTTACTGGAGAACTCGTTCAGGTCTTCACTCTCGGGGGGTTTTCGCACCCTGGTCAATGGGAAAAGCTTGCAGCCGATGGCCTTTCTTTGCTGTCATTGCCGCAGGTGTTACTCGTCCCGATCAACGTTTTGGCTATTTGGTGGGCGGTATAGGACTCGAACCTACGACCTCCTCGATGTCAACGAGGCACTCTAGCCAACTGAGCTAACCGCCCGAGTTGAAGGTGAGTATAGCACAAATGGCCCTAAAAAGCAAGTTCAGCGCAGGCCTTCGAGAAGCTGGACGGTCATCTGTCGGGCCGATAAATCGACGTGACGGATCACGTCGGGGATGGCGGGGAGCAAGAGTTCACCTTGTGTGCCTTGAACCACGTATACGTCGTTGGCACCGGTTTCGATGATCTCGGTGATGTGGCCCAATATTTCGCCGTCCGCCGTGATTACCTGCATGCCGAGCACCTGGTAAAGGTAGTATTCGCCTTCCTGGAGCGGGATGGCGTCGTCGCGCGAGATCCACAGCCATTGGTCGCGCAAGGATTCGGCGAGGGTGCGGTTGTCGATGCCGACGAGGGTGAGCAGAAGCAGGCCTTTGTGAAAACGATATGATTTGATTTTGAACGGTCGATGCGTGTCGCCGACGAAAATCTGCTTGTAGATGCCAAACCGTTCAGGGTAGGCGGTGTGCACCTGGACGCATAGCTCGCCATGCACGCCGTGCGGCCGAATCACCCGGCCGACGGCGAAAAATTGAGGCTCAGGCGGGTTATGTACCACGTCTGAGCCTGTGCTGGGCGTCGGAGGTGTGACTAGATCGGTCACGACATAATCTCCAGGGTGGCCGGTTTGCCCTGTTGGGTGGACACGGCGCGCAGGAGTGTGCGTATGGCGTCGGCGACGCGCCCTTTTTTGCCGATCACCCGGCCCATATCTTCGGGTGCGACATGGAGTTCATAGACGATCGTGCTGGCTCCGTCTATCTCGGTGACGCGAACCTGTGATGGATCATCAACCAGCGAGCGGGCGATATATTCGACGAGCTCTTTCAAATTGGCCTGGCTCACGGCTTTACCTTTCTGCATCAGGAGCTTTTAGCTTTGGACAGCGTTTTATCCCTCTGCCGGTTGTGCTTTGCCCGGTTTGTTTTGGGGCGATTCCGATTCTTCTAGCACGCCGGCCTTGCGTAACAGGCGGGTCATCGTCTCGCTGGGCTGTGCGCCAACGGAAAGCCAATACCGGGCACGGTCGGCCTTGACTTCAAACGTCGGCGGATCGGTGCGCGGGTTGTAAAAACCGATCTCTTCGATGAATTTGCCGTCGCGGGGTGATTCCGAATTGGCGACCACTACACGGTAACTGGGCTGGCGGATCTTGCCTGTACGTCGTAATCTAATGCGAATCATCAATATACCTCTTTCATCGATTTGTTATTGGAACAGTGAAAACAGGTTGCGACGGGTGTGTTTGCCGCCGCCACCGGTTAATTGCTTCATCATGTGTTGCATCTGCCGAAACTGGTTGAGCAGTTGGTTCACTTCCTGGACGGTGTGTCCGCTGCCCCGGGCGATGCGTCTCTTGCGGCTGGCGTTGATCACTTTGGGATTGCGCCGTTCTTCGCGGGTCATCGATTGGATGATCGCTTCGATCATTTTAAATTGTTCATCGGTCACCTGTTCGGACAATTGACCGGTGTATTGGGACAGACCGGGGATCATTTCCAACACCTTGCCAAGCGGCCCCAGCCGTTTGATTTGCTGAAGTTGATTTAAAAAGTCTTCCAGGTTAAAAGTGCCTTCGATCATTTTTTGGGCCGTTTGGGCGGCTTGTTCCTGGTCGAATTCGGTTTGTGCTTTTTCGATCAGGGTGAGCATATCACCCATGCCCAGGATGCGGGAGGCCAGCCGGTCGGGGTGGAAGGGTTCCAGGTCGCCGACCTTTTCGCCGGTGCCCAGGAATTTGATCGGCACGCCGGTGACCTGGCGGATCGAGATGGCAGCGCCGCCTCGTGCATCGCCGTCGATCTTGGTCAAGATGATGCCGGTCAATCCGACGCGCTTGTTAAAGGCGTCGGCGACGTTGACCGCTTCCTGACCGGTCATGGCATCGGCGATGAGCAGCACTTCGATCGGCCGAATGCGTTGCCTGATCTCGTGCACTTCGTTCATCATCTGCTCGTCGATTTGCAGCCGGCCGGCCGTGTCGAGCAAAACCACCGTATAGGCCCCTTCACGGGCGCGCTGAATGGCGTTGAGGCAGATTTGCAGCGGGGGTGTTTGAGTCCCTTCGCTGTGTACGGTGATGTCGATCTGCCGGCCGAGCGTTTCGAGTTGGGTGATCGCTGCCGGGCGGTAGGTGTCGGCGGCAACCAACAGCGGGCGTTGCCCCGATTTGCGCAATCGCAGGGCCAGCTTGGCGGCCATGGTCGTTTTGCCGGAGCCTTGCAGGCCGACGAGCATGATCACGTTGGGAGATGGCCCGGAGAGGTCGAGCGGTGCGGCTTCGCCCAATGTGGCGATCAATTCTTCATGGACGATCTTGATCACCTGTTGGGCGGGGGTGAGGCTGTGCATCACCTGCGCACCGAGTGCGCGTTCTTTGACGCGCGCGATGAATTCTTTGACCACCTTGTAGTTGACATCGGCTTCGAGCAAGGCGAGACGAACCTGACGCAGGGCGGTGTCGATGTCCTGGTCGGTCAATTTGCCGCGCTTGCCGAGCCGGTCGAATGTTTCTTGTAATTTGGCGGTCAGATTTTCAAACACGAGATGTTCTCCGAGCACAATCCGTGAGTGTTTCTATCCGAATGCGAACGCACATTTTAGTGCATAAATGCGTTTTCGTCAAGTTTTTTGCGGTCAGGGGTCAGCGGTCATCCGTTAGCGGTCAGTGGGCCGGTGCGTTCACAGTTGAAACAGTTCTTTGCCGGCACTTTTTGTTCACCGATTATTTGAAAAGCGAGGTGCTATTGCTTTGTTAATCTCGGTTCGCTCATTTTTTGACTGGATTTGAAAAGTGCGGTAACCTATCGGCATGGCCGAAGAACTTACCGTGACAACTGAACGAGTGGATGATATCCCGCTCCTTATCGCATGGATGGAGCACATGGGATTGGTAACGTTGATCGATGAACACTTTCCGCCGCATGGGAATTGGC